>ENA-UOVY01000771-UOVY01000771.1-plant-metagenome-genome-assembly--contig:-NODE-771-length-10866-cov-8.428915_pt1 | contig 10866 bp, 10 predicted proteins | sample MGYA00249840_ERZ761561 | MGnify/ENA primary metagenome ERZ761561 (study PRJEB28882, sample SAMN05720143) | plant metagenome | isolation source: Guanajuato, Mexico | place: Mexico:Guanajuato, Mexico... | reverse complement strand
ATAGACCGTTAAAGACCTGGTTCCCCTTTTTAAAGGTAACCACTATAGAGGTAGCCCCCGTAACTGGTTTGGTAGCCCGCAACAGCAGCATATTCTGATGGATTTTGGCTATATAGTCTTTATTAGCCATGATCACCTCTTGAATGGCCTGATCAAAAAGAACCATAGAGGAAAAGCAATGGGCCACTTGTAGTTCCTCTAAAGGACTATAACGGGTTATTTTTGCTTGAGCGGTAAAACAACACAGGAAGTATATAACTAGGCTACCTATTATTTTGCACATAGTCATGCTTATTTTTAGGGTCAACAAAACAAAATTCAGTGATTACCAATCCATAAGGATTTTCTTTGCTTCTATGGGTCGTTTTTAGTTTAAAATAAACCCCTCCGGGTAGTTCTTGATGATCTAAGCCGCTCAGCTTTTTCCCTGCTAACCCCAAGAATTGTAGGGTAGTCGTGTAAAAGGCTACTACTTCGTAAGGATAATCCATTAGCTGCGTATGGATCTGTTCAACTGACAAGGTAGAGACCCCATTATAGGTTTTATATACCTGAAATACCTCCTCTTCGTTGTATTTGCTTTTCAGCAAGAGACCGCTTTTTTTATCCATTACCTGTAAACAGGACAGTAGGTTACTTTGATAGGTATATTCATTGTGTTCAAACGCATTTTTTAGAAACTGAATGGTAAAGTTTTCTATTTCAAAGGGTTCTCGGCGGATGGATTGTTCTCTTTTCCTGCTACAATAGCTGCCTTCTGGTGTTACAAAGTAGGTTAGGTCACTGTTTATAGCACCAACCCATCTGGTCGCAAAAAAACAGGTTAAGCCTGTTAAAATAACTACAACGGCTATAGACAAATATTGTATGCGTTGTATCAGCCGACTGAGCTTATAGCTATTAAATCTATCTACGTGAGTCATGTATTTAAATGCTCTTTTTTTTAAGCTTATAGATCTGTTTACCCGTTGCTATAATTTGATGTATGGCAAAGGTAGTTACCGTTGTAAAGATGGTACTGCCCATCATCTCTCCTATATACAATCCAGTAATGGTGCCTACAATTAGGTACATGGCTACTAAGGCTACAGCTCCTATTAAGTTTAGCATAGAACAACCATCCACTGTTTGGATCTTTAACCCAATGATGCTGAAGTCTATTAAAGCCATGGTGAGCCCCCACATAAAGAACGATAGATGTAAGCCAAACCAATTAGCTGCTATTTTCTGATACCTGCCTGGCAAGGCACTCATCGCAATGGCTAATGGACCTATTTGGGTAGAAAAAACAAGTAAATAACCCCTTATGGCATGCATCACCCCTCTGGAAAACATTTGTAAAAACCCTAATACAAGATTTTTAATTTTATTGAGTAGGGATTGAATGATATAGTTACCTGATCCCCAAAACCCATCTGCTTGATGGGCCTCTAGGGTGGCCTTTTGTCTTTCCAAGTAGTTTTGCATCGCCTTGTTTAGTCCCAATTCATCAATTAGCGCGCTGGTTATATGATCTAATACTTGGTTGATCTCTTCGAAATGGCAAAGCAATAAACTGAGTACCATCCCTTTGGCCATATTTTCTATAATGGCCGCTTTGCTACTGAATTGATTGAGTCCCTCTTTGAGGTAACGTATGCAAAAATCAATGCTTATAAAGGTAGGCAGCAGTAATAGGGCAATGGCTGTTGTGGTCTTGGTAACTTGCCCCATAACATGCCAGACTTCACTAGAAACATAGTGCACAGATAGATATTCCATAGTTACTTAGCTTGTAGTTTTCGTTGCCCATCTACCCACTCAGCAATCCCCAACTGGGCATCTCCTTTCTCTTGAATGAGTCTGGTAATATGGTTTCTTTCATCTGGCCTAGAGGTCAGTAGGGCATGTTCCCAAAGCGAGGTCTCCAGCAGCCATATATTAGCCTCCCCCATTTCTTTAATAAAAATTTCTCTATACCCATTTGAACCATTTTTTCTTCTTAAGCTTTCATATTTTTCCATTTCAAAAGGCGTCATACCTATAAATGCCCCCATCTCTTCTCTACTGGATTTTTTCTCATTGTAGAGCAGAATAAAGGTAGCCGCATTGTTTTTCATGGCACCAGCTATTTTAGAGCTTTTAATTTCATCTATATTTTGTGTGATGATTCGAATAGAGGTCTTGCTTTTTCTACCTTTTCTAAAAAAAGCTTCAATATTTTCCTCGGCATAATCATCTAGCATCGTCCATCCTTCTTCAATGTCTATAAACTTAGTGGCATCAGGATGGTGGGCAACCATTTCAAATGCAAACTCAAATAATACTTGCACCACAAGTGGATAGAGCTTAGGATTGTTTTTGACCGCTTCTAGCTCAAAACAAATCAGTTTATGGTCTGCTAAATAGACCTGCTCGTAGGAGTTAAAATGATCTTTATAGATCCCATGGGCAAAAGGATGAAGGACAATAAAAAATTCATGAAATGGAAATAAGCCTTCATCGATTAAGCTTTTAATGGGCTCATCTGGATTCGATACCAATTGTTGCAAATAATCATACCATCCCGTTAAACTTGGAACAGATGCCTTATCTAAAGTAGCATAATAGGCTGGAATCCACCCAGCCAGTAGTGCTTTTTCTACTTCACTCATGGGGTTTGTATTTAAATCCCCTTTCCAGATTTTTCCAATCAGTTGCACCAGAAAATTTACTTTGCTAATATCAGGTTTAAACAAGCCATTAGCATCTGGTTTGATCAGAAATGGATTTAAATGCAGCGGTGTTTCTGGGTGATACGCTATATATTTCCCGCCTAGTATTTGAAAGAGTCTTCTATAGGTACCCCCACTATCTATTACAATTACTATATGACCTGCTTGAAACCGATCCTTAATCATTTTTCCATTGAAAAAGGATTTTCCAGAACCAGAGGGACCAAAAACAAAAGCATTTTGGTTGTCTAAGTGGAGGTTAAATGGATCATAATAGAGGGGTCTTTGTTGTCTACCCGCCAGTAGTATACCACTACTAGCCCCTATTCTAGGGGTAATGGTGTTGAAATAGGCTAGTGCAGTTGTAAGCGCCATCGGTTGCCCTCTATAAAGCTGATGGCCATTACCCAGTAGGGATGAAAAATACAAATTGGCTATATCATAGTCCTCTACAAATGGGGCCATATCTAGTCTTTTAAAGACTTGTTTTACCTTTTCGATGTTATGGGCCAAGCGTGTGGCATCTACTTCATAAAGGATAACCAAATAGTTAAGGGTTACAATTACTTCTTCTTGAGCCCTAATGGCTGCTTCAAAGTCAATCAGCGCTTCCATGTCTTGGTCTATATTACGCAGATCTCGGTTGCTCCGTTTGGTGGCCTGGCTCCATTCTAAGGCTTGGGTACGGCTTTGCAAAAAAGCTTCTGTCTGTTGAATGGCAATGGCTTGCACTATAATATGGGGGCACTCCATATAGTGGCTTAACCCCCACATAAAGGGTACCGTCACTCCATTACCTAGCCCATTTTTACCGGTATAGTCAGGCTTACTCGACTGGCTTTGCATCGATACAATCGATACCTGCTTATTACCAATTGTAAAAAATCCTTTTCTATTGGTCATGCCATTTTCTAAGCTATCTATAGTCCCACTAAAGTCTAAGTTTAGCTGGGCATAAAGCAAGCTAAGATTATCCGAATCACTCAGCTTCCTATACTCCCAACCATGCGGAAAAGCTCCTTCCAACTCTGTACTACATTTTTTTACTTGATCGATCGTTTTGCTTAATGCGCTTAAGGGATTCTTAAAGTATTTTGTTCCGCAAGAAAAAGTAGTCGTATGTGGCTCTATGTTATAGGTGGTAGGTCTACCTATGACAAATAGATAGGTCACATGGTTTAAGAAAGTATGTCCATTACAATGTTCGATTTGCTTTTTATGAAAAAAGTTCCAGGAGTCTTGAACTTCTATTTCAAATGTATTATTGGAATAGAGGTCTAATTGTTGAATAACGGTTCCGATGGGAAATTTTCGAATCGTTTGGGCTAGGGTATCTATACAATCTTTATAAGCTCCCTCTCCTACCCCTTCATCAGGAAACAGATGCAACTGATAGCCTATGGCAACTGCACCATCTTCTAGAATAATGTACCCATCTTGAAACTCAGCAATGGGTATATAGTTTTCTAAGTAGTTTGCTTTATCTTGTAACACAGTTTTCTGTTTTGTACGTTCATATACTTAGGTTGCTTGAAATGAAAAGCCATCCAAGAAAATAAATAGGTAGGGTTTTGGTTTTTTCTAGTAGATCTAAGCAGGATCAATAGGAGAAACAATAGTGCCGAACAGGTGAGCATCCATAGCTTACTGATCTGAAAGAGTCTATTTAAAACCATTAACCCCAAAAACGAGACCATGCTAAAGAGTGCTAGTAGCAATGCTTCATGGACATAAAGAGGGCCTATCATTCCTCTTTTTTCTATGCTTTTATTAACAATCATCATTGGTTACTAAACATATCCATAATTTCTGAAATAATAGAAGAACAGATAAAGAAAAAGAAAATACCTGCTATCCACCAGATGGCATAACTTATCGCTTCTTTTTTATCTCTGCTATTAATGAATTTAGCCGCTACCATCAGGCCTGTAATGGTGGCCGCAATGATAAATAGGGTATGGGTAATGGTGCCAGCCCAATCTTTTAACGCTTCTAAATTGTCATGTAAGGCCATAGATGTTTAATATTTTAGATCAGATATAAAGTTTTTTTGCATCTCCTTGAAATGAACGGCTACTACTCCTCCTCACAGAAACTTGCATCGATGTTATATAAATGCTCTCTAATAGTTTGAATGGTTATGGGTATATGCGTGAATAATTCAGGCTTATTATCCACTTCATTAACGAACTCAGCAATCCATTTTTTGTCATCTGAACGCCAAAAAGGATTTTTGTCCTTGTCTGCCAAAACAAAGCTATTCCTTATGGCAGAGTTTGCTAGGGATAATATTTCAGAGGCATGCATAGCCTCGTCAAAACGAGCTTGATTTTCTTCTAAGAATGACTCATAGTCCTTAACAATTGACGCTATTTTTGTTTTTTCTACCTCTAGTAGGTATCCCATCTGAACAACAATTTGTTTGGATGCTTTGATGATTTTCTCTCTAATATCTGGGTCCGTTTTAGGGTAAATTAAATCCGAAAGTAATGTTTTATATTCAGTTAGTTTGGCTTCCAATATGGACAATACGATACTAGAAATAGCTACCTGAATAGTTTCTTTTCGACCATCTGGGTGGACGATAGCTAAAACTACTATGGGCCTGCCAGATAGATTTTCAATAGCTGGAGAGCAATTTATATAGGTAGTGCCCGCTTTTAATTTTGATAGTCGCTGATGACTACTAGATGCATCATATAAGTTGCCCGTTACTCCACCTTCAAAATGCCAATCCTCTACAATCCATGCTTCATCCTTTGATACATGCTTCCCTCCTACCGTTAAGGCAATCATTTCATCACAAACTGCTTTTGCAAAAAAGCCCGAATCTTGAAATAGACAATTCTTGTCTTTTAGAGATACAGCAGTAGTTTGTAATTGGCTGTTTTGAATAACAATGGTTGGCGCAAACTTCCCGACAAATCCATTGGGTACAAATACCAATTCTTGATGGCCAAGCCAAAATTCGTCTCCAACTTTTAATTCACTACCATCCAGCTTGAAAACACCTTGTTCCAACTGAAGCTCTATAATTTTATATGGTTCATTATCATCCAAATCTGAAGTGATATTGAGTTCCCATTTACTTTCTTTATGGGAAAAATAGTCTTCACTTAACGGTCTTAAAGTTGCTGAAAACGCTTTTGCGTCTTTTTCTTCTTGAATGGATTTTTCCTCTTCTTGAATGGGTGCTTCTATAGCTTGTTTATGGCAAATATATAGCTGATAGCTTGCCACTTTATGCGTAGATGCAGGAGCCTCATGGCCATACTTATCTATTAATAAAGTCTCTAAAGAAAGTTCACAATGGCCATTATCTTTATCAAAGGCTGGTACAAAAAATAATGGATACCCTTCATCCTGATAGAAAAAATCAGATTCCTCCTCTAATCGTGCTTCTTTTTCCGTTTCTAAGTGCCCTGAGATACCTTCTATAAATATCTTTTTAATCCTGAAGCCCATACCATTATTTTTTATATGTTCATCTTCAGATGTAAACAATATATGTATAGGAATTCTTTTATCTTCAAAATATCCTGTTTGGTTTTCTGATTTAAGTGTAACAGTATAATTTGGTATCTGCTTCGATAAATTTTGTTGAGCTCCTTTATTCAAAAAACAAGATTGAAAAGTGGCTAAAATGATCGCTAATAATAGTTTGAATAAATAGATGGATAGATGCATGGTGAAATTTTTGATCATTACAGTTTGTTTTAATATTTTTATATTAAAAAGTGGTTTTTTTAGCTATTTGCATAACTAGATGTAATAGTTACATTGATTGGTTTATAGGTTATACTGCAAACAAAGAGTGACCAATACCCCACTTACTCCTTTATCTTTAAGCAAGCCAATGCAAGGGCCTATTCCTATGCCAAAAGCCCAATCTTTATGGAAGTAAAAAGTATAATGGGCTGCCAAGGTTATGCTCATATCCCAACTGTTCTGATCTGGTAAGCCAAAAATAGCAGACTGGTAAGGACCATATGCTATAATGGACCCCAAGGATAAACTAATATAATCGTGTGCATAAGTACTAAAAAACGTATAAAAAATAGAGGGTGTAATGACCCATCGTATATGTTTTTTATAGTTAACCTTAACTGGTGCAACCCCTCCGCTTAAACGTAAGCCTGTTGATCGACTCAGATGCGCATGGTAATAGATACCATACCATACCTGATCATCAGACATTCTATGCCAAACTATTCCTATAGCTCTACAACCTTCTGTATGCCTTAAAAAAGGTGATTGAATTGCTTTTACATGGCTAACTGTATAACTAGTATGATCTCCTAAACCTTTTTTCCCCTGTAAGGGATGGTAACAAGTTACCATCAGTAATAATAGTATAAATATTTTACGCAACTATTGCATATTTAAAACAAAGTTTTTAATTATACAACTTTATTTTCATAAAAACAATAGATATAAAATATTTTTGCCTATTTTTAGAAATGAATCAAAATATCCATTCCCTATTTGTTTTTCTAATAGGTTATCAGTTACTTTTTTACTTACATCTGCTCTATTTAAATGATATAGTGGCTATACCTGATGCAGGGGCCAGATTCCTCTCGAATTGTACAGCTCATAATTGGATGGTGCATAGCCTATACTTATTATGCGTGCTCTACGCTAAATGCCACAAAATAAATAGCTTTATTCAAAGATTTAATCAAAAATGGGGACTGAACAGTCTGATCTTATTGGGTTGGATGATATTGGTCTTTTGTTATGCAATCTATTATCCTTTATTTTGGGTAAAAGGAAATTTTCATATCTGGTTATATCCTCTACTCTTTTTATTAGTTACTTTTCTTATTCCTTTTGGTAACGATGAAGCTCATTTTCAATTAATCAATCCTACTAAGACCCAAAACAAAGCAGAAAGCATCACACTGCCTGCCTATAATGGAAAATTACCCATTAATAATCCACAAAGAGGCGTATATATTTTAGGCAACCAGGGTAGTGGTAAAACACGTTTTGTACTAGAACCTATCCTATATGCGTTGATTAAAAAAGGATATGCTGGACTTATCTATGACTATGACTTTGAAGGAAATCCTATGGCAGCTCAGGATAACTACTGCCTTACTAAGTTCGCTTTTAATTGTTTTGTACAATTTTGTGATCCTGCTAAATTTCAATTTCATAGCATCAATTTTACTTCCCTTACCCATAGTATACGCCTCAATCCTATTGCACCCAGGTACATTTTAAATAGGGCTTATCTGGAGGAATATACCAGTGTATTATTACATAACCTGGCGCCAGATAAAAAAGATGATTTTTGGAACCTAAGCACCAAAGCTTTGCTGAAAGGAATGATTGTTTTTTTGGCCAATAGAAGACCTAGGTGTTGTACGCTACCCCATGTTTTGATATGGGCTACAAAACCTATGGCGGCTATACTTGAACTGATGGAAAGAGATCCAGAAGCGGCTAGTTATGCTAGTTCTATATTGGATGCTTTTAAAGGGGGAGAAAAAACAGCTGGACAGTTAGTAGGTATCCTAGCTACCTTTAAAACAAACCTACAAATCCTTTTGAATAAAGCCTTATTTTGGGTATTAAGTGGGGATGATGTAGATTTAACCATCAATGAGCCTGATAAACCAATGATCCTTTGCATAGGTAATCATCCAGCTGCTAAGTCTGCTTTCTCTCCTGTTATCTCATTATTGCTAACGGTTTGTTTTAAAACCATGTATGGCCATAATAGAACTAAAAGTTTTGTAGCCATAGATGAATTGCCTACTTTATTTATTCCAGGTTTAGCAGAATTACCAGCTACTGCTAGAAAATATGGCATCAGCACAGTGGCTTGCGTGCAGTCCAATGCACAGTTAGAATATACCTATGGTAACACAGGGGCCAAACGCATACAAGATACTTTAGTCAATAAGATTATTGGTAATGTGGAAGGAACTTCTGCTGACTGGGCCAGTCATCTAATCGGGAAAAAAGAAAAAAAAGTGGTTTCATCCTCTACCTCAACGAGCCGTTACCAAAGTGGTTATACAGAAACTTCCGGAAAAGGTACCCATCTACAAGAAAAATCTATTCTTTCCCCGCAAGATTTTATGAACTTTAATGTGGGAACTTTTGCTGGAAGAATAGTCGAAAGTAATCAAGCCTTTTTCAAATACCATTTGAAAAAGGTAAGCAGTTTTGATAAAAAGTTCGAAAATCAAAAACTAAAGGATTTGAACAAGATCCATCAATGTGTGGATATAGAACAAAATTTTATAAGAATACATCAAGAGGTTGATGCTTTGATAGGCAGCGGGTTATAAAATACCTACCTAAGCTCCTTAAGCTGAGAACGAGATAAACCGGTTAACCGAAGAACCCTCTCTAACGATTCCCCTTCCGATAACAGTACTCTGGCTATTTCTAGTTTGCCTTCTAGTTTGCCTTCTAGTTTGCCTTTCTGTTCTCCTATCCGGATACCTTTTTCTTCCCCTTGTTGTATTAATCTTTCAGCTACAGACATGGCAATACGCTTTAATTTTGGGTTAGAGTTTTTTATTGTTTCCAGTAAATCTGGGTTGTCATCTACCTTCAACATGTATAAAAAAGCTGCATCAGCATAACTAATATAATCTTTTTCTAGAAGGTAAACAATCAGATGCTGATGATCAGAAAACCATTTCTTAAAATCACGGTAAATACCTTGTTTGAGTACCATTGCTGCAAAAGCAGCCTTTTTATAGCTAAGCAACTTATCTTCTGAAGTACTGTACAAGTCCACTAAATGAAAGCTATCAAACATACAAGATTTTGCTAACTCAGGATCAGAAAACATTGATAATAAACTGTTTGAACTTTTATAGGGTTTATAACCGTTGTATACACAGATATTTAAGATAACTGGAAGCGGTACATTCCCGTTTTCTTTTAAGTGTTGTCGAAGCAGTTGAACATTATACTCTAAAAATCTTAGACCCATATAAGGATCTTCTGTAGACTGATGCTCGGCAAGGATGTACAAGTAACCAGGATTACTATTTATATTGGTTTTGAATACTAAATCAGATTCTCCTCTCCTACCAACTGGATCTACAAAACTCTTACTAGTTAACTCTAATTTTTGATGATCTATTTTAGAAAGTAGATCAGAATGGAGGTTCGCCGATAAAAAATCCAGCATTGCCTCTTTATTACAAAAAGTGTTTTTAAAAACCTGGTCATGAGGCTTATCTAATCCTTCTTTTTTATCCTTGTTCTCTTTCTCTTTCTGACTCATCTGATCAATACATTACAAGATCAAGTTGGTGATAACCTGAACTCTGGATTAGAATATATTTTTTATATTTGATAATGAATTATAAAATATAATTATATATATATCTTAGTATAACAGTCTAAAAAAATGATTTATATAAATAATTCTGATTATCAAATATTTATAATATTAAATATCTAATAAAGGTAGATACAATGGCTCATTTTTTAGTAAAAACCATATATTTAATTATCTGTAAATCAGTTAAATAAATCCAAAGTTCACGTTGATAGTAAAAATATCAATATTTCTTATAATTCTCTTCCATAATGGGAAAGAACCTGTCTCCTTAGTATATAAGTTTAGATTTATAAATTATTCTATGTAATAAAAAACGTATATCTTTTTTGATTTAGATAAAAAATTTTTACCATGTAATCATATACCATTTCCATGGTATATTCTACACCTTTATCATTATTTGATCTATGATTTTATTAAATATTCCTCTTGTCATAGATAGGGTCTTTTTAGGCTCTTTCGCATCTACATTTAATTTTTGGTAGTGGACCAGCGGGCGCGAATTAACAGAAAGTTACGGCTTTACCTCAATAATTTAATAAATTTAGTTTTGAAACCGTAATTTTTTACTCTTTTGCATTTTGGATAACCCTCACGTATACTTATACGCTTCAATTTTAGGTGTCAGTAAGGCGTCTGGATACTGAAATCGAAACCGTAACTTTTTGTCAGTTCGCGGCCGATTGTCCATATAAAGTTTAAGATTTTATTTAGATTCAGATCCTTTGAATAGATATTTAAAATTTAGAATAAAAAGTGATTATTATTTTAATCAAATCATTAACTTACAGCATGCATGGCTTAGTCGTTTTTATATAGATTAGGTAAAATTTTAGTAACTAAAATGTGAATAGT
>ENA-UOVY01000769-UOVY01000769.1-plant-metagenome-genome-assembly--contig:-NODE-769-length-10920-cov-7.987667_pt1 | contig 10920 bp, 8 predicted proteins | sample MGYA00249840_ERZ761561 | MGnify/ENA primary metagenome ERZ761561 (study PRJEB28882, sample SAMN05720143) | plant metagenome | isolation source: Guanajuato, Mexico | place: Mexico:Guanajuato, Mexico... | reverse complement strand
TTTTTTAAAATTTTTTTTAAAAAAAAAAAAAAAAAAAAAAAAAAAAAACTTCTTAGCGGGAGATTTCCACTCTCTAAAGGCGCGCGATAATTCCATCTTTCTACCGCTCCTTTTAGGTAACTTTACGCGGTATAAGTACTTAATTAAAGCTTTCGCAGTTTTCCCATTTATTGGAGAATTATATTGTATATGTGCATATAAAAATGAGATATCTATAATAGATAAGCGTCACTGAAGTCGAACCACGCGAACCGGTTGCGAAGAAAAAGAAATAAATAAATGTAATACTTAGATACTTTTTTTTTTTCAATATTATTTATTCGCTCAAGGCTTACTTTCTATGCATTAGTCGACGCTCGACGATGAAATTTCCCGCGGTGATCTTCTTCTCTTTCGAAATATTAACAAATTGGCACGCATCACGCGGCTTATAAATCAGAAGGTACGTTTGATACGTTTTCCATATTTGAAACACACATTAGGAAGAAGATGCCAAAAATTCGAAAGAAATAATCATAATCGGGTGAAATATAGGCTACTCGATAAAACGCTTTCAGTTTGAATGAAAGTAGAATGCAATGTCGACTAAACTCATTTTTAAACAAGCCAAACGTGAATCTTGGCGTCTTTACAGTCTACCATAACAGCAAAAACACCTCTCACCCAAATTCGGAACAAAGTTTGCTCCTTAGATAAGAAAAAAATATGAAGAAAATATGAAGCAATATGAAGGAATTATGAAGAATGTGAAGAAAATATGAAGAAACTGCAAGCTTCTTTCAAGAAATGTAAACCTTCTGTGATCCGTTTATAAAGACTCTCTATCTCACTACGATTCATTAGCCAAGCTAAAAAATAAAGATTATGTTTCATGTTCTTCGAGTCTTGCCTCCAGACTTCTCTCAGAATTTTTCCAAGTCTCACAGCTTCCACAGCGAGTAGAGGCTCGGAATTTTTCTGACTCCAAGAGCCTATATAGTTAAAGAAGGCTCGGAATTTTTCTAATTCCTAGGACATTTACATATGGGTATACGACGACTAGCACCTCGCTTTGCTTGGTGCTTCGCTCTACTAAGCCCCAGATCCAATACAAGGGGTGGGGTGAAGCTCAGAATTTTCCAAGTCCCAGAGCCTATATGGTGGTGGGGAGGGGGGGATCTTGGAACAAGTCCCAAAGCCTACATGGGGGGGGTGCTAGATCGGCCTATATAAAGGGGGCGAGATCAAAATTTTCTCCAAGTCCCATGGCTCAGGAGGAAGCTCAGAATTTTCTTAGGTCCCAGGAATATGAAGAAAATATGAAGGAATTATGAAGAAATATGAAGGAAAAATTATGAAGAAATGTGACAGAAAAATGAGGGCATATGAAGGAAACCTTGATTCCCACATACCTCTTCATATTTCTCCCATATTTCTTCATATTTTCCGCATCTTTCTTCATATTTTCCACATATTTCTCCATTTTCCCGCATATTTCATCATATTTCCCGCAATATTTCTCCAAGTCTCAAAGCTATATGGGGAGAAAATATGACGGAAAAATGAAGGAAACCTTCATAACTCCCACATATTTCTTCATATTTCTTGCATATCTCTTCATATTTTTCACATATTTCTTTATATTTCCTACATATTTCTTCATATCACAGAGCCTCTTTGAGAGCTCGAGCTCGAAATTTTTCTAGGTCCTGTAAACGGGGGCAAGGGAGAGGGCGATTAAAAATTCCAGATTTACCCTTGGGTAAAAGTTTTTGGGGGGAGTTCTCAGTAAATACATGAAACATGTCAATATGAAGAAATTACTCTTCCTATATATGAGTCGTGGGACTTGGAAAAATTCCGAGCTCACCCCCTTTTCTTTGGGCTTGGCGCGGCGAAGGGGTTTGCAAAATATGAGTTTAGGGGAGAAGGGTAGGTTAGAGAAAAGACATGAAACACACGTTCCCCAAACACTCTCACACAATAATCAACTTCTAGCCTCCACACATAGTACAGATGGAGCCCTAGCCTCCCACTTCTCCTCGGCTTCTAGCTGCCCCTTCCCCTCCCCCCACCGCACCAATCTTACAATTTAATCCTAAACCCTGCATAAGACATTGATTACACCTCTAATTTCACTAAATACGAACTCCTACAAGCTATTAGGAATAGACGTTCCACGTGAGCAGGTCCCGATAATTTCTACATTTAGTATGCTTAAACACACGTCTCATCCAGTACTGAAAAATTTTCTAGCATTGTTTAACAACATTTGAAAAAAAGGCTCATTCCTCTCTGCTTGGCGTTCAGTCCACGTTATTCCTCTTTTAAGACCAAATAAGCCATCTCACCTTCCAGACAGCTACCGTCCAATATCTCTCACTTCGGTCTTACGCAAAGTACGAGTATTAGAAAAAATACGCGAGAGGAAGGAGGTTGCGAATTGAATATTTGAGTGGGATCAAAAGTTAAGAAGCTCCCACATCCTTATCAACTTATCTTCAAACGATCCTCTCGAAAAAGTTTCATTTTCAATGCCTCCCACCCATCTTTCCTGATACCCCCTCCTGGGCCTGGCTCGCACTAATGTTGCACCCCCATTACCATTTCACACATTCTGTTATCTTGCCCATTTTACGTGCACAGCCGATCCATTTTTGACATGCCACTCTCACTCGAATCCCTATTACTCAACGAGTCTGCCGTACAACAATCTCTCCTCCCATTTCTCCACTCTACCAACTTACTGCAGCAAATTCAATCCGAAAACCGCGCTCCTAGCCTTAACAGTTGTGTATGGCGCGGTATAGAAATCATAATAAATAATAATAATTCTTTTATTTTGAGTTTTCACGTAACTAAGTATTATTTTTCAATCCATTACTGTCCGCATGGAACTAATACCAATAATCGAGTCGCTCTCCAAATGCAGTGATTGAGCGGGTCACGAATATTGTGTACAAATATCTTGACCGGGTCATTGCTAATTTACCGGTTATAATATGCTCATAAGTTACCTGGAAAACTTCCCATCGTTGCCTTTAATTGGCTGACGAAAAGTTACGTCCAATATACGCGAGACCTTACGTCGATAAATTACTCTCGTCGCGAGGAAGTACCGAGGCGGCTCAAACAATTACACGCCGACCGGAGCACATTCGGCTAATTACAGGCAATAAATTTGTTGGGTACATTCTTAATTAGCATCCGTACAGAGTATGTGTGCAGTAGAGAAATTAGATGTACATAAAATGCTGAAGAGATGTCGAGGATGCGTAATACAAAGTGGTCTATAGGTAAAATTTAATTAAAGAGATTGTAGAAAAGCTGGCTTGCAGGTAACATAATATGCCTGGAAGCTTTCGTCGAGAAAAATTACGTCAATTTACGAACACTATTATTGTGTATACGATGTTGAAGGTACTTGTCGATGTCCAGTCTATCCACAAAAGACGCCTACTCAGTCCATTATGAAATGCGTATACGAGTAGAAATTAACATAATATATTATCATGAAAAGAATTTATAATTATTATTAATGAATAATTGAAAATTTTAAATAGTAATTTTTAGCTAATTTTACGCTTTATACCATACAAGGGAAGGAGATGTTGTTCGTGTGTCGTTGTCCGATTCAAATAAGATAATATTACTGATAATTTTTGGATTGTCGTCAGCGAATTATGGTACTACAATACTATATTATGCTACACTGCAGCGTGCGTAACCATATTCCTAAGATGAGAATTTACTCTCCAGCAGTAAAACAATAACTGCTAATGTCGAGACTCTTTCCATTTAGTATCTATTTCGCAACAAGTCCTGTTATGTATGAGTAGAAAAAACATTACAAGTTTAAACTTTTCACATGTACCTACATTATGCTATGCACATTATACTGAAAATACAAGGATAAAAGCGATCAAACCTTCACTAGAGAACGTTGCAAAAGTACCTGCGCGGGTGAACATGTACACTCCATTCAACTTAGGAAGCGCCGAAGGCAACCCGCAGTACACAAAACGCAAAGGCAAATCAGTAGTGATCAGGAACTCTTAGGGTGTCACTCTTTTGAATAGGATAGGGGACATGGCGTTTCTTAAGTTGAATAGAGTATAGTGTGATCATGGATACTTTCAAAGCCTTCTGTAGTTCCGAGCAAAGTCACCTACAGTCATGAACATAGATTTGGCAACTGTGCGGTCATGGTCTGACTTTTACACAGGCTCGAGTGAGAGAAACCCGTTTTAGCGTCTGTATCTCAAGAAATATCAAGTTTCATGAAAAATTGAATAAAATAAAAGTTATAGCCTGTGAAATTTCCTTAAAAAAACGTTCAAATCGATTTTTTCATGAGTGAGATGTTTTACATGTAAAACTTGTAGTCCGACGCACTGTTACCTTTCTATGTTCATGGCTTTGCGTGTATTCGGCTTTGTTCCAAGCCATGAACCTAAATTTGGCAACTGTGCAAGCGTAGTCCAACTATAGTCTGTTCAAAATAACTTGACATTCGAGGTACTTCAATAGAACACGCCGCTCAGCCAATCAGATGGCGTAAATTCTGTGCCTTGATGCCGGATAACCAAAACCATATTATCAGTAATATTGTTGATGATATTTTCCCTCTGTTTTTAAGTGGTTCTTTGTTTCTGTGAATAAATACTATTATTGTTTCATCACATCAAGAACTACGTATAAAAACTACAAACGTAATATGTACAATAATTTGGCAATAGCGCGCGCTTGCCAAATGTCAAGTTATTCTGAAAAGATTATAGTTATTATGGAAAAAACACGGATTTTTCTATTAAATGCGGAATATCTCCAGATCCATGCATTTTATCATTTTACAAGTGAGTAAATTTGTTCTCTAAAAGATTTTCTTTTTGGTCGATATATTTTCATAATTTTTGCATCAACTCACTTGCTTTATTTTCAAACATGCGCTGAGAAATGCAGATTCCCCAAAGATTTGCGTTTCTTGGCGCACGTTTGGAAATAATTAAAACAACGCAAGTGAATTGATGCAAAAATTGTGACAATATATTGATTTGGTTTTCTTTAAATAACAAACTCCAAGGCGTGTAATATTAAAACTGCCGCAAGGCATCTATCAATATTTATTGCTAGCCAGGGTTTTACGGGTAGGCTAACCGTCCATCATGGGTTCACCCTATTTACAACTTAAAGATGTTTTAGTATTTTGAAGGAAAATCACTTGGCTTGTTCAGTCTCCTAGGGTGTTGGCTGTTATCAAGTAGCTGGGTGACTGTATTATTAACGTGGTCATGTAGTCTGTTTTCATATGCTTCTGCAATCCTTTGGATTTTGTCCATCACTTGAGGTATTCTTAGGTCTCTTTGGATGTCATCATTGCATTCATACCAATGGGCTCCAACTATGGTTGATAGGGCAATGTTTTGCGCCCTCCAGATGGACTCAATGTTGGATTTTCTAACGCGTCCCCAAAGATGGATTCCATAGGTCCAAATTCTGTGGATTTGTGGTCACCTACACATTTGACATAACTAGGTTAGTGCTGGCAGTATCTTTTGTTATTCCCAAATAGTTGGCAATTCTAGCACTGCAAAACTTCTTTCTTTTTCTATAGAGGCTCGCCAGTGACCTTCTGGTGAGCTGTGTATTTTATCTTTTTGTCTTGTATATCTCCTTGTTGTTTGGCTTTGGGCTCAAATCAAAAAGAGAGGGGACGAGCAATCTTTACCCAGTGATTTCCTTCATTGGTTGCGTCTTTTCTTCTTTGTATTATAAAGCTTGTTTCCCTCTGATTTTGATAGAATTGAGCTTTTTTGTGTGCCGGGGTGAAGAACCTTTATAACTACTCTGTATAGATTTTCACTTTTGAGTTGGCGACTGCAGTACTGAGTGTTCCTCTTGTTTAGCTCTTAGCAAACGGTCCTATAGGACTTTTGTCCTTAGTATGGATTTTTAAAGTCCTGTTGCTGAAGATCTTGAATACTGGGAGTTGGTCCAACTGTTGCTCTTGTTCAAATAGTGTTTCCTTTGCTGTTTTGCTTTCAACAATCATTGTCATTGTGCATTTCCTCATCTGCAGAGGTGATGGTTTCCTCAGACAGTGAGTATTTTTTTGACTCACCTAGTGGCGGCAAGTTTATTTAGTTTCTCTTTGAATTCTTCAACTTTATTTTGTAATTCTTCAGTTTATTTCTGCAGTTGCTCCAGTAGTGTTTGAGCAACTTTTGTCTTAACTATTAGAAATTGTTGAATGTTTGTTGCTTCCACAGAAATTTGTCATCTTTCAATCGCTGCTTTAGGATCACATTTCCCAGAAAGAATTTTGCTTCAAGCATCAATATGTACAAAAAATTGGCTTCGCCATGGGATTAACTTAATTTCTGAGCGTAGAGAATTGCAAGAAACCTGTTCTTGAATGAGTTGTAACTTAACTTTTAAGTTTCTTTTGCTGAAGATATTGGTAAATAATGTGTGTTTGAATTTTGGGAGTAATTTTGGGTCTGCGCGATTTAAGGCAGGCAAAACATACCTACGTCAGTTAATGTTACCATTTTTCAATTTTCTTTTGACAACATGATTCAGTGTGGAGTTCAGATGAACACCATTCTTGAGATGAAAGTCTCAGAGCTTATGAACATTTTTCTCTGAAATTATGAACATCTAAAAATAACAGTAAATATAAATTTCAACTTTATTCATGATTAAATTTTTGTTTTTTTTTGTTTTAGGTAAGTTCAATTAGCCAGAAATTATTGGAAAAACTACAGATACAATGAAGCTAACGTGATATGTCTCAGAAATCAACAAGTGAGATTCTTTCCTAGGAGCTCAGAATTACAAAACGGTAGTACTTTTTCATTAATTCGCAGATTAATGTATTCTGTGCCAAGTATTGCCATCATTTGTCAGGGCATGCTTGTATCTTCCCTTGAATAAACCCAGATGGACGATATAGCTTCAGGCTTCTATAGAGGGGGGAAAAATATGATTTAGAAATTTCTGAAGTGGGAACTTGCGTAGCAATTCTTATCATGGATTCCCTGACTGTATAGAGGGAGGCTGAAGGCTGAACGAGTCATCACGCACGGCGTTATTAGATTCCAAAAACTTTTCGAGTTTCTTGAAATAATCTCTGCGATTCATCACGACCGTGAGGTTCCTTTCGTCTGCTTTGACAATGACTGAGTAATTATCCTGGATTGTACGCCGTTATCCCTGAACTGTCTGTAGTAGGAGAGGAGGGACCACAGTTATGGAACCATGGTAAATTACCTTAGCAAAGCGGTCAATGACCTCACTGGACCCATTCTGGAGGGCATGAGCAATATCCGCGACAAATATTCCGGTCATATACGCCCCCATAGTGATGCTGCGTACAAGAAAGAGGTCTCCATTATCAAACACATGGCCGTCATGAACGCGGACTTCTAATACCTGCCGGGGGTTCGAAAATAGGGAGGCTCCGGAGACATGTCAAAAGAAAGGAGGAGAGATAGAGAATGAAAGTTATACCGGGAGATAGAAAGGGTGAGAGTGAGAAAGATTTTGGAGACTGACTTTACCTTGAGACTAGGAAAAAGAGTCAGAGAAAAGGAGAGAGAGGGAGAAATAGATGGAGACGGGACCTGGAAAAATTACACGTCTTCTTGCTATCACTTTCACCTCCTAAAAGTTTCGTGAACGTGATTTTCATTTCATGTATAATTAGGTTGCAAACGGCTGAGGCCTCCTATAACTCATAACCCGTAATTAAAACCTCTTGTTTTTGTACTTAGTTTCCTTCTTTTTCTCTTTTTTCGTTTTCCCCTTTGTATTTCTGGTTGCTTCTTTCTTTTGCCCCCGCGTCCCGAAGGGTATAAATTTCTCACGAAGAGATTCTCTTCAAAAAAATAGTCTCAAGGCACCGCTATTTGAAATCTCATGTTTAATCATCTTGAAAGTTAGACAACGTGTTATAAAACTTATTCTAGCTTCATGATCGTTAGACAAATTATCTACGCAAAAACAACCTATCAAATTTGACTCAAACAACAGAATTGGACTAAATATTCTCAAACCTGTATTTGAGAATTATTTCGCTACAAAAGCTAAATCAATTACGAATCAGGCGAGCATTTGCGGTTCAACTTTCTAGGAACGAGCAAGACCTGTGAAGTGAGCTCCAATTGATGAACCATCACCTTCGATCGTAGATCGATTCAAATGCGAACGAACTCCTTGAAGCGTTTGTTTGTGCCTCAACAAATTTTTGATAACAGTCCACGGTGGTCGAACAGATTAGGCGAAAGGCACATTTTCCTCCTGCTGTTTTGCCAAAAGTTTATCCAATATTACGTGATCACCCTGCTGTAAGCGTTGCAGCTCGTGTAAACTTTTTCCCCTCGTCTCCGGTAAGACGAAATAGAAACAGCCGGCACCCACTACGCAAGACATAACGTAAATTGCAAAATTCCATTCCATACCAAAAGTTTCGGTGATAGGAAAAAACATTTTGTTGACGCATAAAGATGTAGTCGAATGACCGACGACCGTCATGCTGCAACCAATTGCTCTCACGCTAAATGGCAGTAGTTCTCCTTTCAGAGCAAATTTCGCCGGCGCCAAAAGGGCAAAAAACATATTGTGAATATAAACCACGGGTGGTTCTCAAACTCGTACCCGTTGTTGTGCCAATGGATCAGCAGATACGAGCAGACATTGCAGATGATCATCCCAATGTAGCATCCGAGTACCAATGATCTTCGGTTGATCCGTTCAATAATGAATGGTGAAATGAGCACGGCAGTAAATTTGGCTGCTCCATACAGGATTGTAAATTCGTTCGCCGTCAACCTTTTGGACGGCGAGAATATTAATGATGAGTAGGCGCCGAGAACGCTGGCTCCAGTGCTCTCTCCGATCACGTACAAACTGACTATTAAAATGATGGCCTTCAAATTGGAGGTTGACGTGATTAACGTTCTTAAAGATTGCTTCTTGGCTAATTCCTCCGAAACACTTTGCTCAATTTTTCGTAGTTCATCGGCTACTTCGGAGTTCGGCCTTCTTCCGTTGCCCCTTCATAATCAAAAAGTACGGCGTCTCTGTACTAAAGTATAAGGGGGTGAAGGCGCATCCCGCGAGCACAGTGTTTACAATCGCTGCGCCCGTGTAGGACAGGTAGGTTGCTATAACAAATTCAACGAAAACCGCTCCATAGAACATAAGCATCACACAGCTTCCAATGATGCCGCGAAACTTGGGAGAACTGTTTTCAGCAGTTTAGATCGCCGCCGTGACGTCTTGTATGCCGTTGGCCAAACCAAAAACTACCCGTGACGTACAAAGGAGGTGAATATTACTAGTTAGTCTTGTGCACAACCAAACCACGAACTACACAATCGTTGTCAAAGACAGTGTGTAACTGCGACCAATGTTATCCGCAAGTAGTGGTGTTACAAAGGTTCCAAAGACCTTACCGATCTCGTTTATAGAGGCTAACCACGAAATTTGGTCCGAGGTTACATGCAAGGCGGAATTTTCCTTCTTTAATTTCTCTAACGTAGCTGCTATCCAGCCAAATCCTACGCCAATTAGGAACTGGTTGAATAAAACTAGAATGCGAATATAGTGAGATGAGATATTTTTTCTGTATCCTTTCGTATGTTGGTACAGAGAATCAACTTACCTGGTGAACATGCTAATATTTGGTGGGTAATGCTTTTTGGTATCGCCATTTTGAAAGACACAGTGAATTCTCTTTGTGGACATATATTCGCCTGTACATATTGTTGAACACTGAGATATATTGCTCAGTGGATGCTTGATGTATCTATCTATTTTATGCGAGCTCAATCTCCCGTACATCATCAGCTTAATTGGCGAAAAATGGTCTTGGAACGAAAGAAAATTAAGTGTAAAATTTGTACGTTGAGAAATTTCTACTTTGCCGATCTGTTCAGATTAAAGAGCGCGCACGTGGCATTTTCTTGACTTCAACGATCAAGTAATCACTGTGAGACTGTATGTACCTTTCTATCTTCTGCAACAGAGTTCTGATTCATTACAGTTCAGTTTTGGCCAACAGTAAATCAATTTATGACGTCACAAAGAAAGGTGTATTGCTGTTAAGCGCTATCTACAGGCCAGTTGCATCGCGATTACCTAATCTTCAATTTTTTCCTAAAACGTTGCTAAATGGGAGTAAAATTTGATTCACGGCTGACTCTAATTACAGGCCGGTATGCTGAAAAATGACAACGCTGTTGCGAGTCCATCCTTTAAATTATGTGCGAGGGCAGGGAGCCGGCGATTTTTGCCCAAAAATAGTGAGCCATCTCCGGCTCTGAGAGCCACGGCATGGAGTCAGCTCCATATCGGCTCCAAAAAAAAAGAGCGTAGCCGCTCCCAAAAAAGAGCCACAGCTCTTTCGGCTCTTTTTTGAGGGAGCTGGCAATTTTGAGAGCCAGCTCCGGCTCCCGGCTCTTTTTTACCAAAAAATGGGAGTGGAGCCGCTCTTTCGGCTATTGAAAGTTAGGTAATTTACACGGAAAACATTTTCCTTTAAAATGAGCCCATTCTCAAGGAAATTTGTTCAGTAGAAAATTAGTTACAAGCATTTTTGTACAAAAATCTTAGATAGGAGGCAAAGAGACCATTCCCCTGGTGATCTCATACGCTGATAACAGTGAGTAATTGTGCACAAATGTACCCATTATTGTTTCCTTGAACGAAATTTACTCCCATAAGAATAACACACAGAGCAAAGATCTTTGTTTTACCAATTGAGAATAAGAAATTTCTCAACTATTAGGGCCAGGGGTATTTATATTCATAATCTAGAAGGCTATTAGTGTGTGAATAAATACTTCTAATGGTTAAGAAAGTTATTCTCAGTTGGTAGCACGATGATCTTTGCTCACTGTGTTATTCTTATGGGAGTAAATTTGTTCAACAAAACAA
>ENA-UOVY01000767-UOVY01000767.1-plant-metagenome-genome-assembly--contig:-NODE-767-length-10963-cov-583.869087_pt1 | contig 10963 bp, 9 predicted proteins | sample MGYA00249840_ERZ761561 | MGnify/ENA primary metagenome ERZ761561 (study PRJEB28882, sample SAMN05720143) | plant metagenome | isolation source: Guanajuato, Mexico | place: Mexico:Guanajuato, Mexico... | reverse complement strand
GGACTCGCTGAGGAGGAAGCGCAGGCCGAGCGGCGAGCCTCCGAGTGGACACTTGTTGGCCGCGACGAGCGGCCGTCTAATTGAGTTTGCGGCTTGCCGCCGGCCACAGGCGGCGCGCTCGCCGCAGCCTTTGCGCCAGTCGGAGCCGGAAAACTAGTCGCTTGTCACTCCAGCCTCATTCATATTCATTGCGCGCCGCCCGTCTCGGCCATCTGGAGCGCGCGCGCAATGGCTTCGAGTTGCGCCAAACGAGCCGCGGCGGCCGCGCAAAAGCTGTCGCGACACTTGGCCGGCTCGAGCCAGTCGCCCTGCTCGCCCCCGCTCGGCCTGGCAGCAGGAGCGTCCGCCAACCAGTCTGCGCCGGCCAAGCGAAGAAGCCCGCCGCTGCTCGCCTATCTGGCGCCGCAATCTCCGGCCGGCTCGAATCTGGAGGACTCTCGACGCGCCAAGCTGATTAGCAAACAAACCGCCGATTGGATCCGGCCGGCGCGCAAACCAAACTCGGCCGGCCAGCGAGCGAGCGAGCGGGCCGCCTTCAACGCCCACCTGCGAGCTCGGCCCGCGCCGCCGGTGGCTCTCGCTCGCTCGCGGGCTCCTGCGCAGGCGCGGCCGCCCTCCCTGCCTCTCGCTCCACTCGGCTCGGCTCGCTCGCAAGCAGCGCTCGGCTGCTCGCCGCTCACTCTGCGATCAGCGCTCGCAGGCCGAACACTAGCAAGAGCACAGGCAGAGAGAGAGAGAGAGAGAGATCTCGGCGAAACGAGCTCGCCAACTTTGAGTCAAAGCAAGCAGATAGAAAAGATTGAGGCCGAAAGAGAGGAACGGGCGAGACGAGCGACAGGCCAAGCGGACGCGCACCAGTTGCGAGTGCAATAGTTGGGCCCCAAATGCAACCGGCGCGCTCTGGTTTGCGAGGCTAGGCGAGTTTGGTTCGAAAGATTTGCGAGCTGGGCGATGTCGGTGTGAGCCGGCAGGTGTTAGTTTGCGCCAGAGCGGAAGCGATGAACGAGACCCCCAAGATGGGCCAGCCGCAGAAGGGTTGGCTGTCGAGGTGGACGCGCAAGCAGTGGAGCCGCCACTGGTTCGTGCTCAAGAGCGGCTCGCTAACCTACTATCGGGGGCCAGCAGCAGAGCTCTGCTCCTTCCTCGACGGAGTGCTCGACTTGAGCCTCATAAAGCACATCGAGGTGCAGCAGCAACAGCAGCAGCAGCAGCAACAACAACAACAACAACAAGGCCACTCGTTCGCCCAAAACCAGAACCAAAACCAGAGCAACCAGTTCACCTTTTCGCTCAAGATGTGGAACGGCGAGTGCCACCTGTTGGCCGCCGCAACGGCCGCCGAGAGAAGCCTCTGGCTCGAGGCCATAAACGGCTGCACGAACGGGGAGGCTGAGGACGAGGCCGGCTCGGATTCGGCCTCCTCCTCGGACTCGTCGCCAACCTCGAACCTGTCCGCCAGGAGCACCGACATCGGCCGGCCCCTTGCGCGCCACTACCAGCTGAGGCAGCAGCAGCAGCAGCAGCAAGACTCGCAGCACCAACTCTCGCTCGACCATCTCGCGCTGACGCTCAAGTCTGCCATCAGGCGGCGTGAGCAAGACATCCTCTTCGACCTGAAAGCAATCAAGCCAGCTGGCGACAATAGCAGCGCAAGCAACAACGGCATCGCCAATGGCAACAGCAACGCAAAGGCAAACATGAACGCAAATGCAAACGCAAACAGCGCCACCACCACCAACAACAACAACAACAACAGAACCACCAACGAGCTGCCAAAGGGCCACTGCCAAGCGCGGGCCTCCCCAATGACGCATAGTCAGCGCGACAAGGCGGCCCACTTCCAGCACCAGACACGCCCACTCCAAACTCGACCACAAAACGAGGGCGGCGAACAGGCGGCGAGGGTTGCCTATGATGGGCGGCTTGCGAGGATGCAGTGCCAGGCGGAGCCGAAGACGGGCGAGGCCAATGGGAAGAGCTCCAGTCCAGCGAGTGGTCGCAGCGAAAGCCAGCAACAGCAGCAACAGCAGCAGCAGCAGAAACAGTCTAGTCAAAACGGTTTGCGACTCAGAGGCGACTGCTTGGCCTCCTTGGCGGCCGCAAAGCCGGAGAGTGGCGAGCAGGTGAGCTCCTACACGAAGCTCGAGCAGGAGCAGCACGAGGAGGGGCCGGCCGAGACGGAAGCGGCGGAGAGCCAAACCTTCAAGAGGCGGCTCATAAGTGTTCAAGCGCGCTCGCTCGACGCACCAAGCGAGCCCAAACTAATCACACGCCAACAACCAGATCTCTACCAGCGGCACCTCATTTCCGCCGTAACACCAGCCGTCCAACCGAACAAAACTACACCCACCGAGCTGGTTAGCTCGGACTCGAGCGAGAGCGACGACTCCTCAGACCAGGACCAAGTGCACCTGTCAGAAACAGACAGCGACCAAGACGAGGAGGAGGACGAAAGCGGAAGTGGGGCAGCCAAGACTCTGATTGAGAATGCCTCGCTTGGCATTTTGGCCTCCTTCAATCGGTACAACTCTTGCCGGCCAGTTGACAAAAGGCCGGCCGGCGGTGGCGGCGCTCCGCTTGGAGGAGGGCGAGCGCCTGTGGCTGCCGCAGTGGCGCCATCTGCCAGCCAGCAAGCGAACCTGCAGACATGTAAACAAAAGAAACGAGTCACCTTTGATCTCAGCCCAGCTTCACTGTGCCAACTAACTAGCTGCAGTAGCGGAAGCAGCAGCGACTCGGATAGCGACTCCTCGGTTCCGGATTCATCAATCAGTTCCTCCTCCTCCTCCTCCGTTACCTGTCTGTCCGACGAGGAGACAAATGAAGCGCGGGCACAGGAGCGAAGGTTGAAGCGCGATCGAGAGAGGGCGAAGGCGAGTGAGAGTGAGCGAGAGGGGCCCATCGATGAGCAGGTAGCCGGGGTTCCTGATTCGAGGGAGGAGTTTACTGGGAGCGAGATGGAGCAGGTTGAGGTGGAGGTGGAGGCGCAGTTGCAGGGGCCCAAAGAGGGGCCGGCCGTCGAGTTTTCTGGCCGAGTTGAGTCGAGCTCGGCGCCCGGCGGACAGATGGCGCTCGGGGGCCGGCAACTGGAGGAGTCGCTCAATGTGCAGCCAATGGACACCAGCGGCAGCTCTGAGATGGCGAGCTCGAGCGAGGCGCCGGTTGCGGCCGGTTGCGAGCCGGCCAGTTTGGGGCTCGAGCAAAGTTTGCGGCGCGCCGGCGAGTTGGAGGCAAAATTGGAGCAAGCGCAAACAAGCATTGGCTTGCTGGAACAAAAGCTGAACTGCTCCTTCGCGAGCTACGGCCAACTCGAGCTCTCCTACAAGCAGCTGCAGGGCGAGTTAGTAAAGTGCGACGAGTTGCACAAGGGCGACTTGGCCAGGATGCAGGTGAGAGTTGATCAGCTAACGCGCGAGCTTGCGGCGAGCGAGCGCAAGTTGGTTGAGGCGCACGAAAAGATGGTTCAATTTGAGCAGCACATGGCAAAGTGTTTGGAATCGCGAAATGGAGGCCAGGCGGTGGAGCAAATGGGCCAGGCGAACGGTAGGCCGAGCCAGCCTCAGGCTCGGACGCTGAATTGGTTGCGCGCAAGCCAACACCAACAAGTATCTCACCAAGTTGGCCCGGCCGGTTTGCAGAGCCACCAGCCGTTGATGTTGATGCACCATGTTAAGCATACGCTGGCCATAAACCAGCAAACTCTCGGCCTGAAGCTGCTCAACCACAGCAAGCAAATTCAGCGGAAGCTCAACGAGCTCGAGCTCAAGGTCGACAAGATCCAGTCTGGCGCTGGCACAGCCTCGCTCGTCAACTGAGCAGGCCGGCACAAAATTGTGTGTGAGCCTCCCACTTCAACTGGCCGCCTCTGAGCCGGCCTCAAGCGACGAGAGCCAAGCGCGCAGAGCGAGAGCGGAAGAAGCGGCCACTGTCGAGTCTGGCCGAGACTTCGGGCCAAAGTCTTGGTCTTGGTCGTTGTTGTTGCGGCGGCAATAAAATGGATGCATAAGAATAAATTTGCAGCCCAACTGAGCCGAGCTCTCGCGGCGGCCAGTTTGAGTCGGCATTGTTATTGCTAGCGATTGTCGTTGTCGATTTAGTTGTTGTCGTCGTTTGAGCTGTCGCTGTTAAAATAATTGAATTTAGTGTATCTCTCCGTCTTTGGGTTGTGTTTGAGGCTCGTTTGCGCTCCACTTCCTTAATCTGGGCTCCTTTTGGGTTGGGTTTGGGGGCGCAAATGGGCCAACTGCGATTTGTGACCCAAAAACGGCGGCGCTGCTCGCATTACATCCGTCCGGCTCGGCCGCTAATTTAATTGGCCTCCCATTGGCGCCCGCAGTCGGCCGTTGGCTCGTTCTGGCCGCATCGAGGCGGGTCAGCTGGCGGCCCTCTGGCGCTGCCGCTGCTGCTGCGCCCCACGAGACTGGCCGCTCGCAATCGATCAAAGGGCGAAACTCAAAAGTGGCGCGCAAACCAGCCGAGCTGCGCCGCCAAGAGTCTCGCATCAATCAAGTCCAGTGATGATGACATTCGCCTTTCAAATGGCCGCCAGCTGAACTAAGCTCGAGTGGAATGGGCAAACTTGCGCCTAGCTCGTCAAGTTTTCAATTTTGAATGCGCCGGCAAAAGTGGCCGAGCGGCGGCGCGGAGGCCACTTTTGCTAGCGCTGCAATCAAACGCAACGAGCGCGCGAGGTAAACACACGCGCGCGCGCTCACATCCGCCGAAAGCGCATGCAAACTGGCCAGCCGGCTGAACTCCGCTTGGCCGGAAGGAGTGGCCAGAAAAGCAAATTGAATCTCCGGCGCTGCTGCTGCTCACTGGGACGAGCAGAAGCGAGGAGGGGGAGGAGCCAGTGAGTGGTGGCCACTTGGGTGCGTGTTGCGTGAACCTGCGTGAGTGCACTGCGAGCGAGGCCGGCGCCAGTTTGGCCGGCGCCAACCAGCGCGCGCGCGCCCCGTGAATGGGCGGCCCGATTCGCGGCCACTTGCGAGCGGAAAGCGGACACTCGGGCCAAGGGCGGCCTTCTCAGCCGGCCGCGCTCGCCCACTTGGAGCCGGCGGGCTCACCTGGCTGGGCGAGCTGGGCGAGCTGGGCCGCGCGAGTGGGCTGCGTGCGCAGGCGCGCGCGCAGCTCCCGCCACTCTCGCCACTTGCTCGCGGTTTTGGGGCCGCAACTCGCACTTGCAACCAGAACGGGCAGCCAGTCAGTTGCAAACGCTCGCCAGCAAGCCAAGACTTGAAGAACTGAACCCAAAGAGAAGGTTGGAAACAAAGAGAAGGGAGGAAGGAAGCGGAAGCGGAAGAGCCAGGCGAAGGAGAGCTGGCGACGAAATAGGAGCGCCATGATTGCTCGCCAGGCAGCTTGAGTGGCCCAAAGTGAGTGCAAGGTTTTAGGTGAGTTAAGTTACACGGAGTTCAGTTTCGCCCATGCGAGCGCCAATTTGGGCCCCAAAGCGAGCACTTGTTTGGCGGAACCAATTTTAGGCTTGAGGCGGCCCCAGTTTGAGTTGCGCTGCTTTGCTGACTTTTGGGACCAAAAGGGGAAATTCAATGGGCCAGGAGGGAGCAGCTAGTTTGTTCCGGCTCGTCGGTTAGTTTATTTCATTTCAACGAAAACAAACGAAACCAAGCGTTCGATTTGATTTATCAAAGCCTTGATTTTGGCCCCCCGATCTATAACCCTGATTTGCGCCCACCGACGGCCAAGATCAATGGGCGCAATTTAACTCAACTTGCCCAACTCGGGCCGACTTTGCCAGTTTGTGCTGCCTCTTGATGGCACCAAATTTGCCACTACAAGCTTGCTATTGTCGCACCAAATCCATTGCTTATCCATTTGCGCGCTAGCAAAATTTGGACACAAATGGCGCCCGTTTTGGGCCCACCAGTTTGCTAAGCTGGCCTTGCGCCGCCTTTTGGGCAATTGTTGGCGCAGAGTGAAATGCGACACTGGAAGCGGGACGACGTTTTTAGGGCATAAAATATGGCTTTGGAGGGGAGGAGAGCGTGAGCGCGCGCTCGGCTCCTTCATCAATCACCCGGAGCAGCGCGGGGCGGGCGCTGTTTTTCGGGGCGAAAATTCCCTAAAAAAACTCGGCCCCCAAATTGGGACCGTCGCGAAGATAGAGGCGGCCCCCGATGGAGAGCGCCGATCCGGGATTCAAATTAGACGCTCGCTCGGCCCGACAAACTCATTCAAGCCCACTTGAACTCGACTGGAGAAGTCGGCCGGCCGGCCGGCAGCGGCGCCGAGTTGCCAGCTTCCGCCGCCAAGTCTTCCGCTAATTACCCACTCGAGGCCGGCGAGCGAGCGCATCGATGGCGGCGCCCCCTGCATTTGCTTGGCTTGCGCGCCTCGACGGCCGCCAGCCAAACAAATCATCTTGGGCTCGGATGATGAAGTGATCGCTGCTCTAAATCCGCCTCCAGCTGGCTCCTTCCGCTTCCGCTGTCCCCGTCTGAGCCGCAGCGGCAGCGGCAGCAGTAGAAGGAGCAGCTTCTCAACTCAGCCAAACTCGAGTCGGAGTGCTCGCGCTGAGCAGCCGGCAGGCAACCTTTGTTTTGGCTCCCCCTCGAGTGGCGCGCCGAAAGTATTCACTGAAACTAAACACGAGCGGCCATAAATAATCGCGCGTGTTGGCTCGAAAACAACATGCAACATCCGGGCCGAGCGAAGGCCCAGCGCCCGCGCGCATATGCGACAAGCCGGCCGAGGTCGCGAAAGGCGCTAGGCGCCCGCCCGCCCGCGCGCGCAAACCCAGCCGAGCGGGCGCGCGCGGCAGGCAAATCCCGTCCGCTCGCTCGCACTGTCTTCGCCCCTCCGCTTTTGAGCTGGCGGCCAATTTTGCGTCACAAATGCTGAAGCTGGCATGCGATCTGGCCGCTAGGCTGGCGTTAAATCCGGCCGCTCAACTCGCTGGAGCAAAACTGGCCCCTTTTACCTGGAGCGAGGCCGAGCGGGGCGCTGAGCTAATCTGGCCGGCAGTCATGTCGCTGGCAGCCGGCCCAATTTGCAGCTAGAGAGCGCGCTTTTGCGTGCGCGCCGCTCCTTTGGGGCCCCCGAGCAGCGAGCGCACGATAATTGAGAATCAATGAACGCCCACTCTGGCCGCGCGCCCGCCTGAGTGGCTTCACCTGGCCAGAGCTTTGTTTTTGCTCTCTCTCGCTCTCGCTCGCCTTTGGCCGCGCAAAAGTTGACAATCAAATTAGCCCCAGAAGAGAAACAAGTGGGCGTCCGGCAAACGTGAGCAGATTTAAAGCAAATCTCGCTCCAAATTTGCGCCCATTTTTCTCGTGTTTTTGTTTAAAAATTCAAGCGCAAGTTTGGCGCCGCCAACAATCGGGCGAGCCGATTTTTGGTTTTGGCCCGCAAACTGTGGAGCAAATGGGAGCGCTAACGCGCGAGCGCCTCTATATCCTCGCTCGCTAGCAAACGGAAAGAACAGGGACAGAGATAGAGGCGGAAAGCGGGCAGCTCGTATTGGTTTTGGCGGCCGCAGTGGACGGGCCGGCGAGCGAGCTGAGGCCGCAAGCAGGCGGACAGGCTGGCGGCGAGCTAGCTAGCGCGAAAATTACACATATTCACGAGTGGACAGAACACAACAGAACGCTGATAAGACGGCCAACTGGGCGCCAGAACTACGCCGAGCAGATCGAGCAAATCATTTATCATCAATTTGGAAGCCAGCGACAAGCAAGAAGAGGGGGGGGCGCCGCTTGCAGGGGGCTCGCGGCCACTTCCGGCGCGAGCATGAGTCTGGCCGAGTGAGCGGCGGCCCATGGAGCTCGATGGCGCCCCGAGCGTTTGGCCCGACTTTAGAGGCCGGCGCCGTTGTTGGCCAGCGGCCGGCGCCAGAGGGGCAGTTTTTCGTCAAATTATTGGCCCCAGCAAGGGCGCGATTAAGCCAATTGCGGCCGCTTACTCGCTTCCCGCAAAACAGCAAGCGAGCTCCAGCCACGGCCGCAACAGCTCGCTTGTCGCTCGCGGCCGAGCTGGTGCAGCGGCGGCCGCCGGAAGTGGCCAGCCCAAAGGGGCGCCCGAGAGCGAGGGCGCCAAGATTATCCATTAGCGGGAGATTGAATTATCATGATGCGAGCCATCAAGCAAGCCGGCCGAGCGGCGCTCGCGCAACCATTAAAAAATCCGCCCTCCGCATTTCCGCCCCCGCCTCCACAACTTCCGCTTCCGCCGCCACTGCAACCCGCTCCCGTGCACTCGGGCAAAGCTTGCGAGGCAGAGACTTGCTCTCGTCCAACACTAGAGCGCAAGACGAGCTCTCCAGGACGAAAGTGGGTTTGTTGCAATCGTTGTTGTTGTTGTTGCTGCTGCTGTTTATCGCGCAGCTTGAGGCCCCCAAACAGGGCGCGCGGCGCACAAAGGGCGCCGCCCCCGTCGGCCGGAAGCGGCCCGCTAGCCGCACGGTAATTGAATGGGCTCACCTGGCCAACTGGCGCCAGTTAATCGGCGGCCAGTGTGGCATCATTAGCGGGTTTGCCGGTTTGCTAGCGACAAGTGGCCCGCTTTTGAGGCTGGCGGCGCATAATGGCCGGGCTTGGCGCTTCCGCAAACAGGCCACTTTGGTTGGCCCAAGATTTGGCCGGCTGAAATTGATTGCACCTGTCCGGTTTGGGCCGCCAGGAGGCAAGCTTGGCGCCGGTGGCCAGCTTGCGGTTGCGCGCGGCCGCGAACGGACTGCTGTGGCTCCAGCGACTGCGACTGCGGCCACAATTATCGGCCCAGCGAGCCGGCGACCCCAATTGGAGCGCCACGGGTCACTTGGCGCCGCCGCCTCGGCTGGACGGAAACGGAGCCGAGCGGAAGCGGCTAGCTCGTCGCGCATCCGCCGCAACCGCGAGCCCGATAATGAGGAGAGGGCGCGCTTTTGGGGCCGGCCAATCAATCAGGGGGCAGGCAGTTGTTTGGGGGCGGCGGCTAGAGAGGAGGAGGAGCAGTCAAGGCGCGCCGCCAGCGCCCCTGGAGTCGGCGAAGACAAATTAACATTGACGAGCTTTAGGAGGAGGAGGAGGAGGCGAGCTGGGAGGGCCGCTAATGGCGCTCTGGTGGCGGCCACAGTTGGCATGCAAATTGTTCCAGGCGCCCGAAGCGGCCGGCCGCCCACAATGGGCCAACTTTTGGCCCGTCGGCGACAACTTTATGATTATATTTGCATTGATTGCAATCACAGCAAAGCCGGCCCAAGAGCACGCAAGCGAGCAAACGGACACAATGGCAACGATGGCCATTGGGCCAAGCTCGCAAATGGAAGCTGCCGCAGCAAAGGCAATGGCAAAGGCATCGGCACTGGCAATCGCGAAAGCAATGGCGATGGATATGCTAAGCAGGCTGCGCGCGCCAAAATGGCGACAGCCATGTCCGGCCGCCCGCAACACTGTGTCCCATTGGCGCGCGCTGCGGCCGGGCGCCGATTCAGTGTTGCGCGACTCTGGCGGAAGTTGGCCAATTTGTGTCGCCAGCGGGAAGGTTTGAATAACAACAGGAACATTGACAGCAAGAGCAAGAGTGAGAGCGGAAAGCCGACGAGACGGCCGCCACCGCCGCCGCCGCCGCCACGGAGTGCCAAGCTCAAGCGGCCGGCCAAAGTGGAGCGAGAGTGGGCTCATTACTACCATTACTGTTTGCAGCAACGGCCTTACCATTACTCTCATTGTTATTGCAGTTGGCCGGCCCACTCGAAGGCGGCGACGGCCGCGATCGCTCGCCGGCCAGCGGATCCCTCGGCGGCCAAATTAATCACGAGCCGCGTGGGCGGCAACAGTGCCGTTCCAGCCGCTTCGGGTGTCAGACGGCCCCGCCCCCTCCAGGTCGAGGGCCCGCCCCCGTGCGCGACCGGCGGCTTGTTCGGCCTGGCCGCCAGCCTCCTCGCTGTGGCGCTGCTGGCGGGCGCCTCCACGGGCCCGCCCCTCGCCACGCCCACCTGGCTGGCGAGCGCGCCGCGCCCGAACCTCGGCAGCGGCCAGGTCGGCGGCGAGGCTGCGCTGGCGGCCCCAAATAATGATGGCGGCGGCGGCGGCGGCGGCGGCGGCAGCGCAAAGAGGCGAGACAACGGGGACGAGAAGCACGATGACAAGAACGATAAGAGGGGAGCCGGCATTGGCGCTAATGGCGCCGCGCACAACTGGGCCGCTAGGTGGGCGCCAGTTGCGCCCCTCGTTGGCCAGCAAACCGAGCGGCAGAGTTCGGGTTATCTCGCTGGAGGCTCCAATCGAGGGGCGCCGGCCAGATTTGATAAGATCAACACGCCCGCCTTTGGTTGGGCCGCAAGGATGGATGAAATGGAGCGCGTTGCTTGCTTGCGTGTTGAGACTTGCAATGGGCGCCAGTGCAATCGCTTGGGCCGACTTGCGAGGCTTGGACGGGGCGAGCCTCAAGCAACAGCGCCTTGCCAGACTGGAGCCGGATCAAGTATCATGGCGGGCGGCCAATTTGTGCAACTCGCGCATTCAGCTCACGGCGGCCGCTCGGCGCGAAGTGGCGGCGGCGGCGGCGGCGGCGGCGAAGTGGCGGCCACCGCAGCCGGACGCAAGCGGGCGGGCGCGCTGGTTGCGGCGGCGGCAGCGGCTGTGGCGGCCACCAGAGGCGAGCAGCAGGCCGGCCGCTCGTGTCCGAGCAAGTGCAGCTGCGTGTGGAAGAATGGCAAACAGTTTGCCGACTGCTCCAACCACCGCGCTGGCCTCCGCCAAATCCCTTCCGGTTTAGAGCCTCTGCTCCAAGTGCTCAACTTGTCAGCCAACCATCTCGTCCAATTGGCGCCCTCGGCCTTCAAGTCGCTCAATCTGAACAACTTGCAGCGCATCTACTTGGCCAAGTGAGTTAACTCTTGCCAGCGCCACTGTATATCAACTCGCTCGCATCCGCTTCAGCCCAATTAATAATGGCGCCCCCTCTCGCCCCCCTCTCGCCCCCAACTTGCGCTTCCTGGCGCCAATTGGCCAACCAAAAGCTG
>ENA-UOVY01000766-UOVY01000766.1-plant-metagenome-genome-assembly--contig:-NODE-766-length-10966-cov-717.183026_pt1 | contig 10966 bp, 4 predicted proteins | sample MGYA00249840_ERZ761561 | MGnify/ENA primary metagenome ERZ761561 (study PRJEB28882, sample SAMN05720143) | plant metagenome | isolation source: Guanajuato, Mexico | place: Mexico:Guanajuato, Mexico... | reverse complement strand
AACAATTCCAAGTGCTCGAATTCTGGCCAATCGTTGAGCGTTTCGTTGCGCCTTGGGGTCGCTAGAGGAACGAGTTTGTTTCAAAACAGAGTTTGCTAACGCCGCCACCGCTGGCCCCTTGTGCTGTATGAGAGCAGGGCTGCACAGAGGCAAGGGGCAGCCGCTTGCTCCTGGCGCCGCCGCTAGTAGCACAGCGCTAGGTGCCCTGTTACAACTGCGCCCACTCGCAATGGATCGCGCGCGAAACGCTGAGGCCCATTGTGTGCATGCGCCTCCGCGAGCATGAACTTGCGAGCGCAGTTGTGTGCAGCGGCCACACGTCCAAGCTTGCACGGCGGGACATAGCAACACTCGCGACGCCTTCTCTGGGTCAGCTCGTGTTTGGAACAAGCGGGAGGCCCCAATGCCTGGAGGAGAAGCTCACACGGCTCGAATGGGACTGAAGTTCTGAGGACCGCAGCAACGGCGAGAGGAGGTCCAGGCTGGAGAGCTAACAACTCCGTTCAGCTCAACTCATTTCGCTACAGACTGGCCATTGAATGACGAGGAAAGATAATCGCAACACACTTCAGCTTTCGGAGTTCGAGCAAGTCTCTTCTGTCGATTGCAAAATTCTGGTATCTCATCAACCTCGAGCGCACTGTCTCTAGCTCTTGGACGGCCCTGATTCGAGTTGCAGCTCGCCTGCTTTTGCACCTGCCGCCTGTAACGACTGAGAGAAGCTAGAGTACGTTACTGGAACCGGCAACTCTCGTTCCCTTCAGTTGGCTCATGATCGACGACGCATCCGCCACTTTGGCACTTGGAGCCTGGCGAGCACGAACCAATCAAGCCAGCTTCGTCTACCCATTTCAAGGACGATTTGCCGTATAGGGGAGAGAGAGAGAGAGCTGAGCAGGGTCACTCCTAGTTCAGGTGGCTAATCTTGAGTGGAGCCGATTGTTGGTTTGGCGGCCGGAGCCCCGTGGAGTCACGTAGCGCGTAGACGTAAGCGCGAACACAGACGCCTCTCAGGAGGGAGCAGGGCGCCGCTTGCTCGGCCTGGAGCCAGGTGGTCGTCATTCGAAATCATAACCATTTGTTTCATTGAATCTAACGCGGGAGAAAGTCACGAAATTGCTCGCGAAGAGTACAATCATTTAAGGGGTAGAAAATTGATGGTCAAGTCAGAGGCTAAGCGAGCCAATTGTTCATAGCAATACTGAGCAGCTAAGCTGGCAGAGGGAGTGAACAATTATGAAAACAAAGACAGGTAGCCGGAGGGCCGAACAGAGGGGATTGAGCTCCTCCTGGTTGCGCTCGCTCTGGAGTTTCGCGCGTGATGGCGGCAAATTAAGCCAAATCTCCATCACTCTCGTTATTAACTTGCCAAGCCAACTAGTAGTTGGAACAACTGAAGGTCGAGTTTACATTACATTGGATTTATGTTTTATTGATCCTCAAATGGACGAAAGTTAAGTTAACAGTGGAAGGGTTGCAAGTGGAGGAGAGGAATTGCGCGCGCCCGAAACAGGGAATCAAATTTTATCGCAGCCGCCTCCAAAATGTGCGCGTCTGGCTCACTTGCAAGCGGGCTTGATGCGATGTTGATAAGGACGGAGAGAGAGAGAGAGTGAGACAGAAAGACTTGAAGAGGGAGAGAGGAGGCCCATTGCTCATCGCTGTGATTATTTGCCACGAACTCGGCGCTTCCACTTCTCTTGGTCCTCACGTCGCGCATCCGGCGCTATCTGATTTCTAATTCCGACTAGAACGTTCTGGGCGCCCTCAGTTGCTGAAATGATGGGGTTGAGGAAGGTGGAGGGAATCTGGCGCACGAGCTCGCCAACTGCGCTTCTGACGTCCTCGGCTTGCATGCCAACGGCAACATTTCTTGCGGTGTCATTGAATCCCTCCTTCAGGATGTTGAACCCGACGGCCACTCCCTCGCAAAAGTTGCGCGGCTGGTTTATGGTTGAAACAGAGGAGCTTGCGAGGGTTGAGCTAGGGAGTCGCCTGCGCTGGTTGCTACCTGAGCTTGCTTGCAAGCCTTGCGACAAAGTCTGCCTTGATTTATACGAGTCTCGTCGGCTACTCGACGATTGGAGCGCTGGCGGTGTAACAATATCGTGCGCTATCTGAGCAGTACACTGAACGATTGATATGAACCTGTTTATGAGATTGATTGCGGCCATTGCGGTGCTAGAGGAGAAGGAGGAGGCACCTCGTTGTAAGCCTCGAACTAAGCGCCTATCTTTCCTGTAGTGGTCGATTGGCATCCAAATTAAATCACGCATTCCCTGGAACAACTGGATGACACTATGCAAGGGCCCAACTCCGCCCAAAATGCTAGGTAGCTGGTTCCTCTTAATGTCGCTCAGCCAAGAGTTCAAAGTAAACAGGAGCACTCGGTCTAGGCCGCGCATTCCGTGTTTTGCTTGAACGCGCCTCAAGACCAGCTCGCTATGATCAAGGTGCGCCAGGCCCATTAGAATGCCGGCCAAGGCGCCCTGCTCAAAATCCAAATGTTTTGCGTGGTAATCTAGTCTTATTGGGACGTCCGGTGAGAATGTAAATGACTTGATGTAGATCGAATGCTGGCTCGCAGAATCAGAAACCGAGTCCGTGTGACAGTGGGTTGGCAGGCCAGTAGGCCCGTTTTCGCCCTCGAGCTGCACCGTGACTGTCGTTGATGTTGGTGCCGACGATTCAGTGCCAGTCTGGTTGCTCGCCGGCGGCGTGGAAGAGTCTACTCGGCGAGGACACGCAAAATAGGAGGCTGTGGATGAGCAGGAGCCGAAAGATAGGCTAGTGTCGCTTCGTTCGCTCGAGTGTCGTTTTCTTATTTCAATTCCGTGTGATTTAGCGGCCTTTTGTTTACCTTGCATCTCGCCGCTAGAACCGCTACTATCCGCTTTCGCTGATGGCACGACAGTGGGCGATTGGTCCTTTTGTGCCGAGCTCCTGGGATCGAGCTTACACGAGCTTCCTCGTACAACTTCCCCATAAACTGACTGCTGTTTAGCGAGTGACTTACTGAATGCAGAGAAAAACTCTATCAAGAACAACAAAGTGTCCTGATCGATATTCAGTCGTAAGGGTTTGAGCGAAACCCTCAAATCACACTCCTCGCATCCGTCCGACGGATTTATGGTTGCAACGTTCTTGACAGTTAAAATTTGCGTATTTCGTTTTGGCATCGATTCGGTGCAGTACTCATACAGCATCTTGTTGATGTCAGAGGCATGGATTTGGTCCTTGATCTCGATATCCTGGATAAAAAGCATAAAGCGCCACGAGATTGGTGATTCCAAACCACCGATTTCGTACAACATTTTCACCTTTGTCAGATTCAATTGGATGCAAACGTCAGTTTGTCGCAAAGTTCCGCCTGCAATTCGAGTGTCCAAGCTCAAGGCTGGCTTATCGGATTTACTAGCCGAGCTGAGAAAATCCGGTGACGACATAAGATCGAGGGATTCCCAGAGATTTACGGCTCCCTCGCCGAAACGAACTCGCTGCTCGGCCCCAGTTTGACCCCGTTGTTGTTGATCCTTGCTCCCCTCGCTCTGGTACTTCCTCCGACCTCCTCTCCTCTTTTGGGAACCACTCGAGTCTGACAGGCAGTGTCTTCTATTAGTTGAGCATTTCTTGACGCTGGTCACGCTTCCTGCACGACTTCTGATAGGATCGCTACCCAAACTGATTGCATCCAACTGCTCGGAGTCGTAATCGTCGCTTATCGTATTAGTTGAGGTTTGGTCCTCAACCGGACTTTCCTCATCAAAGTCTCTACCTCCAAACAAGTTTACCACGAGCGTCATCTCTTCCAACATGTATCGCTCCAAACTCGATGCAAGCATCTCGGGTATGGTCCGTGGTTTTGTCATCTTGAAATGGTTGTCTATTATTGTTAGCGGCCCATCGATCAGTTTTCGCACAACAGGCTCGAGCTGTTGCTTGTCGATGATTCCAGCACCAACATCATCGTCACCGATGACGAAGAAGCCGCTCTCGTCTATGGCCTTGTTTGTCGAATTGAAACTCTCGCTAGAGTCATACATCCTGCCGGACGATGGAAGCAGAGGCTGGGAGAAGAAATCTTCAATCATAGGGTTGCTTTCGTCTAGGATACAAGCGTTCGGATTGCGATGACGCTCGATTGTCGTTTGTATCACGGGCGGAGCGCCGCCATTTTCGGGTTCAAACATTTCATGGGCCGGCGAATCTTTACAGTAATCGTTCATTGCGTCTTCAAGCAGCTTTGATTCCCGTCTGTCTAAACCATTGGCACCAGAGGATTTAGATCGCTGGAATCCTTCCACGGATAGAGCGGTAGAGCCATCAGAGTTGTCCGGCCCACTATGACATGTTGATTCACTGTCTGAACTTGATTTAGTCTGATCGTGATCGGCTGCATCAACGGTAGTTGTTTGGTATTGATGTTGGTTGTTCTCAGACTTTTGACTCGAATTTCTCATCATAACGTTGAAGAGTTTGCACAGAGCGCTTAAGGAATCTTGGCAAGCTCTTATAGTTATCACATTGTTTATAACACCGAACTCCAACCTGCCGTCCTGTGAAAACTTAACATCTAGATCAATCAAACCAGAATCAATCAAGCAAACGTAATTCTTCAACACATCCAACCCTTGTTTGTTTCGCTTCAAATACAAGGACGCCTCGTCCGCTATCAAACGAATCATAACTTGACTAGTCTGTTCCATAACCATTGAAGTCAGATATAACTCATCGACAGAAAGTAGGGCTGGTCGAGCCCCCTCCCTCACTAATGACAAAGCTGTATCTAATATGTCGATGTGAAGTTCTGTTAAAATTCTGGGCGCTATGTAACCGAGTATGGGCTCATCAGTCACATTCACACTTTGCCAAAAGCGTGTGAATGTCTCGGTCGCGAAATCGTCGAATAATCCGTTCCTCAACTGAATAGCCAACTTGATCTCTTTCAGAGTTTTGGTGGGTCGTTTTATCTCGGCTGTCAGAGAAAAAATTGAATTCAAATCACCAAAACAATTGCCCTCCAAGACAGTCTCCTCATCGGTGCTGAGTTGCAGATTGTTGGCCACCAAGCTTATAATTGTGCCCGGCTTCCGGCTAACATCTATTACGACGCCAAAAAGAAGACTGTCCACTGAGATTTCCTGTTTCATTGCAGCAGCACAGCTTTGATGGTTGAATTTGACATACAGTTCATCGACAGTGATTTTGCATGTGACCTCGTTGTCATGTTGCATCTCAGGACAAGAGCCCTCGATGCTGAGCGAGTGGAAGGAGACTTCGGAATCGCACTCGCTTAGATCGGAAGATGATGAAATTTCTCTCGTCGCTTGCTTGAAAAGAGGAACTCCTTTCCTGTCGCTGTACGTGTCGCTATGTGCACCATCTCTTTGGTACCTTTCAACATCGTCAGGATGATTTGTGTCCAGATTGTTGTTAGAGGTGAACGCTTTTGGTCGCCAGAAGACAAAATCGTTGCCAAATCTGTTGTAAATTAGATCAAGCTGTTCTTTGTCCTCAAATTCTATCTCGCAGATGGGTATGTGTAGGGTTAAACTCAATTTAGTTGACATGACGGTCTGATTAAGGTACTCGAGCAAATGTTGCCTATCACCGGGAGTGATGATTTTCTCATTATCACAATCGCTCAATTTTTCTGAGTCTCGCTTGCAATTGGCCTGTCCTTCGGTTGAAGTTCTAACAACTTTTCTTTTGGTTTGGAAGGCCTCAGTTAGAACTCGACCCTCTGCAGTTTGACTAACATAAATCGAATCATACATTGAAGATTCATTTAGAGCTTGCTCAACATCGTTAGGGAATACATCATCCAGGTTGGATGGTGATGGTTCGAGAGTCAAGACTATTCTCTCATTTTTCTTATTACTGGTTTGGATGAATTCAACTGCTTCGTTGTCGCTTTGTTGAGGTTGGGTTTTAACAAAGGCGGTTAGTTCTAGACAACTAACGTTAAGTTTGCCCGCGTACCAAGATAAAATTATGCTTTTGAAATCGAATAAGAACGATTGTGGTCTGGTTTGCGTTGCTTTCATCCGACCCTCATCCGTCAAGTCAGGTATCGGACATAGGAGCTCAACCGTGAAGAGTTCACCTCGTATCCTTACTTTCAGGTCGATTTGATTGTTTCGCTGACTTGTTGCCTCCTTCTTGAGTCTGTTGAAGTTGACAAGTTTATAATCATGAACTATTCTATCAATCATAGTCGGATCGAGTAGCATTCTGGACTTCGTCAACAGATCTATGTTGATCTCTCCATCATTTGAGATCGACGCGTGATACCTTGACGAATCTGTTGGTGTATCAGTCCAATCGCTGCGTAATATATGTAAAATCGGGCTCATCGATTCGTTCTGCAGATGCTCAGAAACATCTAGGTCACCAACATAGACGTTCATCCCTCCGGTTGTTATTTCCAATGCAACTTTCAATGCCAGAAGACGTAGGTGGGGGAATTCAATGTTATCGTCAATATACTTGTTGATTGTCTGGAAAGAGTTGATAGAATCGGCGTAAGGTTTGATTAAAGGAGGAAGGGGTTCACCATCCTTCAAAATACAAAGCCATATTCCCGGTAGCTTGAGCTCGCAGGAGAATGCCTCAATATTATGAAGAGACGGCTCAGCCTCCGAAACTCTATTATCCATGCTTGAGGTGTGGGATGGAAAATTTGGCGGATGATAATTGTACTCCTGCTCCTCCTCCTGTCGACCTGAATATGTATTCCCACAATCGATCCATCTTCGTCCGCTAAGATTGCTTAGATTGTTTTGATCATTCCTACATATATCGTTGATCTGAACTTGTTGGACTGTTTTCGAGAAGGCCGATTCTAGGAGTTGGCTTTCGATCTTGGCGTAATCTTCTGAACTCATAACTTTCTGATTCTTATCACTGTTTGGACTAGAATCACAATCTCGCTCTTTTACGCTATCAAAAACATTAAAGAACGTTTTCAACTGTTCATGACTGATCACAGCTAGTAGAGGTGAACCCGAGTATATTGAGATTTCGCTCTTATGTCCATTGAATTTGATCATGATTGTATGTTTTCCAACGAGATTCGATACAGGTACTCCACCTATGCGCATTTCTACATCCTCGAGAGTCAACAGTTTGGTGACTGTCTCTGGTATAACGTTGAATGGAGCTCTTTGGAAATCGTTATCTCCAGACCTTGAACTTAGCTCGGTTCTCATTTGGTCCAAAATCTCTTCGCATCGGAAGAATTTTATCATAAACTCGACGGTTTCCTCGGAGGACCCGACATGATTTGAATCCTCAGGGTTAGACTTTTCACCTGACGATTCACTAATCCCGTCTCCAGTTGAAGATCTATTCCAATCTGACGACGTTGCCTCCCCCCCACTATCATCCACGGTTTGCCTCTCTGTGTGAGATTGTATTCGGAACAAGGTATTACGGGCGGTGAGTTTAGTTCTTCTCAGAACTGAATCAATCAGTTGAGCAAACATTTCGAGTCCCTCGAACATTTGATTGGCATCTTTTTTCTTCGAGTTCATAGGATTGTGCCCATGATCTGGCTTGTATGCAGATGAAACAGGTGAATCTTGGTCTTCGTTGTTCTCCGTGGTCACAATATCCTCAGCCATTTGCATCGACGATGTCATCAGGGACCTGCTGAGCAATGTTGATTCTGTACAATGGGGTCGGGCTCCATCGGCTGAGGTTTTCAACCTGCAAACAAACTTTGCACCATCGAGCTCCACTTTGCAAGCCTCTGTTGCAAGAGAACTCCATGGGACCTCAACACTGATCTGCCCTATCGTACAACCATCGAGAAATCTGAATGGAATGAAATCCAATTCGTCGTTCAATCCATCGACATCGAGGCCAAGATTACTGATCGATCCTTTACCCTCGTAGATGTCGATGCTCAGCTGGTCTAGGGTTAGCTTCTCCTCGAAGAATTGGCCAAGATAGTGGTGTAGCAGATATCTCACACCTCTTTTTTTGATGGTCTCCGTCAACCAGGGTATGTACAAAGGCATTGTTGCAGGTGAATGTTGGCCTGGTGTTATTTTGAAGTGTGAGCGCAGTGATCTCTTCGTCTACCACAAAAAACGAGATTATTGATTTGGTTGAATATATGTTCGTTGCGCCCTTCAGTAGAGGAGCCATCCAGTTTAATTGATAAGAGTTCTCTACTGCCAATAAATCTTGAAGACTTGAACTGAAATCTGGTCTGTATCTTTCGTACGAGATTCGCTAATGCGGAACCCATGAAGCGAGTTGTAAACAAACAGAAACTACAGTCCAGTGCACAAGTAAATCGAACTTTTGGTCGGCGAAAGTATCCAAGCACTTAGAAAACGCCTATGGTGGTGGCTGTATGTTTGCTATGACAAACCCGTAACGAACTCTGATGACCCGGGACAGCGATCACGTACCGATGAGTAAGCTTGCTGTCAACTTGACTTTAAATTCGAGCAGATTCTACTCAAGCTGCACAGTATTTATTTTGCCTTGTCAAACTTTGAGGTAGTGATAAAAGCTTAATGAGGGAATTCTTATCGCCGAGAAGGCTAGCTGAACAATTGAGCTCGGATTCGGTTAGCTACTAAGCTCGCTACGATCTCTGGCTTTCAACTAGCAGATATCACAAAACCCACGAGAAGATAATAACACAAAACCAGTCAAAGCCGAGAGAATGAGGTATGACACCTAGAATCTCTATCGATGTCTGAGGATTAAGAATCGTCTTATCTTTCTAGGCTTTGTTGAAACTGATTACTTCGGTTCTTGCCAGAACACCGCTAGCTATGTGGCCTCCCGATTAAACCGGTCTAACTCCACATCAAGACGACTAAACTCTCTTAGGACTCGCCTCAGGAGTTTCCTCTTCGGGTAAATCCCTATCGTTTGGAGCTAGAGGCATGTACCTACCGATCCATCGCTCCAGGAAGGGCATACACGAACTAACCTGAGCTAGCCTGTTCACCCAGGAAGGTATACCTTGCCCGCAAAGTATCTGGATGTGGAGACAGAAGTTTACATGTTAGATTCACGTAGATGGCCATTGCACGCACCCTCACGGGAAAGAGATAGAGAGAGGTCATATGTAAAATGAACACCTCTTTAGTGCTAATCATGTAGCAGGGTAGCACAGTAAAACCTACCTTTGTAAGTGCGTCAGTGAAATGGTTGCAGTTTTGGTGCAAAAGGTGGTACTTGTCGCCTCGAAATTTGATCCCGAGTTGCTCAACGATTTGTTTCACATCATCTTGATCGAAATCTGTGTAACCTATCACAATTGTTTCCCTAAATCTGAAGCTATCTTCACCTAGCACAGCCACATCACGTGGGGCTATCTCAAAAACACCACTATGAGAGTTGTTGTGACCACCATAGGCGTATTCACAACCGTAGATTTCAGCGCCCGAATGGAAGACACCGAATCCGATTGGTGATGAGTATGAATTGAAATTTGCCATGGAGACCATATCGTAGACATTTAATTTGACCTCCGCTCGGCCTGTTTGCGGCTCCGTCTGGCTTACAAAACTGAGTTTGTTTGCATACGGGGATCAAGGGTTTTAGCTATCAATTCAGGTACTTATGGTAGAACATGGTAGGAATGTTTAGTAAATACTCACGACCTAGACATTACGGATGATGCCCACTCGAATATTTTCGAACGATGAGTTGATTAGTGTATCATGAAAATGTTCAAAATGCCAGTAAACAAGTGGGCATGATGTGATGATGTGTGTATGAGTATTCAAAATAACGAGATTTACTAGTTAATAATGCTGATTATCTGGAAATTTTCCTCGAATCCGAGGGGATTTATTGTTACCGATTGTCCCCTAAACTTTTTAGTGTCATAGAATTGAATCCGTATGAAGTTCGGTTCAAGATAATTATTAGTGTAATCATCCTAGGATAGTCCCTACGGTCATGGCCAATGGCGCACAGGATCGCACACAGGGCTCTCCATTCGGGTGTTCACAGGCGAATTCTTCAGGTGTATATCTAGCGACACACCACTCAGGCGGCACAAGAAATTCCGTCAGAACAGCATGAGGGGACATCGGGTCGCAAGGTCCCACATTTACATAGCCAGTTTTAGGCGGTTCAGTTCAAAAGGTTCTCTGGCTTGATTCTTGTTGGACTTAGGGAGGCCGTCAGGTTCTTCTTGGGGTTCTTTGATTGCGGGCACTCCAGATAGATGCTGAGCCGTCTCTGACTCGGCAAAATAAGAGCTAATTGTTCTCTTGGGCGATTGACCTCGTGATTTCGATTGGAATACTTAGCCCATAGTTGGGCTATTGACTGTTCTATTTAGATGCACTATTCTCCCTCTCTTGGCCACTCCCTCTCGCCCTCGTTAGAAATACAACAATCCTGGATTTTGAGGTACAAGTCGTTTCTGTTTCTGCGTTTTCGTGCTTGCTGTAATGCCTCGTCCAGAGCTTGATGTTTTTGCCTGCCTATTCAATCACCACTCGGATCATTCCTGAGTTAGAGGTGCTAGCCTAATCTTTCGCTTATTTCTAATTTCCATTATGCTTGCAGTGTGAGCCAGCGCTCTTTGGATAGCCTGTCAATCTCCTGAAAGGATCGCCTTTTCTTGGCTTAGGCCATCCGGCACCGTTCATAACACGACTGTAACCCTCTGGGAAGCCTTGCCGGATTGATAGCATGAAGGATTTCCCACCCGTAGCCTCAATTTGCTATAGAATACATCTCCTTGTACCCCTTGAAGTTGAAAATAGTTTCGACACACCCGTATCCTTTGAGAAGAAACCTCTCCATCATTTTCTGTGTGCTTATGGTGATGTATTCGCTCGTCTTGTTTTGCTAGTTCACATATTTTTGCCGGGAAGTCTTGGGACGAGAAACCCAACCATTGAGAGCTGCCTCCAAACTCAGGTCGTTTATCCATGGTGAGATTCTGTTGCGAATCGTAGGATTCTGTTGATTGGCTACA
>ENA-UOVY01000762-UOVY01000762.1-plant-metagenome-genome-assembly--contig:-NODE-762-length-11065-cov-4.443506_pt1 | contig 11065 bp, 8 predicted proteins | sample MGYA00249840_ERZ761561 | MGnify/ENA primary metagenome ERZ761561 (study PRJEB28882, sample SAMN05720143) | plant metagenome | isolation source: Guanajuato, Mexico | place: Mexico:Guanajuato, Mexico... | reverse complement strand
GGTAGTTTCTGTAATACGTGTCTTGTATCCGCCCATAATACCAGCCATTGCTATAGGACCCGCTTTATCGCAAATCATTAGTTCATGACCAGCCAGTGTTCTAGTTATTCCATCTAATCCTGTAAATAAAGTACCTGCATCACATAGCTGCACCATAAGCGACTGGCCAATAATGGTATCATAGTCAAAAGCATGTAAGGGTTGTCCCAATTCATGCAATACAAAGTTGGTTACATCTACTACATTATTAATTGGTTTTACACCAATGCGCAATAACCTAGTACGAAGCCATTCAGGCGAAGGTTGAATCGTGTTATTTTTAAGCAAGAGTCCTGTATAACGTGGACATAGTAGAGGATCTATATGATCTATTTTTAATGGACGATTAGATCGTACAGTATGAAAAGCCTCGATGGAAGGAAGGATTGTAGGAAGGTGTAAAATAGCCTTTAGCTCTCTGGCTATACCTACGTGTGAACAAGCGTCTGCTCGATTGGGTGTAATTTCGATTTCTAAAATTTCATCTACTAGATCTTTAAAGTAATCTTTGGCCAGCGTTCCGGCAGGTAATATAGTGGACAATACTATAATACCTGCATGTGCTGGTCCGATGCCAATCTCATCTTCTGCACAAATCATTCCTTCAGACCAGACCCCTCTAATTTTAACTTTTTTAATTTGAAAAGGGGCTTGGTCTACATAATTGTAAATGGTACTACCGACTGGTGCGACCACTACCTTCTGACCAGCTTCTATATTAGGAGCACCACAAACAATAGTACACGGCCTATCTGATCCAATATCAACTAAGGTTTGCTGTAATCTATCTGCATTAGGATGGGGTAGGCATGATTGCACTTCACCTATTATAAGCCCCTCTAAACCACCCTTAATAGTAGGGTGTATGTGCACTACTTCTAACCCCCTTTGGGTTAAAAGAGGTGCTAATTCTAGAGCGTTTAATGGGAAATTTATATAAGCCTTTAGCCAATTTAGTGATATTTTCATAATTCGTAATCAATATATTCATCATTATATAGCCATTATTCCACGCTTCTGTATAGCCATTTGGTTCGCTAGATAGGGTTGCGCTATTTTTAGATAGAGTCCTAAAGAAGTAAGTCTATCAATAGCTTGTGCCTTTAGTTTTGATGATTTACCCGTTTTAATAGCTGTACTGCATACGCATTCCAATCATGAATAGGATTTCTAGCTATACCAGAATCCATAGCAGCTCGTGCAACAGCTATAGAAACAGTAGAGAGCAAACGGGTATCCATCGGTTTGGGGAGTATATATTCTTTACCAAAATGGATGGTTTCACCATAGTATTTACGAATACCAACGGGTACTTCTTCTTGTGCCAGTTTTTGAATAGCTTGTACAGCAGCTTGCTGCATAACTCCATTAATAGCAGAAGCACCTACATCTAAGGCACCTCTAAAGATATAAGGAAAAGCTATTAAGTTATTTACTTGGTTTGGGAAATCACTACGTCCTGTGGCAAAGATAACATCTGGTCTAGTAGCCATAGCATCTCGGTAAGAAATTTCTTGTAAAGGATTGGCTAATCCAAAAATAATAGGATCCTTAGCCATGCGCTCTATACTTTGGCTCATTAATATATTCCCAGAAGAGAGTCCTATAAAAACATCTGCTCCTATTACTGCATCATGTAAGGTATGCATAGGACGGTCTGTAGCAAAGGGTGCTTTAATAGGATGAAGTGTATCCCTATCCTGACGAATCACCCCTTGTCTATCACACATAACAATCTGCGCCGGATTGGCGCCTAGGGCAATCAAAAGTTTTGCCGTTGCAATGGCGCTTGCACCAGCTCCACTAAAAACAATTTGTACCTCTGTAATATCTTTATTTGCAATTAATAAGCCATTTAATAAAGCAGCCGCTACTACAATAGCCGTAGCATGTTGGTCATCATGCATAATAGGTATATCCAATTGATCTATTAAAGATGCTTCAATCTGGAAACATTCAGGTGCTTTAATATCTTCTAGGTTAATGGCACCAAAAGTAGGCGCTAATGCTTTAATAACCTGTATCACTTCTTCAGGAGAAGTTGCATCAATTTCGAGATCAAAGGCATCCACGCCAGCAAACCTTTTTAAGATCATTGCCTTTGCTTCCATAATTGGTTTAGCGGCTAAAGGGCCCATATGTCCATAACCTAATACAGCAGTACCATTGGATAGCACACCTACCAAGTTGCCTTTATTGGTATATTGGTAAATACGGTCACCACAGGCAGCAATTTCTTCACAAATTATACCTACACCAGGTGTATAAGCTGTAATGATATCACGGGGTGTATGAAGGGATTTAGTGACACAGGTACCTATTTTACCAGCAGGAAACTGCGCATGATAGTCTAAAATTTGTTCCTTAGTAACAGCTCTTTTATTCATAATATTTCGATATTTAGGTAAAAAATATTGGCCATTTTAATGTAAATATTTGCTTGCTAATCAGCAGCAGATGCATCAAGTTATCATTTTTAAAGTATTTATACTAAAAGTTGCTGTATGAATCCATCCATCCATCAATCCATCAATCAATCAATGGCTTAGTTTGTAGTTGTTTACTCCGTAATTGTCCACAAGCGGCGTCAATATCTGTACCATGTTCTCCACGGACGATTGCATAAATGGCCTGTGCACGGAGTGTAGAAATAAAATGATAAATGGTTTTGGGGAGACTGCGTTTGTAATGGACCAATTCATTTACTGGATTATAGGGAATAAGATTTACATGAATCAAGTGGCGTTGCTTACGTGCCAAAATTAAATTGGCTAACTCAAAAGCGCATGATTCTGAGTCATTTACATCTTTTAGTAGAATATATTCAAAAGTTACGCGTCTGTTTGTTTTTTCCAAGTAGTAATCTATTGCTTCCATAAGTTTTTCTATGGGAATGGCTTTATTGAGCCGCATAATCCGTGTACGTAGTATATTGTTGGCTGCATGCAAGGAAAGGGCGAGATTCACCTGTAGACCTTCATCTGCAAAAGTTTTTATTTTTCGATCTAGTCCACTGGTAGAAATCGTAATATGTCGTGCACCAATAGCAAGTCCTTTTGGATGGTTGACAATATGTATGAAGCGCAAAAGATGATCATAATTATCGAATGGTTCTCCAATACCCATGACCACAATATGGCTAATTCTTTTTTGCCCAGGGGCTGCATCCAACTTTTTTTGCATATGGAGCAATTGCTCTACTATTTCACCTGCTGTTAAATCTCTTTTCTTGGGTAGGAGCCCACTGGCACAAAATGTACAACCAATATTACAACCCACTTGTGTGGTAAGACAAATGGATAGCCCATAGCTATGTTCCATTAAAACTGTTTCAATTAAATGGCCATCATGCAGTTTCAGTAAACATTTAATGGTTCCATCCTTAGCATATTGAATCTTATCTTCTACTATCGAAGTCAATGAGAAGTGTTTATCTAGTAGCGATCGAGTGGTTACACTTAAGTCACTCATTGCACTAAAGCTACTGACCCGTTTTTGGTAGATCCATTTCCAAATTTGGCCACCACGGAAAGGTTTTTCACCTTGTTCTGTCAACCAAAGCATCAATTCTTTTTCAGTTAAATTATAGATGGATGGTTTGGGCAAACAGCTGCTTAGAGGTGCTGACATAAAATTGGTTAAAATAAAGTATTAAAATTATATAGTATACTACTACAATGAGAAAATAAACATTAGAGAACATTTTAATGGTTTGGAAATATATTATTTAAAATATCATATATGGATATTATGACCACTAGACTTAAACGGCCCAATCCATCCTTAGAATTTGCTTCTTTAGAAGAAGCAATCTTATTTAGCGATTGCCATGGGATAGGTAAATAGTAAAAAGTGCAGTAGATTTACACCAAAATGGACAATCATCGCGCATACTATTTTACCTGTTTTATAATAGACATATCCATATAAACAACCAGCTATAGCCGCGAGTCCCATATAGATAAGGCCTCCTTTAAAATGTACTATGCCGAATAGGAATGAAGTGAGTATAACAGCCCATAGTCCATTGTACACTCCATAACGGGTGAGCCCATTTTGGATAACCCTTTGCAAACAACCACGAAAAAGTACTTCTTCTGTCATACAGACTAAAAAAAAATTATGCATGGTCCATATCCACAATATATTGGTCAGACAAGGATCAAATAATATAAGGCCACTTAGATAACCGGGTATAAAAATAAATGGAATAGAGCATATATAGGGAACAACGGTATGTTTTATGAACTGTTGACGGCTTAGGCGATTGCTTTTCTCTAAAGTAGATAGGTCACTCATACAGTAAACTATTAGCATAACCATGGGCTGATCAAAGTTTAGATCCATTGAAAAAGAGGTGGATAATGTAGATAGGTTTATTGCATGGATCGCCGATATTTTAACAAAGCCTGGGACCCCATGCAATGCAGTGGCTAATATAAATGTACAGAACGTAATACATAATAAAATACTTGTCCACTTATTTAGTAGAAAGTTTAAATATATGTAACCAATAGAGATAAATAACGCTAAAAAAAAGATACCAATGCTATTTATTATACCTTGGTACCAAGCTACTAAATTTGTAGCGATTATCCATAGGTAGATAAGTCTGCTATTCTTACAAAATAGCGCTACCACTATCGTACACATTAAAAGAAGGTAGGTAGCATTCATTTGATATGTGCCTACACATTAAAACGAAAAAGCATTACATCACCATCCTGGACTATATAATCTTTACCTTCTATGCGTAGCTTTCCCGCTTCACGACAACCATGTACACTTTTATAGGTTTGATAATCTTCAAAAGCAATAACTTCTGCTTTAATAAAGCCACGTTGAAAGTCTGTATGAATTACGCCTGCTGCCTCAGGTGCTTTCGTACCATTTTGAATAGTCCATGCCCGTACCTCTTGTGGGCCTACTGTAAAATAGGTAATAAGCTGAAGCAACGAATAGGCTGATTGAATCAAAGTGTCCAATGTAGATGTTTTAAGTTTGTACGTTTGTAAGATAAAATCTTTTTCTTCACTACTTAATCCATTAAGTTGTATTTCTAATGCAGTTGAGCCCACAATCATCTGACTATTTTCTTCGGCAATAGCCTTTTGTAGGGCAGACAAGTGAGGGTTATTATGGCCAAGCATGGTGGCCTCATCTACATTGGCAAAGTAAATAACAGGTTTTGATGTAAGTAGCTGCCAATCGTCAACCAACGGCTGATCTGATGCTGTTACGCGAATGTCTCGTCCATTACGGCCTTGTTTAAGTGCGGTTAAAAATAGGTTCAATAGCTTATAACCATCTTGTGAAGTCTTTGATGGATGTTTGGCAAACTGCTCCATTTTATTTAACCTTTTGGTTAAGCTATCGATATCCTTGCACCGTAGTTCATGGTCTATAACTTGTTTGTCAAAAACAGGATCTACACCACCAGCTACATGTAATACATCTTTATCCTCAAAACACCTGATCACATGTACAATTGCATCCACTTCTCTAATATGGCTAAGGAATTTATTACCCAACCCTTCTCCTTGATGGGCATCCTTTACCAATCCAGCTATGTCTACAAACTCTATAATAGCAGGTATACTATTTTTAGATTGTGCTAGTCTAGCGAGCAGCTCCATACGTGAATCTGGCACAATTACGATACCTAGATTAGGCTCTATGGTACAAAAAGGGAAATTCGCAGAAGGTGCATTCCCATTTGATAAGCCATTAAATAACATAGATTTGCCTACATTGGGCAACCCAACAAGTCCACATTTTAAAGCCATGGGTCAATGTATAAAATCAAAAACTTTAATATAAGGGCTATAACTCTATTAATGGGTCTTAATTTTGATCCGAGTAGCTTATTTGTTTGGATTTTCCTGTGTATTGCGATCAAATTGATCGAATGCATAGTCAGCCATTAGCGTAGTTTTAAGGTGATCAACTACTTCATTAAGTGCACGAATAAATTTATTTATATCTTCTTTATATAAAAAAATTTTATGCCTTTCATAAGCCATCCCATCTGTTTCTGCTCTTTTCTTACTTTCTGTGATGGTAAGATAATAATCTTTGTTTCTAGTTGACTTTATATCAAAAAAATAAACTCTTTTTCCTGCATTTACCCTTTTGGAATAAACCTCATCTAATCCTCTGTGTAATTCCACTGTATAGTTAATTTATATATATTATATATCCTGGCTTTAGGGAAACCTTTTAATGGCCATGTAGAAATTGCTTTTTTTCTAGCAATCTTTCTTTTGTTTCTGGGTGATTTAGATCTAACACGCAACAGTCTACTGGGCAAACTGCTGCACATTGGGGTGTTTCATGAAAACCAACACACTCTGTACATTTGTCTGTAACAATATAAAACGTATCATCTGTGTAGGGTGGTTGTGGCGCAGTTGCATCGAATAGCGCTCCCCCTACCTCCACTGTTTTCAACTGGGTACCTTCAGCCCATTGCCAATCTACTCCACCCTCATATATGGCAGTATTAGGGCACTCAACTGCACATGCACCACAATTAATACATGCTTCTGTTATCCGTAAAGCCATACTTCTAAAACTATTTTATAATACTTGCTAAGTTAATAGAAATAAAAGACTACAGCAAATGCTTATGTAAGGTTTGGATCAATAATTTTAAAGATCTAAGCCGATTTTTAAAATTTCCAACTCAATGATACCAGAGGGGGTATCAATTTGAGCAGTCTCAGATACTTTTTTACCTAATAGTCCTTTTCCCATAGGGGATTCAACAGAAATCTTACCCTGCTTTAAATCAGCTTCACCCTGAGATACAAGCATAAAAACAGATTCTGTACCTGTTTTTTTATTTCTAACCCGTGTTTTAGAGAGAATAGAAACCCGAGATAAGTCAATTTCATCTGCTTGTAGTACCCTAGCATTGGCCACCAAAGTTTCTAAAGCAGCAATTTTTGCTTCTAATAATCCTTGTGCATCTCTAGCAGCATCATATTCTGCATTTTCACTTAGATCCCCCTTTTTGTGGGCTTCTGCCAAGTCATTGGCTACTCGAATGCGCCCTTCGCTTTTTAACCAAATTAGCTCTTTCTTCATGCGCTCTAATCCTTCTTCTGTGTAATAGGTCATCGAGGTTCTATGTTTTATGGTTCTACTTATTTTTTACAATGCAAATCGCTCAATTGCTTAAAAAAATCACTATTTCTAGTATGTTTAATACATTGATGCTAGTACTGCTTATTTATCAAAGCACTAAGGATAAAAATAGGAGTAGGAAGCCAATGCATAACATATTAAATTTATACCCAGCAAGGATAGGTATGACTACAACTCCCCAATGCATACCTACAGAGAGTAAGGCAAGTAGTACTGCTACAAATCTTCCTATCGCTTTGATATTACCTTTTATCTTCATTTGTACTTATAAAAATTATACAGTCAGGTTTTACCAAGTTTTTTATTGTTCTGCATTATAAACACATTAGCACAAAAAATAACAGTATTTTAAGCTACTTGGTAGCAAGTTAATATTGTCAAATTAACTTGGTTGGTAAGCCATACAATATGGCTGCTTGCTGCCGGCATGGCCAAAGCTCTAATATAAAAAATAAAAAAATAAAATTAATAGTTGTGTCGGATCTATGGTTGATTTTGTATAGCGTGCGCTTCTAGGCTCTGTCACATATATGGTTAATCTTTGGTAGTTCTGTGTGTCCCTGCAGAGTGAAGCATTATCTAGTCAAGACAGGGCATATATCGTTCTAGAATTAGAAAAGATAATATCCTTTATAGGTCAAAATCTATTCTTTTTAGTTAAATATTTGTAGTTGATTTTCTTTAAAAAAATAAAATTGTCAAAAAGTTTTTTACACATTTAATTGGACAAAGCTCCTGTATTGCGAGTAAACAAGAGCATCAGGTATGCTGAATTTTAACTTGTTGAACCATTTCTTTACTCTAGACTTATGCCGCCTTATCCTTACCTTGTGATTGATTAAAGGATTCCCCAGATCCATAACTCATGTTATTATTAGGGAATTCTATTCCATAATGTAGCCCTGTTGTACCACCATATCCTATATTATTGTTTATAGGTAAAGATGACATATCATGGACCAGATTTTGATAAGCTGAATAGCTTTTATTACACTCTTGATCATCAGATTTTTCCAATTCTTGTCCTTGATAATTATGATCATTAGTAGATTCTTTTAGATCTTTTGGTACATATGCACGATAGGCTAATGCTTGAGCAGATTCAATATGCATATTATTTTTTGCTGCAATAGTATGATTACTGTATTTAACACCTGTTTTCAATCGAATGAAGAAGTCACTTAATAATAGAGTGCTATTGCTTACTAAATTATTGTCTATGCTATTTATATTAGTAGATGATTTATTATCTGAAATTCTTGGCAACGCTGGTGGTAATCCTTTATATAAAGATTGCCTAGTTATAATTGGTGCAGCAAGTAGATTCTTATCTAATATATTTGGACTTTCTTGGTAAACATTATTTCTATCCTTACTAAACCAAATTGGGTTTAATGTTATCAAACGCTTACCCAATAAGAATAAGTCAACTATTTTTTTCATAAGTGAACCATCCATATTACTACTAGCGCCATTCGATACAACTTGACTTTCACTAATGCTAGTTATACCATTGAATCCTGAATCCATAATATTCGAATCCTTCCCTTGGATTATTGTATACCCATCTTCTACATCTCTACGTCCTATATGATGCTCTGCTATGCTAGAATAACTTTCTCCGTCAGGAGACGATAAGTAGAGTAGTGCTCTTACATTCAAGCTATCTATATCTTTTTTATTATCACTTATAAATTCTTTTATAGTAGTCAAATTTGTAGTCATATTAACACGATCTATTATCATGTTAATCCATATTCCTGATAATAATGTAGTAAAACAACTATCATCTATTTTACGTAAATCTTTTTTTTCTATATCTGGATATTTTAATAGCAATTCATTGTATGACTTGAAGGCTAAATATATCAATGCTTCAGTATAGGAAAGTTGTATACTTTTGCTGCTCTGTTCTGCCCCCTTATTCTTACTCATATTACCTTCTTTAAGATAATCCATCTCTTCTTCAAGAAAAAAATATCTAAATTTATCAACTGTGGCATTTGCCTTATTATATGTGATACAAGATGATATCAAATTTTCTATGAGTTCCATAGTTACAGGCATCTCATCTATTTTTTTATCTATTGCATTATTGAACTTTATTCTTTCTATATTTCTATCGGATGCATAAATCCTATAAGGTGCTAATCCATTATCAAACTCAAACATCGATATTTTATGTTTTCTTTGTCTCCATCTATTTACGACAAAAAGATTATTCTTATATAACTTATCCCTACAAACCAAAACATGCGGTTTAGAATCCTCTATTATTAAACGCTTAAGTGGCGTATGCTTAAATAAGACTACTCCTAATTTTTCATCACTTGGGGGTACAGAACACGTTTGTGATTTATTATGATAACATGGCATGTAATTATGTTTTATAGCAGTTACATTATTAGATCCATTGGTTAGATCTACTAAATAGGTTTGAATAACACTATCATGAATCTTTTCATAAGACATATATGATCTTGGTATATCATAGATATCTATTACATCTCTTACATCTATTCCGCCATTATTATATCTATAAAATTTTGTATCTAACCATTGTTGTTCATTGGTATAGTAATCCGTTAAAACTATATTTAATTCATTAACACTACCATAATCTTTCTCTGTTATCAATAGATCATTTTCTTGCTTATAAAGAACGATATGTTCTGCATCTATATCAATGGCTATATGTTTTTCTGTGTAAGAGAATGTAAAAATATTTTTGCTTACATGGCTATGGCAAAATGGAATCAATGTTATTTGATTTTCCATTGAAAATGGAATAAAAGTATTATTATTTTGATCCATTAATGCTATATGCTGATGTTGTTTACTCTTAAAATAATCTAGAATAATAATATCCATATTTGGATATATATATAATAACAGATTATCATTATTTTTTGTAGTAGTCATATCTGTTGATATAGATGATGTAGTCATCATATCAAGCGCTAAATCTATAGCATAATTATTAATAGATAAATATAAATGCTGATTTTTTTGAGTTACTACATATAAATCGCTGCCTTCTCCTCCTGATATAGATATGGTCTTACCCTCATTTTCTATGATATCATTATGAACAGAACCAAATTGCCATAAATTATCTTCTGAGTCTTTTACCATACCAAATATATCATAGGCATGATTTGTATATGTAATATTTTGATAATGCTTTATCAACTCTTTATCTGTAAAATTATCTTTTATACGAGCATATATTAAAAACTTGTTTACATCATAGCTTTGTGTAACATTATCTAATCTTGGTACGATATTATTACCATGCCTATCTATTAATACATAACTTGTGCTATTAGTATTTGTAAGATAGTTTTCTAACGTTAATGCATATCGACCATTTTGTGACAAAAGCATATTGATTATTAATCCATTGCTTGAGGCATTGTATTGAATGCTTGTAGCATCGTTTAATAACGATATTTCAAGAAATATTATAATTTTTTTGGTACTGCCTTTTATATCTATAGTAGATGTAGCATAACGTGCGTTAAAGTTTTTGGATTTTACATAAATAGTATAATTACTATCATCTCCTGTAACCATAGTATTGGGTGATACGATTATATTCCTACAACCTTGTATGGTATCTTTTGCATTAGGGTTGGTTCCGCCACCACTATTTATGATAATATGGTTATGCGAGATATTATTATCGTATGTACTATAATTTGAATCTTTTTTATAAAATAGATAATTGCATACAATTTTATCTACTATATTTGAACCGCTATTAAACTGAATGGTGATATTTTCTGACAAACCATATATTTGTGTGAGGCTATTACTAGTAGTAACATTCATATGCATACTTAACGGATATATATGCTTATATTCCATGCTAATA
>ENA-UOVY01000761-UOVY01000761.1-plant-metagenome-genome-assembly--contig:-NODE-761-length-11072-cov-4.941454_pt1 | contig 11072 bp, 4 predicted proteins | sample MGYA00249840_ERZ761561 | MGnify/ENA primary metagenome ERZ761561 (study PRJEB28882, sample SAMN05720143) | plant metagenome | isolation source: Guanajuato, Mexico | place: Mexico:Guanajuato, Mexico... | reverse complement strand
CGGTAGATATTGGAAGTGTGTCAGGAGCATAAGATGTATTAAGAGAATACCAAGAGCCAGCACACAAAGTACGAAAAATATCGCAATCGAACTGTTCCTCTCTTCTTCGGCCGAACCTTTTTCAGGCAGGACTGGCTCTCCGGGTGTAAGGACTTCAGTCGATGTAGCATTAGTCTCATTAGCTGCTGCGATCGTATTATTAATCGAAGTTACATTGGTGTTGACCTCGTAGGTAACATTGTTCACGTCAGCAAGAACGGGTTTTGGTAAGGTCGCATTTTGCAATTCGGTAACATTGGGAGCGGGTATTTGGGATACGTTTGGTTGTACCGAGGGTTTAGCAGAATCAAGTACTGGCTGCAATACATTCTGAGGTTGCGCTGAAGGAACGACGGAGCTAGAAATTCCTTCCAACACATTCTGCTGTTTCGTAGCGGCCGAAGTTACGGGTGAAGACGGAGTAATTGACGCTGGTGTTTGCGTCAGATTGGTGACAGCTTGTGTCACCGAATTTGATACTTCAGTTTTCGTAACATTTTTCTCCTCTGCGTTAATGATTACAATTAGCAGAAGCAACGTCAAAAAGGACATAAAATACAGTAGTCTCATGGCGAAATGATGACTGAATACTTCACGGAATTTCCATATTGATTTCACGACATGGAATCTCGAGTAATAAAACCACACCATACAACCTCAAACAAAATATGATTACGTTGATTCAAAATCCCGTGACAGTAACATAGCCCGAACGTGATTGCGATATAAATTAAAATGTAAAATATTGCGCTCTCGCAAAACCGTTGGCGTTGTTTTACGTGTACAATAACATAAGTTGTAAATAAACTGAAACGCGAATACAGAATGAATGCAGATATTTCTATGATTGATAAAATAAATGGATAAAATAAGCACCCGCCAGGCGCCAGACCGTCCTCGTCCTCCTCGTCCTCCTCTTCCTCCTCCTCCTCCTCTACGTTACGTTTCTGCATGAACGACCTTCGAGTTCGAACAGTTCGAAGCAAGACCTCGATGCTGCGACGGATGAAAGTTACAGAAAATTACCGAGAGAGGTCGTAAACGAAGTCTTGCATAACCATGTGTGAAGTACAGCCACGTGGTTCGCTAACGTCGATTTGAATGATTATTTGTTGGGGATTTGAACTCGCTTCCTAGACACCAAATGAAACTTATCAAAGAACGACAGGATAGAACTATGATTCTAAAAGTATTCTTCGCGCTAAATTCAATGTCATTTTCCGTTTTTCCCTAGCAAGTCAGGTTTTTGAGTAATCATAAGAAACGTCTGAGAATCAGATATTTTGCGAGAATTAAAATTTTCAAAAGATCGAAAAACAATAATATGAGGAGTTATCTGTAAAAAGGGCCTTTTTGCGGAGGTAAGGATTCTTGAATTGCTCAGTTCATGAACCATCTTTTTTCTTTTTCTTTTTTTTTAACATCTCTGTAAGAAGGGCGTCCGCCAACTCTTTTTCCTCTATTTCTTCTGAATTCAGTGTTAAATGTGTTGAGATGCTTACTACTACACATCTCCGCAACCTCGCACGCCTTTGCCCAGACAGACTTTATGGGAAATACTTGGCTACCAAGACTGTTTGAACACTTCAATGACCTTTGACTATAGACTTGTGAGACTCTCTGGCCTCATCTTTGTTGGAATGAATGGCGGATTTTCTAAGGTCTTTGTATACCAACGAAATGAATTAACAATGTAATTATCGAATTTTATAGAAGAAAAGTTGCTCTTCAATTTTTGTTTCGACAGTTTTTTCAATTAAACGCGTTGCTGCGAAGATATATTAATCTAAAACTTCATACTCATTTTCTGTGAGCAATATTTTCCTTGCGGGCGCCCTTTTTACAGATAACTCCTCATATTGTCTCGACGGAAGATATATTGAAAGAAAGCTTTATTAATCGGCACCACCTCCGAGAATTATGATAAATTTATTCAAAAACAAACAATCGTCCAACGTCTTTTGTCAGAAAGATCAGGAAAAAAAAAAATAATAAAATGAAAAGTAGGAAAATATTGTTTGAGCAGATTGATATCTGTATTCAATGCTTCATTCATATCGTGATCTTGTGAAACACTACTGTTTCGCTAATTATTTTCATATTTTCGAAGTACTTGATTCTGGGATGTTTCACATGATTACTCAAGAAAGAGAAAAATGGATAACGGAATTATGGTAGGTTCTTAGGAAGTGCGGCTAATTGTGAGGTTATTGAGATACACAAATAATGAAACGAACAGAACGTGAATATGTCTGAACGATTTTGCTATAAAAACTATTACGTCATTGACTTATTAATACTTTTTTCATGCTTAGTTTGCTTACTCTACCGTATTGCTACATATTCCTCTCCTTCAGAGATTTAAAAATCATTTGTGTAAAGAAAAAAATAATTATTATTTTTGAATTGAGAGAAGACAAAGACGCGACGACAAAATTGAACTGATACAAATGAATAGTTGAAGAAAAGATTATCAATTTTTGAAAAAACAGTAAAAAATTATAAATGTTTGTTTTGCAACTCGTCTAAAAAAACATCAAACTAGAAATAATATACACGACGGGCGTCTAAATATACCAAACAAAATATAATCTTGTAAATTGCACAAAATATACATCAACATAAATGGAATAAAGAAAGTTAATGGTACATACAGGTAAATTGTGTAAGAAAGTTGGTCCACATTAACCTTTTGGATTATATCAACCAAAAAATTTTTTCCCACTTACATCAACATCCAACTACATCAATTAGCCGCAGATGATTTGCCGCAGGTCCAACTTGCTGCAAACTGCATTTGCCCGCAGAACTTCAATATTTGGGGGGGGGGGACAAAATTGGAAATGTAAATTACTTGTAGCACACTTGAATAGAAACTTATCAAAAATGTTCCTCCTGTATTTTTGATCATGGAAATAAACGAGTAAAATAAAGTTTCTAGTGTAGGTAATACGATACTAAACAATAACAAAAATATTGGACTTCAAACTTGAAAGTTTTGTTACTTTACCTTTAACAAAATTTTCTTAAATCTCTGCTATATTGGAGAAATAGAAATGAAGAGCTTCATTCTATGCATATTGTTATGTTGTTACATCAAATATTAGTTTCTGAAAATGCAGTTTGTGCATTTAAGTTTTCCATAAGCAAATATTTAATAGGCAAAACAGAAATCTGTTGTAAGACTGAATCTTTCCTCAAAAATCATTTCCAAAACCCTAGAGGCAACGTTGTTCTGATGAACTGTTCTAGAATTTAATCGTTTTCCAATTTTTTAAAGTTCAAAATCACCCCCAACTTATTTTTGAAATAATGGAGCAGGGGACGCGCTACAAATTTTAAAACTTCTGAGCACAAGCAGCAGATATTTGGCGCAATTATTTGCCACTATTTTCAACCTCACAGCTCAATTGGGAGGTTTCGTTCCCAGACTTATTTTTGAAATAGTAGGGCATAAGACGTGTCAGAAATATGTTCAATTAATTGTGTATATTTTCAATCCCCTTGTTCAATTTGAGAGGCCATCATTTTTCCAGGCCTATTAAATATATTTTCAAAATGGCGGGAAAAATTCTGATACCCATGTGTACAATTAGCATAAATTGAGCACGATTTCTCGACCCTCCTTCCAACCCCAGACTCCACTTTGGAGAGGTCTTAGAAATATACCCTCCTGGTGTTCATTGAGTTTCTTAGTTGTCTATATCAACTTGGTCAATGTATAATATAAAAAGAATTAATAGTAGAGAATAAACTTATCATTACTCTTTTCATTTGCGGAAGCGTTATTTAAGCTCTAAATAAAAAGTTTTCTATGTTATTGGGGAGGGTGAAATATTCACATTCATAACTTTTATCGCTGATTTAATGAAAATCTAGATCTTGTAACAATTTTTCATTGCAGGAATTTGCGCTAATTTTATTAATTACATTCGACAGTTTGGTATGAGATGACATAAACGTTCCTTGAAAATTTAAGCTATAACGTTTTCACACTTATTGATTAAAAAATTATCTTTTTGATAAAAAATATAGGTACTTCAATGTAATACGTATTGTTTAGGAATTAATTGTTGAAATTCTGTTGATCAATTGAACACCACTTAATAGAATCCAAAATATTATATTTCTTTCAAAGACCTAACCAATAATTACTTATGGTCAGTGCTCAGTTTGTGGTATTTATCATAGATTTATACCAATTAAAATAGAATCAATCAATTTTAAAAATTTTATTGAATGAATATAAACATAATGATATTATTCAAATAATACCTAATAATTGATTTATTTTAAACACAATTAATATTACATTTTTTATTATTATCATTTGACTTTTTTCTTACTGAAACAAGCTTCTTCTGTTAGGGTTGGTGCATCCTTGTTGTGCATGAACTTGCTTGCCAAAACTTATTCCAATAACGGTGTTGTTTTCGGCTTTCTTCAGCTTGTTTAAAAAATTGGGCAACTTGTTCCAGCTAAAAATGCAAAAAACAATTCAGAAGTTCACCTATTGAGCTGGGCAACATTGAAATTTTTCAAATAAAATTTTGCTCTGCAAATTACATCATTTTTGTCCCATGAAGAATCGAGTGGATGATCCAATGTGTGAAAGTTGCCTCCTGAGTCAGCGACACTAATCCGTTGTCCAAAATAGGGAGGTACCACAACGGACAAACCTGATGCAAATTAAAATTTAAAGATGGTTATTGATCATACACTTCATTATAATCATACAAATAGGTACAAAACAGACCAATAACATTCAATTATTTTTGAGTAGTACATCAAACATAGGGTAGGTAACCTTGGTAAAACAATTGACCCAGCCAATTGATCACAATATTCATACTCATATTCTTATATTTGAGGCCAGCATCTGCCTCCTTAAACGATCATATCTTAACGCGCCTCAAAGTGGAATGGTATTGATGAGGCCTTGCATGCAGGAAATTGTAAAATCAAGCGTTACTGAAAAAGGATAGGAATGCGCGCATTTCTTGTTGTTTCAACCTTTTTCTTATCATGATGTCTGTTCAGAATATCCAAACGCTATGATTTCATTACCCAATTATTCAATTTACGCGTATGATAAAAGATACAATTACTGAACTATATAGTACTACTAGTTTGATACTTTCTTAAAATTTCATACTAAATTGCAAAATAAATATGCGACGCAAACGTTTTGGTAAAGAATTTCATAATTTTATTTAATATCTTACGAGTAATAGAGTATCCTGAAGCTCTCATCTCCAAAACCGGTTCATGTATCTGTTTTCTTACATTCCATAAATCTACTCTTCCATTAGCTTTACCAATGTAAAAAACGCCAGGATGAAATGGTGTAAAACAACCCTGGGTCAAGGTATCTTCTTTAGCATATTGTCGCCACCATATTGGTCCACCCTACTGGAACAAGTTGATTTTATAATTTTTGCAGTACGTAATGATACAATTAAAACACAAAAAATCAACGTTTTTCACCTTGTATTTTATATTCCAAATAGAAAAAATCCTTCCACCAACTGCAAGTATAATGTTGGGAAAATAATAATTCCTTGAAAGGGATGTAATCTTGGCATCATGACACCAACTCCACCATTCGTGTTTGCAGTCTGAAATTATGTGCATACGCATAAAATGATGTTCTTACAAATATTCGATGGATCGAATATTATATATGGTACATCAATTTGACGAACTTACATTCGATCTGATCATCATCTTTTCCAGACCACCGTACCACACCAACCTGGCTAATGTTATTGAGTAAAACAATTACTGGGTAAAATTTCAAAGTCATGTCTGTCCCTGTACCAATAAAAGCAATGTTTTCAATAGGTATTTAAGTAGAAGTCTAAGATAATAATTCCGATATATTTTGACCACTTTGATATCGCCTACATTGGAGAAGTCTCTCATCCCTAAATGAATTAAAAGAAACTTTACGTGCTACCTTCACAAGAAAACCCGTGCATTGATTGGACGGGTGAAGAAACAATGAAAATTGCACCATGTTTGCTCTTTTTTATTGGGCTAGAATTCACAACTCAACCGTATGGGGCAGTCACGTAATCCATTCCACCACCGAGGTGTACATTCTGAAAGCACTTTTTCATTAGAAACATGAAAACAAGGATTATGAAAAAATGAAAAATGTTCTCAAATTTTTACACTCCTCCGTGGCGAAATAGATTGCGTGACTACTTAGAGTCGCAATTTTGACACCCACTGAAGAAAAGTAGAAATTTGTGCGTTTTTCATTATTTTCATAATCCCTCATCAGTATTTAATACAATCTGTGAACTGTCTATATTCTTACTCATGTTTGATGCCAAATCCGGGCTCTTGAATATTTTTCTGAGGACACTTCATGTGGTCTTTATACCATTTCTCATAGTTACAAAGATAAAAACGAGGATTATGAACAAATTTAAAATGTTCTCAACTTTTTGCGCACCTCGTTGGCGAAATGGATTGCGTGACTACCCCATGCGAGGAAGTCGCGGGGTTCTAGCCTCACTGAAAAAAAAAATTGTGCGGTTTTATTGTATTACAATCCCTCCTATCAGTATTTAATATATTCTGTGATAAGTATCCGTACCCCCCCCCCTTCCCCCATATTTAAGATATGACCGAATTATCGATGTTTAGAATTTAATATCGATCTACCCAAATTACAAGCAATCTCGTTCCCCCTCTTGTCTTTCAGGATCTTTCGTTGATTTTATACTAAGGAAAACATATACATCAAACGTGAATACCTAATTTATTTAATTAATTTTGGTTCGAGGAAGTTTGAAATAAAGGAGAATAAAGGACAGTAGAATTACTTCATTGACTCAAAAATCTGAAATAGGGGCTTAGAGCAATAAGTAAAGTCTAGTATATAATAATAAATTTCGAAGGTAATATAAAATGTGGAATCTGAAAGGAGGAAACTTAAGCACTCCCTTTTCTTTGAGTACAGAGTCTCATCTATGCATGGTTATCATCGGTTTCTAATTCTCTTCATATTTTTCTTTGAGAAATAGAGAGGGTGGCCAATATTTGTGCACAGGGAACCTTTCATATAATGTTATTCGGACTCAGCTAAAAAAATGGCATTTTCAAGTCTCTTGAGGCACAAATTTATTTCATGAAAATACTGATCACGAACTCTATTTTATTAATCAGTATATGCGAAACATACTTAGTGTCCGTAATCTATCTTCATCCCATTCATAAAATGTATGGCTGACTTCTCTATAGGAAAGCGAAGGAACGAATAAATGAAAAGCATTGATTGGTGTCCAGTATTTATCCAGTGAGGTATCCGATACAATAATCTAAATAAACATAACAAAACAACCTTTCAGAAAACAACATTCTAAAGCAAAGAAGAACGGAGAAGGAGCAATTTTGACGACTTTTGGGTCCTATACTTTGCCTTGATAAGCCAATTATTTTTTATTGGAAAGGACCTCCCCTTTTATTTGTCATATATTCAGAGCTAAAAGAATAATTAAAGTGGATTAACTGTCTTCTTTCCCACAATTTTCTCTTCATTGTAGATCCCTTCATTTCTCCTAAAATCCATTTTTTATCATGGACAAAACTTCCATGTTCATCGCCTTTGAGCTTTCAATTAATAAAACATACGGGTGACGACAGTGTTATACAACAGTTTGTGATTTCACTGTTATATTCAGATTGACAAAGCAGATTAATCGTAGTATCATATTTTTTCCAATGCGCTGCATCATCAATAATTATTACTATGATACTTTCGATTTCTTTCCATCTATTCATTTCAATTCTTTTTGTAAAATAAAGCCCGAAGTTACACATTTTTTTCTCTTTTCATAGTCCCCACGAATGAAACAAATCTTATTTTTGAATTTAGTTTTACCACCCCGCTCCATCATTTGAAAATCTATACCACGTCGTAGGAAATTTCTTACTGTGTAAATCAGCTCTATAATCCATGCATTCTGAATTCCTTCAGGTTTTGCTTTCAAAGTCCATATCTTGACACAACCATCTATTGATGAGGATAAAATTTGTTTTGAACGTTCTCTTCCCGCCTCCAATTTGATAAATTTACTTTCGGATGTAATCTATATTGTTGTAATTGATCAATAAATTAATTGGAAGGAAGGTATAAGCTACAATATAGTAAATACATAGTTTTCATTTATTCGTCTATCATTTTGTAATATTACACTACTTGTTGCTCTTCTCTCAACAATTTTACAAAATTGATAGGTATTTCATATTTTTGAGCAACCCATTGTCTCTTTCAAGCTTCATCAAAGCACGTACATTCGAATTTGTCTCATTGTAGTCCATCGAAAGTATACATCATCTGTATTGCAATACATCTACACCGGTACAGACAATCTTTGATTTAAAACACTCCCTTTCTTGAATTAAAAAGAATTCAAACACGTTTCATGTAAAATACAGGTAAGTATGGATATCGGCAACAATAACTCATTCACGTCTTTGGTGTTTGGCCGGGTTTTTTTTCAATTTCAGGAATCTTAGTTACCTGATATAATCTTTTTTTTTCACTCCCACTCTCGTTTCTTAATTTTAAAATTTGAGGGCACGGGACTCATTTCACCTTGAAGGGTACTTCTGCACAGATTGGGACTCTAAAAAATTTTGCCTTCTGGCTTATGCTATAGCCCTGAGTAAAAGAAGAAGCCACCTCGCTTCGCTCGATGCGAGCTTCCTAAAGTCTATGAGTCAGGTTTTCTAAAGAGAGGAAATATTAATACCTATTTTCCCTGAATTGAAAATACATAAAGCATAATCTTTTATTTTGCACGCAGAATTTTTTTAATCAAAATTTTAAAAATTTCCTTTGTCTGCATGGCTACTTGGTTCATTATTATTTATTCATGTTATCCATTTATAATTTCATTAGTTTGCACTTTCAACTTTGTATATTTTTTGTTGATTGTACAGTTCCCTACTACATAATATGATAGTTCTAACCGTTAAAACAAACATTCAGAAGAATGGCTGTAGACAGAGAGAATTTATATTTTCTAAAATTCACGATTTTGTTTGGAATAATAATCTATTGAAGTAAGAACTCAAAAAAACTTTTCTACGTGTAAAAAATGAAGATCATGTTTCATGCCCGTCTCGAGCTTGAGAGAATGCGGTGTATATGAGTGGAAGAGGAGAGAAATTCGTCTGATTCCGGCCACTCATATTGTGTAAATTTAATATTATCTATAGTTTTATACCACAGTTCATAATATACTCTATTCCACATCACCCATGAAGTTGAGTACCAGGCGCACTTTCTTAAGTGGCCTCCCAAACATGATAATTATTATGTCTCAACAGGACACAAGATGATTCGCCCGCGACGTCTATAAACGAGGAGAGCTCAGAATTTTTCCAAGTCCGAGAACATAGGTAGTATTTTTAGCCACGGCCTCTATATAGAAGGAAAGCTTACAATTATTTTCCAAGTCCCAGCGCATATTATATAGAGGAATTAGCTCGGAATTTTTCCCAAGTCCCACGGCCTATATGGGGGAGAGCTTGAATTTTTTTGGTGAAAAGGGGGAGGGTGTACTGGCGGATCTTTAATAGTGAACGGGGGTTCAAAACCCATCGGACATTCATCCGAATATGACATCATCAAGGAAGGAGGAGATAGGTGTAATCGCGGAGAGGTGTCTTCACGAATTTTGAATTACGGATGGGGGCTTGAAATCAGGGGGATCTCCGTGAAGACATGAAACATGTTAACATTTCAAAAATTGATCTTTTATGAAATTTCGAAAGATTTGAAATTACTTGTATGAGTACAAACATTTGGTTTGAGACAAAGAGCTGTGTTAGGTTTCTGGAAATCTCCAGTTTTCCATTAAAAATCAGGTGAATTTGACAAAGCTTGAATAGAAACTGTACAAAAACCGTGCGTTTTCCTTTGATTTATGATTGTTAAAGTTTTAAAAATGTACTACATATAATATAAATTTTGTAGATTTTCGCTTTTAGCAAGTCAAATTAATTTGTTTTATTACAGGAAGTAGGTATACATATAGTTCAACTCACGTTGAAAGATGGGTGCATCCATTCCACACCTGTAATTTGAGCACAGTGTGATAGTTTTTGTTCGCTTACAACTATCGGGTAAAAAGTTGAAAATTTTGGGTTGATTGTTTCCCACGTTGGTAAGGAATCCTGGCAAAAATTATCTCATTAATTATTCAAGTTTAATTTAGTTGTATACAGTCAACAGTTTTTTTGTACCTATATTTTCATCTTTATTACACTTTCAAGTGTAGGCCATTATTATTATCTTCCTTGAGTTACAAGAGTGTTTACTCCTAAAATACAATACTAAGCGAGTTTGAAGGCCAAGGCTTACTAAGACGCACTTCATTCCCCTATAACCTCCATTGGTTGTTATTATTACAGGCACAATCTTCAACTTCAATCCTCATTCTTTTTCTACCTCCATAATGAGTTCAGCAAACTTACTTATCTTATGTGCTGCAAGCTGTTTTCATGATGTTGTTTGTGTTTAGTAATGTGATTTTGATTACGAGTTTTTCATTTTCGAGAGTTATAGGCCTATCACGTTTGTTATGGGCGTTTTATGAGTGTATATTGTCTGGCACAATACACAAATACTTTGTCATTTTCTCTTGTTGTGGGCGGATTATGCTTATATTATGGTTCAATCCCTTAATCAGTGAAGTTTTTCCGCATTACTGAAGCGCGTATTACTTTGGCCATACTATCACGCCTTGATTTACAATCCTCATTTACTGAGCAGCTGTACCGGTACCCATCAATTAGAAGTTGCAATATCTCCCTTCTCTTTCCGTAGGTTCAACATTACTATCACCTTGGATGGTACTGTCCTTTGTGATACACTTCCGGAAATTCCTTGTTCCAATGACTTTATCTTGTACGACCACGAACATCCCTCTTTTCTTATAGCAGTAGTAGTAGTAGAAGTAGTAGTAGTAGTAGTAGTAGTAGTAGTAGTAGTGGTGGTGGTGGTATTGAAA
>ENA-UOVY01000760-UOVY01000760.1-plant-metagenome-genome-assembly--contig:-NODE-760-length-11089-cov-5.043502_pt1 | contig 11089 bp, 7 predicted proteins | sample MGYA00249840_ERZ761561 | MGnify/ENA primary metagenome ERZ761561 (study PRJEB28882, sample SAMN05720143) | plant metagenome | isolation source: Guanajuato, Mexico | place: Mexico:Guanajuato, Mexico... | reverse complement strand
AAGTAACCTTATCCACTACCTATAACTTTATGAAAAGTAAACTTGATCCATCTGCTACAGAAATTTCCATTCAAAGAGATTTACACTGCTGGCAGCTTAGTTATAAATGGCATCCACTAGGCGAATCGGGTAAATATGATTTTTCTTTAGGGGTTAAGGCAAATGTTTTAAAAGCATTGAAATTACCAAGAAAAAGAACCTATAATAAAGTAACTGATTTGAGCTAAATATAAGTGGAATTTATTTATTTTATAAATGTCAATATCTACTTATAACCAGCACTATTTATAGTGACTATAAACTCAATTCTTGACCTTTATATAGCAAAGAACCAATTACTAGGCTCCAAATACTTGCATGGGCTCAAAAATTTTTTCAGCATTTTGTGTAGTGATGGATGCTACTTCTGCTAAGGTTACTTGCTTGACCATTGCAAGCTTTTCGGCTATGTATCGTAAGTAGCTTGGCTCATTGGGTTTCCCTCGAAGCGGTGCTGGTGTTAAATAAGGGCTATCGGTTTCTAAGACCAAATGATTCAGATCTATTGCGGCCACTGTTGCTGCTAACCCACTTTTGGCCATGGTAAGTATGCCGCCAATCCCCAGCGCAAAACCCAGGGCTATACATTTTTTTGCTTCTTGTAGATTTCCTGTAAAGCAGTGGATGACCCCTTTTAGGTTACCATCTTGTTCTTTTTCAAGTAATTGGATAACTTCCTTAAAAGCATTTCTACAGTGAATCGATACAGGAAGATGGTAGCGTTTGGCCCATGCAAGTTGCATCCTAAATGCTTCCTGTTGTGCTTCGAACAGGGTAGTATCATGGTATAGATCTATACCAATTTCACCGATTGCTATAAACCCACCTTTATTAAGCCATTCCTCTACTAGGTATAATGGTTTGGCAAAATCTTTTTTGATAGAACAGGGATGAATGCCCATCATAGGTAAACAAGGATACAATGCAGCCACATCCATCATCCTGGCTATGGTGGTTGTATCTATATTGGGCATATAAATTTTTTTAATAAAGTTTTTTTGTGCCCTTTCTAAAACCAGTGGCAACTCATTTTGCAGATCATATATATGTGCATGCGTGTCAATAAATTGCATAATCCATCAGTGGTTAATGGTAATCTACTAATGTGGCCCTTTTGCCCAATTCGATCACTTCTATATGGTTGATATTTTTATTATTTATTTCAAAACGCAATAGGGTACGCATGTAATGGGAACCATGACGTCCAGCAGCACCAGGATTAAGATAAAGTAGTGGAGGACGTTTTGCATCGTGCATTACCCGCAAAATATGAGAATGGCCACCTACTAAAATATCAGGTTGTCTTTGGCTTAGTTTAGCGCGTATTGCTGGCGTATACAAAGGTGGATGACCGGTTATATGTATAAGCCATACATGCAGTTGCTCACATTGAAATGACTGAAATACTGGATATTTTTGTCTTATTATGGGGTCATCAATATTACCATGCACTGCTCTAAAATGGTTAAACTGATCAAATGTAGTTAGCAATTTAGCATCTCCAATATCGCCTGCATGCCATACCTCATCGCACTGTTCAAAGTGATCAAAAATTTTAGGATCTATCCATCCATGGGTATCTGAAAACAGGCCAATTTTCATGACAATATATAAAGGGTCAAAAAGCAAAACCAAGAACCAACCGATTACAACGCATAGTGGCCGCTTATACAAATAAACTTAGGAAAGAGAGATTGGGCTCAATCAATAACTGCTTTTCCTTTTGCAACTTACGTAGAACGATATTTTTGTTTCAGCACTACTAGTATCAACGAACCAATTGTAAGTAATAAATTTGTGATTATCAGTGGCTTATCAGCAGTGAGTGCTCCATAAAGGGTCCAGCTAACTGAAGCAACGGTTAGGTTTAACAGCATCAACATGGAAACGTCATCTACAGATTTTGTCTTATATGACTGTATAATTTGCGGAAGAAGAGATATAACAGCTGTAAAAGAACCAATACATGCTACGACATCTAAGAAAGAAATAGAAGAAAAACGCATTGATACAATAAGCAAAGAATATTGGTACCAGGAGCGGGACTTGAACCCGCATGGCCAAAAGCCACAAGATTTTAAGTCTTGCGTGTATACCAATTTCACCATCCTGGCAAAGTTATATACCTATGGCTTCATTAAAAATAAAGATGCTATCTACTTTATCACCAACTGTAACTATAGGATATAAGTTAATAGATTCTATAAACAGATACGACGAGCGGGAAACAGTACTTGAACCCGAAACCCTGACCTTGGCAAGGTTGTGCTTTACCAACTGAGCTATCCTCGCTTATACGACGAGCGAGAAACGGGACTCGAACCCGCGACCCCGACCCTGGCAAGGTCGTACTCTACCAACTGAGCTATTCTCGCTTATAAGATATACAACAGATCAAATTTACGTAAAGATTCCTTTTTTTCAAAATAGTTACGGACTTTTATAGCTAGTCATTAAATTTTTTAATTATGTTTTTGATCTGATTTAACTTTAATAAAGCTTCTACCGGAGTAAGAAGGTCAATATCCATACCATCTAGAAAAGCTTTCAAATCATTTAAAGTTTCATCTGGACCAAAAAGTTTTAGCTGGTAGTGTTGCACATTTTCTACTTGTCCATGGATCTTACCACCTACTTGCGATAGGTGGGCCAATACCTCTCTGGCCCTTTCCAGAATTATAGAGGGCATACCAGCCATTTGTGCTACATGAATACCAAAACTATGCTGACTACCTTCTGGTACCAGTTTATGTAAAAATAAAATTTTTTGTTCTATTTCTTGGACCGCTACATTAAAGTTTTTAACCCTAGGTAGTGATTTTGCTAATTCATTCAGTTCATGGTAATGGGTGGCAAAAAGCGTTTTAGCCCTATAACGTGGATGATGATGCAAATACTCTACCAATGCCCAGGCAATAGAAATACCATCGTAGGTACTGGTACCACGCCCTATCTCATCCATCAATACCAAGCTACGATCACTAAGATTGTGCATAATGCTAGCGGTTTCGGTCATCTCCATCATAAAAGTAGACTCCCCCTGAGCCAGGTTATCCGATGCACCTACCCTTGTAAATATTTTATCTACCACGCCAATTTGCGCAGAAGCAGCTGGTACAAAAGAACCCATTTGTGCCATTAATACCGTTAGCGCAACTTGACGCAATAAAGCTGACTTACCAGCCATATTAGGCCCTGTAATCACTATAATTTGTTGTGATGAGGGGTCCAAATAAATATCATTAGGCGTATAGGTTTTGTCTATGGGTAAGCGTTGTTCAATAACAGGATGTCGATTGCTTTTCAGATGGAGCAAGGTCCCATCATCTACTATAGGCTTGCTATAATCGTATTCACAAGCTTGTTTGGCAAACGAAAGATAACAATCGAATTGTGCAATATATTTTGCATTTTCTTGAATTTGAGGGATATACTCTACCGCTTCTGCTACTAGTCCTTGATAAAGTTGTTGCTCTAGAAGTTGTGCCTCTTCATCTGCATGTAAAATTTGGGCTTCATACTGTTTTAGCGCTTCTGAGCTATACCGTTCTGCATGGGCTAAGGTTTGTTTGCGGATCCAATCTGTTGGCACTTTATTTTTATGCGCATTGGGTACTTCAAGGTAATACCCAAATACACGGTTATAAGCAACCTTTAAAGAAGGGATATTGGTACGCTGGCTTTCCTGCTTTTGCAGTTCAACTAAGTAATCCTTACCCGTACGCATAATTTCGTTTAAGCTATCCAATTTATCATTGACATTCGGTTGAATAAGGCCACCTTGATGGGTAAGTAGGGGGGGCTGTTCTTGTAGTGTTTGGTGGATACGGTCCACCAAAGCATGACACCCATGAAGCTGCGCATTCATTTTTTGTAGCAAAGGAAATGAAATGGTTTGCAACGCTGCTTGTATGGATTGAACTTGCTGCAATGCCCTTTTTAGGGCTACCATCTCCCGTGGATTCACCCTTCCAACTGCTACTTTGGAAATGAGCCGCTCTAAGTCACCTATTTGTTTCAAATGGTTGGCTAATAAAGTAGCTAATGGCGTATCTTTGACCAGGTATTCTACTATATCGAGTCGCTCTTGAATCACAACCACCTCCTTAAGCGGAAACAACAACCATTTTTTAAGCAGTCGTACCCCCATAGGCGTAACCGTTCTATCTAATATTTCAATCAGTGAAGTTCCGCCTACTTGCTGAGGAACCAGTAACTCTAAAGCCCTAACGGTAAATGGATCCAACCAAACATACTGATGGGCCTCTAGCCGGACTATTGAACGAATGTGTTTGATTGCTTTATGTTCCGTTTCTGATAAATAATGTAAAATAACACCCGCTGCTACAATACCTGCAGGATAATCTGAGATGCCAAACCCTTTTAAAGAATGGGTTCCAAAATGGTCATTCAATAAACCATACGCATAGTCAAATTGAAAAATCCAATCTTCTAATCCATATGTATGAAAAAAATCTTGTGTAAAATCATTCCATAAAGTTTGCTGTTTTTTGTTAAAAACAATTTCAGATGGTGCCAAATGATGCAATATTTTTTGCATGTAATCACTCGTACCTTGTGCGACAAAAAATTCTCCAGTAGAAAGATCTAAAAAAGCCATTCCTAGCAATGTTTTGTCAAAAAAAATGGATGCTACGTAATTATTGGCTCTTGTATCTAAAACCGATTCACTCAAAGAAAGACCAGGCGTCACTAGTTCAGTCACGCCTCTTTGTACAATGCCCTTAGCCTGTTTAGCATCTTCTAATTGATCACAAATGGCTACACGATAACCTGCTTTTACCAATTTAGGTAGATAAATATCTAAAGCATGATGGGGGAAACCTGCTAACGCCACACTAGCAGCTGATCCATTAGACCGCTTCGTAAGCGCAATATCTAGCACCTTACTGGCTTTAACGGCATCTTCCAAAAAAGTTTCATAAAAATCACCCACCCGAAAGAGCAACAATGCGCCGGGATACTTTTCTTTAATGGACCAATACTGCCGCATTAATGGCGTTGAATCAACTGGTTTTGACATAAGAATAAAATTATACCATCTAAATAGATTAAGGATCTTAATATTAGGCAATTTGGTCTAAATGGATCTCCCTACCAACCAAATTTACGATAATGATTTGTTTTAAAATGGTAAAATACGAGATGGTATCTAGTTTTTTACCATTTGATTGCTTATAATAAAATAGGTAATCTTTTAGCCAAAGGTAACAGTTTTATTATAATCTATATAGTTATCAAAAGATTACTTGTTGCTAAAAATTCAGTTGTAGTTTATAAATAAAACGTATAATATTATGAATAACCAACAAAAAGAAAAGATGAAAGAGTTTAATTTAACTACCAAACGGCGTTGTTTCTTTATAAAAGGGATTACCGCTTTGTCGCTATCATTTGCTTTGCAAGGCAAAAGATGTACCTCAGGTGGTGGAACCATGGATCATATGGTAAAAAAGATAAATGACAACGCATTTATGCGTGAAATAGAAAATAGAAACGATATTAGTCAGGAAGATGAAGTGCATAATAACCTACTATATGCTGCCGTAAGCAGTAACAACCTTCAGAAAGTAGTGCTTCTCCTCAACCGTATTGATAAAGACATCAAATCAGGATTTAGATATAAAGAAAAAGATTTCCCTAACATATATAATAAAAAAAGTAAAAAAACAGCCCTTGGCCTAGCTATAGAAGAAAATTATATCCCAATCGTCAGACGGCTAGCTCAGAGCGAGCACATTGATATCAATAAAGCCAAAATCGGTTCCACTTCATTGTTAGAAGCACTCTTTCATAAAAAGAAAGAAATAGCCAAGATTTTACTGGATCATCCTAAGATAGATATCTGTACCAAAGATGCAATTTCAGGTTCTTCCCCATTACATTTGGCGATTGAACAGAAGCTTGAAGATACAGCTTTGTTACTGATTCCTAAGCTCTCTTATCAAGATTTTAAGGAAAAGAATAAAAAGGGTGAGATACCGCTGCATTTGGCAATAGAACATAATCTGAAGGAGGTAATAACAGTGCTGGTCAGAGGACTTTCTAGCATAGAAGATTTATGCCAGAAAGATAACAAGGGAAGAAGCCCGCTACATATGGCTGTGCGTGACAACAATCAAACTGCATTTAAGCTATTATTGGATAAAATATGGATTTTATGTCATAACAAAAATCCATTCGTAGATTCTAATCAACTTTTTGCTCAACTTTTTGATAAAGATATAAAAGGCCGCTCTGTATTTGCGCGTAGTTATTTACCAAAATATACTACACAAGGATGGGTTCATATCACTGATAATAATGTCAATATGTTCGAGTATGTTTTGAAAACTGTAGGGGAAGTCGCTCATTTGAATGGAAGTCAGTGGGAAGCTATTATTGAAGAAATCAATAAGTTTGCGCATCAAGGCACCATTAAGGAACAATATGCTGATAGGTTGCGGAAGATAGTGGATACATATAGGGGTGCAAAAAACGCAGTAGGTGCAGGTTCTGTCGCGTCTGTTTGAAAAAAGCATTAAGTTAAAGTTTTTATTTCAAACTTAGTGTCAATGTTGGCTATTACTCCAAGATTATTGCCCTATTTTAAAGGATTTTGTTTATCATCAGAGCTATTTTTATTATCTGTCTATATGCAATGTTGTTTTTCTATAAGCTATAGAGAGTTGGAAGAGATGATGTATATCAGAGGCGCAAAGATTGATCATTCTACTTTATAAAGGTGGATCATTAAGTTCATTTCCCTTATAGATCAAGAAGTAAGGAAAAGGAAATGACCAGTTGGTGTTAGTTAGAGAATCGATCAAGCGTACATCAAACTAATGGTAAGTGGATTTATTTATATAGGGCAGTAGATCCTTATGGAGGTACAGTTGAATTTTTTCTAAGTGAACGTAGAGATAAAGCTGCAGCTTTATCTTTTTTTAGTAAGGTTATCAAGTATAATAACACTCCATCCAAAGTAGTAGTTGACAAAATTGGTAGTAATAAAGCTGCTTTTGATGTGTTAAATAGAGAACTGGATCAAGATCGTAAGATTCAAATATTTCAAAATAAATATTTTAACAATAGAGTTGAACAAGACGATAGGTTTATCAAAAAACGGATAAACCCCATGTTAGGATGTAAGCGTTTCCCTTCGGCTAACATTACCAGGAATAGAAAATATTAGAATCATTCAAAAAGGATAAATAATCGGAACTAAAAAACAGGTATCCACTTTTGATAACTTCGTCAAACTTATGGCCGCATAATATCCAAAATTGAAGATAGGAGGGAGAACTATGAAAAATTAAACATAGATGCAAGAGAACCTAAAAATTTTTTATCATCCTTTATAGATTGTAGCATTATATTCTAATTTGGTTAGAGATCTTTGTACAAAATTTTTGTGTTCATTACTAACCATTAACTGAAGTTTACGTTTTAATTTTAATTAAAATTAAATTAGATGGTATATAAAAATAAAGTATTTAAAACAATTAAAATCTATTTTTTATTATTGGTCATAGGTCATATTTGTTTGGTGAAGGGATGTAGATGTGGCCCATCCAGATTTGGAACAGCAAACAATATGATATCCTCTAATGGTTCATGTAATCTATTAACCATTAGTTGCATGCAAGGCAAAGAAAAGTGCTTTATAGCTCGTTTTGATTTATCTGTTAAAGATACCGATCTTCTATCACAAGGCTATTTAGTAGCGATAGGACTTCCTGCTAAAGGTCTATGGAGTGAGCAAAAATGGAAAGATTATTTATCTAGAAAAGTTCTACGTTGTATAAATGATGGGGCTAAGAAATTATGGGCAGAAGATGGTACTTTTATAGCATTGGATAAATTAGATAAGACAGGTAATCAAAGTTTTTCTATCGGTTTATCAAAGACTAACTATTGTCATTTTTTGAGTCAAGATTATAATATCTATATATTATCTTTTGATCCTAAAGTGGCTAACGGTAGGGTAAATTATAACAGTCCAATCAAATTAGAGGGCAGTTATCAACCACTACCAGACTATTCTGCTATTGGTTTAAAAGCTGAACATGCTATTAGAGAAGAAATGGCTGGTCAGGTAAAATGGCGTTTTCAAGGTAGTGTAAAGACTAGTTGTGGTATTGACTATTCAAGTAATGTAAAAGTAGGCTTTTTATTAGTGGAGGTAAAGGGAGGCCTTAGCCCATGGGATCTAATTCAAAAAAGGATTACTAGTGGCCTAGATCATCTAAATAGTTTGTTCAATGGTGTAATAGTGGTACCAGGGAGACTTAGTCAAACTGATTGTTTGATAACCAGTTATTGCTCTAGTAAGGATTTACCCTCAAAAGGTTCTTTCAAGTTATTTGCATATCTAATGCAAGGAAACCATTACTATATAAGTCAGATGCAAGATGTTTGTTCGAATTCTAGAGAAAAGACCCCTAAAAATCAAACATCACCTCCAATCATTACTTTTGAAGATTATAGTTTAAAGCTGCCTAACCTAAAAATTATCTTAAATAGAGCAGATTCTTTAGGTGATATCAATGATGTAACATTTGAAGGACTTGATATAAAGTATTTTCTCAACGGAGTGCAAACAGAATGGCCTATTGGTTTAAAGGCCTGTCTATTATTGAGAGGGAAAAAATCAGACCAATCAAGTTTGTTGCCACTTGATTTTAATACGGTTGCTTCTTTAGAGAAGGAGCTGGAGCTGGGTAAAAATAGTAGTATGACCAAGGATAGGAAGTTTTGTTTAATAGCTAATAAAGCAAAAAAACTTGACTCCTTATCTTTTCCTTGCTTTGGGTTACATAAAATTTATGACTTTTTCATTTGTGGCTTTTCTGAAAGGGATAAAAGTTTGCAATACTATACAGATATAGATGCTTTATCGATAGGCATAATTGAAAGCCAAAAAAGTAGTTTACGAAGACAGACTGGTTCAAATGGCAGCAGCATATCACCACAAAAAGCATTTATAAAAAACTTGAATGGAGTTTCAGAAAATATTGAGGCTACTGTAGGAGGTTTGAATCCTGATAGTACTTCTATCTCTAATGAAGGTTCACAAAAAGTAAAGTTTTATATTAAATTTTCGGGAGAATTAAACAATCTGGTTTTTGAAAATGAATTTAAAAATTCATGTAACTGTAACTTTAAAAGCAAAGCAAGTAAGCCTATCTATAATAATAATACATGGTCTAAGGGAACTATAAAGATACAATCAGTGGATTTAGAATGTATACTTGATAATTCTAAACTAAAACAAGCAGCAGAATATACACTTAAACAATTTCTCAAAAATAAAACTTCATACTCAACTGAACTTATTTATTTTTATGCTGATTGTCATTTGAAAATAAAATATAATAGGATGAATCAGTCAAAAGGTTCACTACCCAATGCTCCTAGGCTCTATCATTGGTTATACGATCAAATGCATCCAGACAATTTAAGTTTATGTCAAGGGCATTCCCTATGATCAAGTGGATTATTTGGATAAAAAACAAAAATCTTTAATAAACTGGATTTTGTAAGGATCTATCGCATATGGATTAAAGTTAGCTGTCCGTTTAGCACTGTGGCAGAAATTTGCTTTTCAGCCTGCTTCAGGTATGATTTTATGACGTTTTTTTAATGTTCAAGATTTGTTCTGATTTTTTAGTCAAAATTTAGGGGAATCCCATTTTCTGCCACAGTGCTGAACGGACAATAACGTCAACTTAAAAGTGATATATTAGGTTCTCTCGCATCTATGTTTAATTTTTCGTAGTTCTCCCTTGTGTCTTGAATTTTGGATATTATATCCGGCCATATATGCGGCTATAAGTTTGACCAACTTCTCAAAAGTAGATACCTGTTTTTTAGTTCCGATTATTTTTCCTTTTTGAATGATTTTAATATTTTCTATTCCTGGTAATGTTAGCCGAAGGGAAACGTTTACATCCTAACATGGGGGTTATCCGTTTTTTGATAAACCTATCGTCTTGTTCAACTCTATTGTTAAAGTATTTATTTTGAATATTTGAATCTTATGATCTTGATCCAGTTCTCTATTTAACACATCAAAAGCAGCCTTTATTAAAATCTAATCCAGAGTTCAGGTTATTGATAGCATGCCATGCGTATGGTGCGCCAGAGCGTAAGTAGCCATTTAAAATTTAGTCTTTACGTGGTAATTTAGCTAATATTTCATTTAAACTAGCTTCATCTGTTACCAAAACTTCTCGAGCTTTACTGCCTTCAAAAGGGCCTACAATTCCTGCAGCTTCCAATTGGTCTATCAGTCTTCCAGATCGGTTATAGCCCAGCTTTAGCTTTCGTTGAATCAAAGAAGTACTTCCTTGTTGATGTAAGACAATCAGTCTTGCTGCCTCTTCAAATAGTGGATCTGTTGATTGTAAATCTACTGATACGCCATCCTCTTTGTCTTCTTCATCATAAGTAGGCAACAGGTAGGCAGATGGGTAGCCTTGTTGTCCACCAATATAGCTGCAAACACGTTCTACTTCTCCGGTATCTAAAAAGGGAGTTTGTAATCGAATAATATCAGAGTTCATAGAGAGCAACATATCACCATTGCCTACTAATTGTTCTGCACCACTTGCATCTAAAATGGTTCTAGAGTCAATGCGTGAACTTACTTTGTAGGAAATCCTAACAGGAAAGTTAGCTTTGATAATACCAGTAATAACATTTACAGAGGGTCTTTGTGTGGCCAATACAAGATGTATGCCAATCGCACGTGCCAATTGGGCCAGTCGGGCAATGGGTACTTCTATTTCCTTACCTGCTGTCATCATCATATCTGCGAACTCATCTATAACCAATACAATGTAAGGTAAAAACCGATGCCCTTCTTGAGGATTCAGTATCCTTTTTATGAATTTTTCATTATACTCTTTAATATTACGCGTCCCTGCTTCCTTTAGCAGTTCATACCGATGGTCCATTTCAATGCATAAAGAATTAAGCGTATGGATTACTTTTTTGGTTTCTGTAATAATAGGTTCTTCGCTGATGGGTAATTTTGCTAAAAAAT
>ENA-UOVY01000759-UOVY01000759.1-plant-metagenome-genome-assembly--contig:-NODE-759-length-11112-cov-15.006783_pt1 | contig 11112 bp, 8 predicted proteins | sample MGYA00249840_ERZ761561 | MGnify/ENA primary metagenome ERZ761561 (study PRJEB28882, sample SAMN05720143) | plant metagenome | isolation source: Guanajuato, Mexico | place: Mexico:Guanajuato, Mexico... | reverse complement strand
TGGCGTGTAAACCTGCCTGTAGGGTGCGCGACGATCAGTGCTCGAAAATGTAAACACTGATAACGAATGTGGTGAAGGAAAGGAGACTGTAGTACACGAAGCCGGGTGCGAGCAATATAATTCCTGGTATAATTCCTCGTTACCTACGTTTTCTTTTAAACACCTTTGAAAGTTTTATTTAAGAGTTCATTGGAAGTATTCAGAATTATTTTGTAAATGATGTCTGTCATCTCATTTGGAGAAATCGTCGATTTTGTTGGGGATTATTCCCGCCCTCTCAAGGAAGGTTCTTTGGCAATGAAGAACATAGTAACGTATGGAATATGCAGCGAAGATGAGGATAAAATAGACTTTTTTGCGTTGTGTCTCTCGTCTACGGATCGGTAAAGGACTCCAAATGAAGTCTGTATATCAGTGAAAAAGGGAGATAACTCGCTCACGTGCTCCTGTAAGTGTAAAGCACAAAATGTTGAACACTGCAAGCACGTCGTAGCGTTCCTAATGACACTAGAAAGGTAAGGTGTGCCATTTTTCTCTGTTCGCTTGTATGAAAGACTAGGGTTGACTCTAAAGATTTGATATTGGAAATAGAACACCAAGAGAAGACTTACAAAAAAATTCAAAAACTGATATGACGCAGTCCTGGGGACGCGTTTCAGAAGCGGCTGCAGAAAGGTGCCATCCATCGAGGATAATGAATTTATGTCACATTACTGCGCCCGTCACCAAGTACCCTCCACTCAAGCTCACCTCCAAAGTACAGGAGGAAATTTTCAAAGAGTTATTCGAAAGTAAGTGACTTTCATATATTTCGCACTCTCAAAACATTGGTGATTTTTTACTAGAAAATTCTGCTACAGTTTTCCCAGAATCGATCTTGGCAAGAACGTACAAATGTGTTGAAGATATGGAAGTAGTACAAAGTGTTGGACCGCGGGAGTTGATAGTGGAGTAAGTTGACAATAACCTGCTTCCTACTAGGGATGGTAAACAAAATGAAATTTGTGTAACGTTTCTTCATTATGTTTAAATCTTGAAGAGACTTTTCAATCAAATTCACTGAATGGCATTTCAGTTCCGTTCCTAAAACCCGTTTTCAGTTTTCATTGTAACATTATTGTTTCGTTTTATCTTTTACTTTCGTTACATTTTTTCTTTCGTCACAAGACGTGGAGAAACGAATTGTTATTTTTCAAAATAACGTTAAAATTTTGTTATGTTTACCAAACCTTCTTGCTTCCTAGAATACGTGTGAAATATTTCCTGTCCTTCAGTTCGGACTGAAGAGTAAAATGTGTTCGTTCTGCAGGACGAATAAATTTGCAACGTTACCAGATCACATGATTGAAAAGTTCATCAATGAAAAGCCGAGTGAATTTGATGATATTTTGACTGCGTTCCATGAATTTCATGAACAAGAAAATGTAGATCGGAAGAAATTCTACTTCTCATCATCAGCTGAAGAATTAATGAATCTATGTGTCAATACTGTTACTCAGAATTCCAAAGAATGGAAAGAAGAAAGGAGAAAAAGGATAACGGGCGAGCTATGATGCATTAAATTTTGTTTGAACATGCTGCATACCGTGAGAAAGGAATAAGTATTGTGTATTTTCCGTAGGTTTCAAATGCTATGAATATTACACGTACTCTAAGAATGAACACTCAGCTGAGCAATGAGAGAAAAAGTTGTCTGGTATTTTTCACGCCCAATTTACAAATGATGACATGGATCGTGGAACAGAACTCGAACCAATTGCTCTCGAAGTTTTTGCTGATGCCAATGGTGTCATTTTGTATAAATGCGGCTTCATTGTGAATAAGCACTTACCAATTTTTGGTTATTCGCCGGATGCATTGCTTTTCATAGATGGAGAGTGGAGGTTAGTTGAAGTAAAATGTCCAAAACCGCAGCAATCCGAGGACAAATTAATTGTTCATTGTAAAAGGTTTCTAACTCGGGATAGCAATGGAAACGTACAACTCCGACAGAAGTGTCCATACTACGGACAAGTTCAATTAGGAATGTTCCTCACTCGCACGAAGAAATGCCATTTTCTCGTTCATCGTGTTCATGAGAAGCAGAATATTGAGATTATCGTCGATTACAATCGTACATTTGTAAATGAATTATTAAATAATCTAGTCAACGTTTATTTTCAACATTACTTACCTTATGTACAGAAATATTATAGTTAATAAATTACTTAAGAATAATATATCTACTGAATAGATGTTTTTTAATGTGATGACAATCGCTTTTGTACTTCGTTGGTTGAAGTCAACGTATGTTTCATGAATGATTTCTTCGACTCTCCTCTTTTGGCCTGAATTATGGGTTTCTGTAAATTGACTAATCCACAAACGACGTGCAAAATTTTGTCAGCTCGATTAGCCAGCTCCCATGACATTGTCTGTTTTTTTAATATAGTGTATGTTTTCATTCTTTGGATTACCCGTTCCACATGAACTCTTGCGCTTGCGATAGATTCGTTTTCTAATGCTTCCGACTTCTTCAGTGCTGCCTTTTTCCGTAAAAAAGGTGGCCGTATCAATTTCACGCTTAGTAACGTTTGACAGTCCTCTTCAATTTCAAACCCTTTATCAGTCATAACTGCGTCTGAAAACTCTGCTTTATTCAATACTTCACTATTCCGAACAATGAAGGAGTCTGAAGCTCGTCCGCCGTACACTACGCTGATGAAGATGATTAAGCCACTAGGAGAAATTCCAATTAGGTATTTTATGGTGTATCCACTTTTGTAATGCGAATATAATTTGATACGGCAAACAGCACAAGATGGACTCTCAACTCGCGTTTCACTGCAATCAAGAACCACACGTGTGTTCTTGTACTTTTTGAAACAGTAGGGTACACTTTTTCGAATTATCTCTTGGGGAGGCCATGGCACTGGTAAGCTTTGTTGAAGTAAATCAATCATAAAATTGAAATATGAAGTAGCTGTTGTATACGAAATCTCGAACATCACCGCTAGACACCTGAAGGTTATATATAATTTCAATTTCACAAGACAAAGGAATAACATCTCACGCATATCCAACTTGAAAGACACGTTATAATTAATTTTTCGGAGCGTGGATTCCAGCAATGAAGAGTTTCTCAAATTGGTCCAATGTTAGGTTTGTGTAAGCTTTCATGTGCTCGTCTGTTGTGAAGAAGTCAGGAAATTTTCGAGCTGTGACGACGGCGTTGAGGGTGTTCACTAGGGCACCAAAGTCAGAAGTTGCGATAGGAGTAGGCGGTTTTAAATTGAAGCGGCAATAATTATGCTCATTATCAATTACTCGTAATGTAGGCTGATCATGGGCAATAACAATAAAATCTGCGATGAATTTTTCATCCTCTATGGAGTAACTATCTTCAGAACGAATTGTTACTTCGGCAACAGTTTCCACTGGAACCGGATTTGGATCTGGAGGAAAAATTTCTTCCTGTTGGTCCACATTTTCAAACTGTAATGACCTGGAAAGAAGGTACTTGTTTTAAAATCCTCATTACTTATATAAACCTTCCGCGATGGCAAGGAACACTAATGACCATGACTACCTCTTGAAAGATCGTTGTTTGTAACGTTCTTCTCTATCCTTTAACCTCTTTTCTTCAGAGTCTGTAATGCGTCGTTCGATGCTTGATTTTGGCAACTTACGAGATGGCACCGCATCTACGCGCAATTGTTTCTTTTTCGCGTTCACTTTCAAACCTAGTATCGAGGAGTTACCAATATTATTGGGTTGTTTTCTCAAATTACGACAAACTTTGGACTCATAACATGAATAACTACTTACTGGTGTATTTACTTGGGCTAAAATGGAGGCTACAGACTCGAGCTTGACTCGGAAGTTGCTTCCCCATTCGCAATTTATGTTCCCATGTTAGACGTAAATCTCGATCTTTTGGGAATGCGTGAAACGTGACCTCTGCACGATATCTACATCATAATAATACACGCACCTTGCTGTAAAGTTCAAGTTGAAATATTGATAATATGTAATATAACCTGCTGCAACATCCAGGGACACAACAAGTCTTACGATCTGTAGCCTTCTTCCAGACTTGATTTTTCTTCTCATTCTCATCACGGTCCAAACACCGTTCTCTGCGGCCAGCACAGAGTTCTTCATCATGTTGGATTTTAGCTCAAGCTCTCAGACTGAGCTAAAATTCCCTGAACTGCATAAAAATACAACCGTATGTAGTTTTTCACAAACACGAATATGTACAATATCGGTACTTCGCACGGATATTTCAGCGATTTACCTGTTGATACTCTCTTCAATTGACTACATGTTACCAGTATCGTTTAAGACACATTCTCAATACAACTATTTTTTCCAGAATATTACAACAATTACGAAAAAGAGAAGAATTTCACGTGAAATCAATGCACAATGTAGGAATATGATAATACCTTCACCACATTCGTTATCAATCTTGTAGTTATATGGTTCACCACTAGATGGCGAACTTTCAGGTTTACAGGCGAATACGTCGTACTATCTTACTCATATCGTTATTGTGAGGCGTTATCATAATATAATACTACAGCTACTTGTATAGGATACCTAGCCTATTCAAACATATACTTGCATTATGACCACGTTTTAAAGAAATCGGTAGAATGCTATAAGAGTTGGACACTGGGAAAAATTTGAATGCGAGGCCCAATCTTGCTTACGCCCTCAAAATGCCATAGCTCGTTTGTCCGTCCGGCCGCACAGGGAGTGCGCGGTCCGGCCATCTAATTTCAACCAGAGGAAAATCCGTCGTCCATCCAGCCCAAGGGATCCTGTCACCTGGTTTTCCTCATTGTCGCCGGTTCCTTCGTGTCTTATTTAATTTTTTGTTGGTTTCCGTTTTGTTTTTTTTTTAATTTTATTATTAAATGTTATTCTTTTTATTCATGTCTCCCTTTCATGTCCCATGTTTTATTCTACTCTTAAGAAATGGTGTGAATGCCTGAGTAAGTGATGATCGTGTGAATGTGTGATATCCGTATTATCCCAATTTTCTGTTAGGGACTCGCGATCCCTGACTAACTAGAAAGTATCCGGCAATGTGCGCACCTCAATGGATCACCTTAAATCAGGCACGTGGTAATGGTTTTTTAGTCCTTTCCCATTCCTTTTTCATGTTTTTATTATTTTCGTTTGATGTCTAACGCCCAATTCAACAGCGATCACAGAGGGGTGTGTTTTACTTATTTAGCGCAAACTCAGCCGTAAATTGTGGTTTGTCCATTGTGGTTTGTCCGAGGGGTCTACTCTCCATATTTCTCGCCTCTGTCCATCCTTCTGTTTCAATTGTTAGATTTTCATTTTCGTTTTTTTTTTTTTTTTTTTTTTTTTTTTTTTTTTTTTTTATTCTCACGGACAAGCAGAATGGAAGGGGGAATGTTTTGACTCCCTTAATATATTATATTTTATTTTTTGTGCGCGTTAGAGCCAGAATTTTGATTGTTTTCAGCTGGCCTAACATCCACCTTATCCCTATATCGGCTGAAAGACGTCTGTGCGGGTATACTATTTTATTATATTGCGATTCCTTTTTTTTTTATCATTGAGTCGGTATTCTCGCTCCCCCTTAGGTGAGTGCATCCCTTAGACTCATCGAAAAAGCGGGTATGGTTTGTTGGAAATAGTCAATCGCCCCCTATTGCTAATCTAAATTTGTTTACCATTGTCAGTTATTTATTCTTTCGATTTGAAGTTTTTTTTTTTTAATATTGGTTTTCCATTGTTGTAATTTCATCTGTCTTTTACTAATTGGGATATTTGATTGTTTTTCATGCTTGTGTGTTTGCAATTATTTAATGTTTTTGCTATCATTAAGTTACTCGTATAATTATCAACCCCTGGTTTGATTTTGTTATGTTTGGTTGTATGTTTGATCAGTAATCATACGTTATCTGAAACAGAATGACCTTGGGTATAGTTATTTTATGGTTAAAGCCGAGAAGAGAATATGCTCAAGATCCAGCCATAGTTGACTTCTATGATATACAAATGATTCAGCCTTACTAAGAACATCTTTTTTTAATGGGTTTTTGAGGCTCTTTCCCCTATGTAGAAATAAGAGCCTCTGGCATCCTTCCTTTGGACTTTTTAGGCGCGGATTGAGGTATCTACAAAGAACTAGATAGGGAAAAATACCTCGCCCAATGTTTAAATTTGCGTCCTTTGTAAATGTAGGCAAAATTATGCCACACACTTCAACACTGATTCACGCGTTTTCGTTGTAGTTGTTTGCACACTTTGAATATATAGCCTACAAAACACCTACAATGCAAGGAAAACAAAAGTAGCATAATTCACCTGGCGCCAACCACTAGTTGTTCATGCGTCACATCAAACAGCAACTGAGAGAAATAGGTAACTCCTGGGTCCGAAAAGATAACAGCATTACTTTTATCTGAAACAAGAAAAAAAGTCTAAAAATTAAATGTTACGCGCCAGTTTTTTGTAATGTATAGTTTGTCGTTCATTAATCACTACTCTCTTTTCACTTTCTTTTCATTATTTTTTTCTTTTATGTTATTGAGTATGTTTTGTTGATCTCGTTATTCTTTTTTTCCCCCATTTTTTTTCCATCGTTATAATCATTCCTTTGTTATCTTTAGCCCAAATTGGCAAATACTCGTATATACCTTACTTAGAACTTGTAAATCGCGAGCTAGCAACAGTTGAACAACAGATTACGCTTACAGTGGAGGGCTCTCTGACAGAGGTATATGCGGCCCCTGAAGAAAAGGAAACTGAGAACTTTAGGATCATAAGCGGGCTGGACTGTAGGGAGATCATCTTGGATCTTTTTGCAAATATTGGAGGTCGAAAATTTGGTGGCAAATATTGTCTTTCTTTCTCTCCCTCTTGCTCTCTTCTTTTTTTTTGCGCCGCTCACGATTTTGCAGTGACCTTATTGGCGGGCACCTTGTACAGGTCTCTACTCTCTACAGCTCAGTCACTGTGCACTATCACATTTCCATCTACATTTTACTTCTTTCCCTTTTTTCTTTGCAGGAAGTGCCAATCAAAAGGTACTTGTCAACTTCAACAGGGTGGTCACAATTGTAAGGACAAAGTACTCAGCCGGTCCGCACTTCATCTACGGGAGGAAGTTGTAAATTGTGACACTGCTGTGTGACGGTTGATCTCAAACCAAGTCTCCTCACCCAGTCACTGCCCTGAGTGATTCAACGTACAAGAACACTAAAGGTCTAAGGCTTAACCAAATTGTACCTTGAGGATGTTTATGGGGATGAAGTAAGCTGCATAGTGCACATGCCTTTTCCCCACGCCCTGCAAACTGAATCACTCCGCACCGATATCCCCGTACAGCTTGTTCTTTCAGAAATGCTTAGGAAAAGTAGTCCTCCAATGGCCCAGATAAGACTATCACATTTTTCTGATATTCACTGGAGGAGCAGGTTACTCACGAATCTGTACTTCATTCTCCTTTGTGATCCGAAAATCATCCTTGCACCTGCATCTGTTGACAGGAGATCATTTCAGGGCAACACCTGCAGGGGAAGCAACAGGTAGAACCCCTGTTCCCGTTTTTGGGCAACACGAGCATATGGTGCATTCCATGAGACCACTCTTTTCAGCACTCCTGCTGCAGCGCGGGCCTGTAGCCCCCCCCCCAGTCATCAGCCTTTAAGAAGCGACACATTTACATGGTACTTCCTTCAGTGCCTGATGAAGAGGTTTTCAAAATGCTCAAGTGCCACAACCAGAGAACATCCGTCTTAATTTTGTTGGGTCTTATTGTTTACAGTGAAAAGTGGGTTCTTACACGTTTAAACTTGATGAAATTAAGAAGTGAAAATTTACATGGTATGAAATTTTTAAATATGGGTGCTCATTTATGACATCTGTAATAAAGAGAGGGTACCCGATTGTAGTTTGGAGCGTTGCGGCATAAGACTTAAACGTTAATTACAGGATAAAGCGTCGGCGGCATATAGTTTCATTGTAGATTAGTTCGGTTTTAAATTTGTGATTGGCAAGATGGTAAAAGTTGTACATGTACAGAGCACACTTATTTGGTTATAAGTGCTGTAATTAGGTTATTGTTAGATGTGTTGGTTAAATTCCAAGAAATTATAAATGTTGTCATTTATTTCTTTCAGGTGTAGTGAGGACGTATTGAGATAATTATGTTTGCGCAAAATTTTGATAGAAGGGATTTTAAGAAGAAGAAGAATCATGAACGAACAGTGATACTAAATATTCTAGGTTGCAATCAGAAACTCACCTTCATATGAGATTACTTTAGGATCTGGATCCGTAGTTAAATATCCAATATTTACAAGCAAAATGAAAACACCAATCATCAGCCAGTGCACTAGCATATTTTCCGCCAATACAATTCTACTACGATGTACTATATATAGGTACCTTCTGTTACAAACAAACAAACAAATAAACAAACAATTAATTCACCAATAGCATCAACCCATCTGATATAAGTAATTAAAGAGACAGATATAATGGTAATAAACGGATAAAAAAATTTTCAAGATATCAAATTGGGTGTCCGAATCCAATTTTAAACACGTTCTTTAAAAAAAAAAAAAAAAAAAAAAAAAAAAAGACATCTACCTCTAGCAGTTATTTGACTCGTTGAAACATGTATGCTTTTCACAGGAGTTTGCCCAAAAAACCGAATCACAATGATACAAGGTCAGGAGATACGTGAAATGTGAAATCCTATAGCTCGAGTCTTTCTCAATAAATTATAGAAATTTAAGAGAACTGGAGTCATGAGTATATATATTTAAGAGCCTTCACGAATTGGGCAAAAATTCTGCTCATTCCACATATATAGAGCAATCACACAAGTTGCACCGTAACTTATGCATAATGTACGTTTGTATGTGCTTGGAAGAAAAAAAAAAATGTCGCAAGGAATGCGCCCGCGCCAGTAAAACAGATTTCGACAATGGTAACTAGAAATTTGTACCGTATCTAATATTGTTTTTAATAAAGTACTTGGATTTACCTACGACAAAATAGAGTTATTATTAATCTCACTCCTCTGGAAATGATCCGATTGATTTAAAAATTATAATTCTTTTTTTCAGTTAGTAATGTTTGATTGCATCACGTTTCCTCGAAATCGGTAGTCAGAATCCATTTTAGAGAATGCATCCTACCCCCTTCCGTTGGATCAATCATCTCCACAATTTACTCCGATCCTGTAACGAGGCACGAAGAGATCGTACAAGTGGGTACTGAAGTCGTATAGAAAAACCAACATGTATGTTTAAAATCTCCCTTCTTTTATTTTACATCGTACTTTTATGGACAGTTGCGTAAATTTATCATTATTTCAAAACTCATGGACTTCCATGAAAAATTGAAGAGAGCAAAAATCATATCTTTTTGAATTCATACCATATTCAGAATTCGGTCTCCGAAAAATCTAAAATCTTTTCGGATAGAAAATTTAAAAAAAATATTTTTTAATTGATAAATTTGCTCGAATGTTTATAAACGCAATGTCAACATGGAGAGATTCGATGCTAGCTTGTTGGCTGTGAAGCAAACGACTAGTGAACATTGCGAGTTGACTAACTTGGTTCTTCTATAGGATTCCTACACCCACCATACTTACATGCATCATTTTTTGAAGAAATACTAAAAGTAAGTCCCAGAGGTGATGAAACGTAAAGATAACTTGATGATGACCCTAAACCTAGGCAATAATTTTTTACCAAGTCCCACCGGATACACTCACGGTTTCTTTCAACGAACAGTCGAAATCCACTAAATAATTCCGCTTCATAGTCGCAAAATGGGCTTTCCATTGGATGCCTAAATTGAACATACCTACTGTCTGAAACGAGCTTGTACGATAGGCACAGGATAAACCAGCGTGGTGGACGAGAAATATCGGAATCTGGGAATAAGTATCCGGTAGAAAGGATCTCCCGCGTAGTGCAGTGTCGCATCGCGTCGCTCTCGTCATGATCTCGGCCGGATACCGTCATCAATGAGGCAGACGTGGTAATGGATGAGTGGATGTGTCTGTCTGTTTCGTTGCTCGTCGCTTCTCATAATAATACAGATACCAGGTACCCGTTGACCGGATCTTCGGCGCGGCTTAGCGGAGGACAGGTACAGAACACCGTCAACGTGCTTTGCTGTGTACAATCATAAACGAGAGCTGGTTCCCGTAATAGGCGAACAATATTATGAATTTCCTTCATATACCGGCACCGGTTTCGAACTGCAATAGACAATTATTGAGTGCGCGGCTATCGTCGTGGCTGCGACGCGACCACGGGCCACGTACTATAGCACTGCGCGAGGATTACTATTCAAGACAAGCTTGTTCGTCCACTCTTCTGGTTTTGCCGTTTTCAATTTACGCGTCTCCGTCTCGTCGCCAACCATATTCGGTATCTCGCTAGACTGGTTCATATTCCACGCACAGAGAGGATCGATCAACGCGGTCGTCGTTCGTATACGATCGCAACAGATCATTCCGAGAAACAGAACCAGCTAATAAATTGAGTACGAGTACCAGGACGAGTACGATGTCACGCGTGTCCATATTGTACGTACAATTAGGGGAGAAAATAGTCCACGTTTTCCAGTTATCGATTCTTATTACTTCTCAGAAAGTTTTTCTCTTCCTCGAATGTACTCGAGTTATACATGCTTACTATTGTGGAAAAAAATTTTCTACGCAAAATAGAAGGTTCCGTATTTTAACCAACTGTGCGAGTATACGTTTGTAAATGGGGTGAATAGAAACAATTTTAAACTTCAAACCTCTTTTTTGATGAAGGGGCAGCCTCTGATACACCTAGAACCTATAATGAAAGTTGTCTATTAAGGTCTCTACTTTTCAATGACATGTTTCTATTCATCTCTTGGCAGGGTGATTCACGCATACCGCGCAAAAAACCATCGTGTTGCGATTCATCTCACATCTGGTCGTGTTGCGATTCATCTCACATCTGGGGTGAATAGAAACAGCGTAGAATTAAATGGCGTTTCTATTCACCCCAAAAAGTCATAATACGGGAGGTGAATAGAAACAACCAAAACAACCATTGTTTTCCCTATGTTCCTATTCACCCC
>ENA-UOVY01000758-UOVY01000758.1-plant-metagenome-genome-assembly--contig:-NODE-758-length-11119-cov-655.181309_pt1 | contig 11119 bp, 2 predicted proteins | sample MGYA00249840_ERZ761561 | MGnify/ENA primary metagenome ERZ761561 (study PRJEB28882, sample SAMN05720143) | plant metagenome | isolation source: Guanajuato, Mexico | place: Mexico:Guanajuato, Mexico... | reverse complement strand
TTATCACTTTAAGATCATCCAATGTAGACAGCCAATAACATTTTCCAACGAGCTGATGGCTCGATCTGTTTTGACTGTTCTACACTCTTCGTCTCGACTGTCATCGATGGATTCGCCGAAGCAGGTGGAAATATGCAGTTGAGTTCTAGCAGTGTAACGTAAAAGTCTGCGAAACTCAAAACCAAAAATAAATACAATACGATGGCTACAGGTCTTTGGCAACTTAGCTGAAATCTGCAGGCTTTGAAGACCGACCATACTCCACCCGCAGCCCCCTGAATCAAACAGCTGTCGGCTGATGTTGTTGAGAGGCCTAGTTGGAACGAGTTTCAGATTCTCATAGCTCCTACATTTGATCCTCCAGCTTATTCGCATACGAAATAAAACACTAAACATGCTCGAAACTAGTGGGCTAAACCAATGCCAACTAGCAACATCGGGTTGTTCCGGGCCAGAAGCGACCGCGGTTACCAACTCTCGCCAGAACAACTGCTTGATCTTTGCAAAATCAGAACCATCAGCTGGAAGCACAATGGTTAGAGATAGGAGCTAAAGGTTTAAGTGGCGACGAATCATAGGCATCATAGTGCTCGGAGCCAATATAGACGTTGTTGATTCGGCTATTCTAAAAATACAAAGTGGCCTTTTTGTTTGTCGCCCCATTCGAGTGCTCGTCTTGTCGCCATTGAACTTCTGGAGCTCTTATGAGTCAAGTTCCAATGTCAATCACGAGGTGACACATCCCATTGTGCCCTGGCGCAGACTTGCTGCGAGGCCTAAACAATGGGCGCCTATACTGCCATTAATATTAATTTGTCCTAGCTGGTTGAGCTGGCTCGAGCAGCTGCATTTTATTTTATCCGCCGAAAAACACGATAAACGTGACTAACGAGAGAGCGAATGAACTCTAGTCTTAAAATTCGGTTCACCTACAGAACAGTGAGTCGGTAGCATTCCCCTGGAACACCTTCTAGCTTGAAGGTGAGCGCTGGATACGTGTAGTCTTCGTGCTGAAGATCAAGGACCTAGATTCTGCCCATGTGATTTTTGCAAGTGACACCACACAAGTGAACGATCTACAATGCAGTGCACATTCTAGGTGCAGATCAGGTGCAAATAAGCGTGAGATGCACCAGTTTGTAAACACGACATTCTTTCAATCGTCCAGTAATGACAACAGGCAGTGTTAGTACTTGCAAGATATGAACCATAACTGTTATTCGTATTGAAGTAGCCCAGAGGTGATCAGCTCCAAGTTCACAAGGACCAATACATTTTCAAGCATACACACTCTGTGACAACAATTATTTGATGCTCATCAAAAGTCTGCCCCCCTCAGATTTCTCCACCATCAAATCAAACAAGTTCCGCCAGCCAAGTTTCAAGATTTGATGAAATTTTGTTACATTGTATCGAGGAGTACAAATTGGAGCCTATGCGCTTGCAAGCGAAAGGAGGAGAAACTGAAAGATTTTGAAGATAGGGCAGCGGAAGTGACAAGCTAGTCCAAACTAAGCCAGACGGGCGCCCTGCAATCGCCCAATGATGTACGCGAACAGTCAGGCCAAGCATCCTTTCAGACCCAACGTAAAGTTCTTACCTCTAACCTAACGAGCAGGGGCCTGAGCAGCCAGTTGGATCGCCCCCAGTGAGCAAACTAGAGGGTCGTCTAGCCGAGTAAGCTCGAGAGGAGGAAAGGTTAGCTGGTTAGCAATGACAAAATGCGACGCTTTCCAGTTTGCGCTCGCCTGTCTCATCATGGCTGCGCTAACTGGCTTGATCGGCTTTGTGATCGTTTATCACTACGCCACCCTCGAGCGACCACTGCAACATTTCGCAGTTGTTGTGGACGCCGGCTCAACCCAAACCAGATCGAGCCTGTTCAGCATAGAGCTCGATGTACCAAAACTGGTCGAGTGGATAGATCAAGGCGAGGATACCTCGAGCAGTGTTAGTGGTGGTGGTGCTGAAGGTGGGCACGTTGAACAAGCTGAAGCAACCGAGTTGCCGCTAACAAATCTCTTGCAAGTTAAACATGTTGGCAACTGCGTTAATGGTGGGCCCCTTGCAGAAATCCAGTCCGAATCGGGGGCCCTAGAGTTGATGGGTCAGTGTTTTAGCAAGTTTGCGTATGAAATCAAGCAGCTAGACTTCAAGATGACGCTCGGTGAAACTGGTAGAGGTAGCGAGCAAGCGGGGTCTGAGCCGGATGAGCTAAGCGATCATTTGGCCTTGGTCAATCATCGGGTGAATAGTGTTACGCATATTTATCTTGGTGCAACTGCCGGCATGCGCGCCATTCGCGAGCTTAACCAAACGAAGGCCGATGAGAGGATGCTCTGGGTTGGTAGGGCCATTCAAGAGAGCAACAAACTTGCCTCGAATGTGCCCTTCATTAACACTGGCTCAATTGGCATCCTGGAGGGTTCTGACGAGGCTGCATTCGGTTGGATTTCGGCCAATTTTCTATGCGAAAGCTTGCGGGCTAGACATAGGGACACTGTACAGCCATTGCACAAAACCAATCAAACAGCATACAACATAGAGGACTCGCCCAAGTGGAGCTCGTTTGCTGACGAAAACTCGCCACTTAATACTATTGGCACTCTCGAGTTGGGCGGTGCATCCTCTCAGATGGCCCACCAGGTGCCAGATTGGGTGACGGCGGGAGAGTTTCAAAATTCTAGTTTACAACAGAGGACGGTCGATCTGTTCAATCGCAAATATCAGCTAGCAACTAGGAGCGATCTTTGCCTTGGAATGAGCCAGGCGGTGCTTCGGACAAATCTGGTTCTGGTGAAAGACTTTTATTCGAATTCGAGCCAAGAGAGTCGCCGAAATCCTGTTGTTGAGCTCGATAATCCTTGCATGCAACGGGCATCCCGAACAAGCATAGGCAAATTGGAGGCCACCCAAATTTTCTCGGGTCCTTGTCTACTCGATGCCAAGAAAAACTCGACCTCAAATGAGTTTAGATCCTTCCTATCGACCAGATCTATTATTAGGTTTGTTGGAACTGGCAATACGTACGAATGCGACCAGTTGTTGGCCAAGCTAATCGAGCCAGAACTGTGTAGACAGTACTTTTCGCTCTGTCCTCGCGATAAAAATCACCAAAGTCCACCGAAAACAATGCTCTTCGTCACCATCTCTGGCTACAACAAGTCCCTGCAGGTGCTCAACATGCAGAAGGCTGTTGATTCCGAGATTGGACAAGAGGCGGGAACTCAACAGGCCGCCATAGAGAGGAAAATAAGTGAAAATTTGGGCGGTTATGCTATAGACCATAGCGAGTTCGTCAATGCTACGCAAAAATTTTGCACTCTGGACGTGAGCGAACTGCCTATCAGATATCCTAAGATGAATAGGGCCTTCTACGCCATTAACTGTCTTCAATTGGTTTATATCAACAAATTGCTAACCGACTTTTACTTGTTCGACCCAAAGACGAGCTGGAGGCAGATAAAGTTTCTCATCTTTCCGCCGGCGTCAGAGAGCAAGAATGAGCTTGGTTGGACACTGGGTCTGCTGCTAAATGAGACGAGCCACCAGTATGGCTCGAGCGGCGGTCGGCAAGAGCCGGCGGAAGCTAACGGAGAAGTCTTCTTCCATCACGGATCGTCGGTGCTGTTCGTTGTTAGAACAACTCTGTTCCTAATGTTTGCTTGTCTCATGCTTGCGCTTAGCATCATGGTTGCTGTTGTATTCATCTTCCGCAGGCGCCGAACAAGTGGAACTGCATACATAAGTCACACATATGGATCTTCGTCCTCAACCCCTTGTCCAGGTGAACAAGTTTGAGAGGTTAATTGTAATAAAGGGGATTCACAGCCAATTCAAATTGGTCCCAATCGCGGGCCAACACATTCTCGCCAAACCTGTCCACGGCTGACGGATTGCTGGCCCATCTAGGGCTAAGCTAATGCTGTCGCCGCTACTCGTCTCACTTGTGAGAGACAACAAAGCTGTCGACTCTCTCCCTCCCCCTCTTCATTCGCCTCTGTATACTTAGTTACTTCCTCACTAGCCTGGCTCGCTCGCTTGGTCACCCCAAACTAGGCTCGTTTCATCTGTCTTATCCCCTCTTACCCTAGCTGCAGGCCAAATAAAGAGCTGAAACAACGAGCCCCAGGTTATCGGAAGCATGGGGAGCGAGGCGAACAAAGAAGAGCCGAAAAGAAAGTTGGCCGCGCCGATTGCGCCGGACCATCAGGCTCCATCCAATCTCGCTTGGCTTCGATCAAAACGATAGTTGGCCAGAGTTCAAAGGAGTCAGAATGGCGACCAAAGCTACTGCTTCAACCGCCAGCTTTTGGCTGGCCTATCATGATTTATTTGTATTTCGCTCTCCTATTGCGCAACTCTCTCCCAACCTCAGGCTACCTTTGATCCGCTGACTGACCGTCGTGCACTGAAAGGCTTGGCAGCTTGAATCCCTCGGGGATGAAGTTGAAAAGGAGGATGGAATAAAGAACTCGTTTCTTACCTTTTCAGGTGGTCCAAGCAGGCGAGCGAACGATTGCTGAAAAACACCGGCAAGGTTGGCTCACACAGTCTGCTCGCTTGATCCAACGCTAAAGCCGGCGCACCTCAATCTCCGAGTGTTCCATGGCCGCCGGTCAGCGGCTAGTTTGGCCGGATTTGCACCTTTATTGCAGGTGGCGCTCATGCTCCATTGGACACAACTTGTTGCACTCGCTGCCCTCTCCTAGCAAATGCTCCAAATCTTCGTTAGCCAAGAGGTCCTTAATAAAGAAGGAATAAAAAATGATTGTCCGCAGAGATAAAAGCGGCTCAAGTTTGTTTTCGATTCTCCCTATTGGCTCACCTCAAGTCCTTAGCGCCCTTATCTATCAATGCCGACAGAATTGACCACCGCCGCTCATGTATTAGACATTCGGCATTCATATCCGAAATTCCAGTGTCACCAATCGACTTGCTCAGCCTCGATAGCAAATCTAATTTAATAACAAGATGGATCATTATTTACACGAAATTATGGAACAAAATCACAAACATCATCGGCGGCGGCGAACCAGATCATCAGCGCCAATATGGCGCCAAGATTTAGCAAACTTACCAATATTGAGATTTGCCAACCGAAAGCCGCTATTGTTCCAGTTTCTTTCAGCGCAACTACTAATAATTATACTTGCGAATATAGCACAATTTACAAGCGCTCAGCAGCAACAAAATTTCCTCTTACCTGGCCATAATATGGAAAATTTGCGAATACCTGAATCGCAACCCATTGATTCAATTGTTCATCAGCTCAGAGCTGTTGATCGATCGAATGAGAATAGAAAGTTTTCGTATCACATGACTGGCGATACGTTCAGTGTTGATGAACAAACCGGTGAAGTCAGACTGGTCAAAACTTTGGATCGCGAGCGACAACCACAAATTGTTGTAGTGGTCAGCGTTTTTGATGGAAGCGATAGCAAAAATGACCTACCTGTTGAAAGCAAACGGAGAATTATAGTTGTCGAAGACATAGACGATTCTTGGCCCATTTTCGCGCCTCATAAGTACACAGTATCAACGAGCTCGCTGCATGGTCACTATGTTTATCAGGTTGATTTGAGTGAGCAAGCTCCTATCAATAGTATTGTGATTGGCGAAATTCAGGTCACTGACGCAGACGAAGGCCCAAATGCCGAGCTTGTATTTGAGTGTCGCGCAAAGCAATCAACGAATCAAGCTTGCGACATATTCTCGATTGAATCGCGCAGATTAAGCTCAGGCAAGTACTCGGTCACACTAAGAACTCGTGCTCTGCTCGACTTTGAACGGATCCAATCGTACAAACTCGCACTAGTTGCTCGCGGAAGGAGACCATCTCCTCTCAAGGGTGTTCCGCTGGAGGCAGAGGCAACAATAAATATCAACTTGATCAACATACAGGACGAGGGCCCCATTTTCACGAACGCCCCTTATTCACTTTCAATGCCCGAGGGTCTAAAGAGTGGCACTCGACTCCTCAATCTGATTGTTCAAGATGGTGACGCAGCGCCTCAACGTGAGCTCAGCATGATAGTTGTTCCTGGCCCCTTCAGCGAATATTTTCAGGTGTCGAAAGATCCAGATTTGACTAAAATCTGGTATTTAGAAACAAACGTAACTGTTGATAGGGAAACTCCACTGATTGGTGATAATGGTAACATGTTTACCATCAGCCTCTTGGCTGCTGAACTGGATGACTCTGGCTCACCGATCGCGAGTGAAATTGAACTATTGAATGCCCTAAGGGAGCCAAACTATTCAAAGGGGACTTTGAAGAGAGAAAACGTTACTGTGGTTGTGTTAGATATACCAGATTCACGGCCGATATTCGTCCAAGCGAACTCGGCGAGGCCCATCAAGGATAATGTGATGTTTTTCAATGTCTCTGAATCAATTATGAACGGAGCTTCGGTGCCTAATCTAAATCTTGCTGTGCGCGACTTAGACCAAGGCATCAATTCCAGATTCAACCTATCGCTCATGGATGCAGATATTGGTCCACCCGCCAGCCATGCAATTGCACTAGAATCAGAAATAGTCTACGGCAAGACAGAAATTGTTCTCAAGGTGCTCAATTCAACGCTTTTGGACTACGAGAACTCGAGTTTTAGATCTTATCGGTTCAATCTAGTTGCCAGTAAAAATTTCGATCCCCCATTGGTGCAAATTCTAGAGATGCAGATGAATGTCATGGACGCCAATGACAACTCGCCCGAGTTTGATCGCGACCAGTACTCGGTCGAGATATCAGAGGACGCTCAGCCTGGAACTGTTGTCACTATTATCAAAGCTAAGGATAGAGACTCAGGTATCTTTGGCAAGATTGACTATATGTTGCGGGGCACAGGAGCTAGCAAGTTCAAATTAGTTTCTAGCGAGGGCAAAATTGTTGTCAATGATTGTGGGGTCGCACAGTGTCTCGATTATGAGGTTCAGTCAAGCTTTGCGCTGACATATGAAGCGCGCGATGGTGGAGGAAGGATGAAGAACGTTAGTGTCATTATAACTATCATCGACGTTAACGATCATCCACCGAAATTCACCGAGAGCGTATACAAACGCGAACTCATAAGCGACAATTTAAGCAATAAACAAAACTATATATCACCGCAGCTCATAGTCTGTGCGAAGGATGGCGATAGCCCAGTGAACGGAAGAAACAACTTGACCTATCGAATAAGGAGCTCGAATCTGACTGGCTTGGATATCGATCCAATCTCTGGTCTGGTTTATCTCTCGCAACCCTTAGATTTGGATAATTTAATCTCAAACGTAAATACAGCTAACAAGGGCCGTTCCAGTGACCGAAAGATCGTATTCGAGGCGGAAGTGATGGCTGAAGATAATGGATCGCCAAAACAAAACTCGACTGCTAGAGTCTTGCTCACTGTGAAGGGAAACAGAGATGGAGCGCCGCAGTTCAAGCAAGATTTGTACCAGGCTTTCGTGAGGGAGAATCAACCGAGCAACAAGCCCTTTTTTCAAGTGCAGGCGATCGATCCTGATGACAAGGACTCCCAGTTGCGTTATTCGTTGGGTTATGATCTCAACGATCTGGTAACTATCGATCCAGTTTCTGGTGAATTGTCGTTTAAAACAAAAGTCGATTATGACGACTTCAAGGGAGTGCTATACAATGTTACTGTTTATGCAACAGATAATGGTAGGCCGTATCCGCTGAGAGCCTCTGCTATTGTCAGCATTCTCATCCAGGATGTGAACGACAAACCTCCGAAGTTCGAAAAGAGAGAATACAAAGCGACTTTGGTTCAGGGAGGATCTAAACTCGGCGACATAGTCCTACAAGTTAATGCTATAGATCCAGACAAAAACGCCGAGCTCAATTATTCAATTGTCAACGATCACGTCACAGTCCATGATAGAAATGGTCAACAATTTTCATTGGAAGATTTGGCGAATTCTAGCACCGGCTACCTCTCTCACATGGGCAAATCAGAAAGACTCCAGCTCGTAAACGGTTTTAGGAAGTTGGTAACTGTGAACAGAAAAACCGGGGCGATCGAGCTTGAATCTGAACCCGATTATTCGTTCGCTGCCTCGGTGACGCTTCTAGTTCGAGTGCTCGATCTAAATCAAGAAATTTTCACCTCAACAGGTGAGCTGCAAGAGGACTTCGCTACTTGCACCTTCTTCTTTCAGACTAATACGGATAAGAATCCTATTTTTGCTCCCCCATGGTCAATTGATAAGAGAGATTACAACATTAGCATAATGGAAGAGCTCACTCCTGGAACTGCAATCTTCTCGCTTCTTGCAAACGACATCACCACAAACAATCGAATAGAGATATTTGAGAAAGTGTTTGATTCCGACCCTAGAGATTACTTCAGGGTTGACAGATCTGGAGTTATCTTTGTCAATAGGCGCATCGATTACGAGGAGCTGCCCTCACCAAAGAAGTTGACTATTTCGGTCAAAGCTCTGACAAACGATGTCAACTTTGCAACGGCAAACTTACAAATTAAGGTCGTAGATCTTAATGACAATGCTCCTCAGTTTAAGAGGCAGAACTATTCAGTGACAATAAGTGAAGCCGCGACTTACCCTCAAGAGATAGCGACAGTCACTGCTGAGGACCGAGACTCAGAAATGTTCGGCCAAATCTTCTACTCCCTTTCAGGATACTCGAGCGATCATTTTGCCATTGATCAGAAGCGGGGTATAATCAGCGTCAAAAAAGGCGCCAAGCTAGATAGAGATACTGAACCAAATCACTCACTTCTTGTCACAGCTAGCAATTGCAACGAAACACGATCGAACGAGCCTCAGGCGCACGAATCGGTAGCCAGCAATTGCAAGAGATCTTCAGTTTTTGTTAGTGTCACGCTCAGTGACGAGAACGATAACGACCCAGTTTTCGTAAATGTGAATAAGCGTGGTGAGCTAGAGGCAGTTGTATCAGAAATTTCATCTATTGGCTCCGTGATCACACAAATTGTGGCCTTTGATGTTGACGAAGGCGCAAACGGGCAGGTCAGCTATGAGATAGTCCATGGCGATGGACCTGCCAGCAATCTTATCAAAATAGATCGAGACGGATATGTGAGTGTGGCCGACTCACTCTCGGGTATGGGCCGAGCAGTTCCATATAGGATCAGAATCCGCGCGTTCGACAACGGCAAAACAAGTAGGCAGTCGTATGCGAGCCTCTTACTAACCATAAGCGACGTTGTGTTGAACGATGGTGTGCCAAGGTTCATTCGTCCAAAGACTGATGAGGTTGTGATTTTGAACGAGAATGTTGGACCTAGTACCTTTGTCTACCAAGTGCAAGCTATCGACGCTGATGAGGAGACGAACGGAAAGCTGATGTACAAATTCGTACATCCATCTGATGTTTTTGATATCGATCCTTTCACTGGTGTTATCAAGACTCAAAATAGACCCAACTTTTACCTCGATCGCGAACAGGTGCCAAGCTATAGCCTGATCGTGGTTGCTCAAGACCTTGGTAGTCCGCCGAAACAAGCCCACCAGGTAATATCCATCAAGATTTCAGACATAAACGACAACGAACCTTACTTTGAGAGAGCCATCGACGACCCTCCTCTTGTTCTCATGGTTGAGGAGGAAGTGGCCAAAGATTCTCTGATTGGAACGATTCAGGCGACGGATAAGGACATCGGCCAGAATGCTCTGATCGGCTATGAAATAATTGATGGGAATCAGAACAACTTGTTCCGACTAAATTACGAAACTGAGACTAACTCTACAGAGTCGGGAAACAATCCTTGTCGGATATATTCAACAGCTCGCTTGGATCGTGAGGTTAAAGAAAGCTACACTCTCACCATCAAAGCCAGCAGTATGTCAAAGCTGAGAAGCCCGTTCTTGAATCAACTAAGGGACCCACTCGGAAATAGAAATCCATTCAACCAATACAATGCATCAGACCTAACCAAGATACGACTGACCATTAAGCTGTTAGATATTAACGACAATCGACCCATATTTGCCCAACAGAACTACAAGAGTGTAGTCGACTCTGGCGCTGATGTCTACAGCCAACTGATGGTATTCAAGGCCACCGATGCTGACTCCATTAATTCAGAAATTCAGTACTCGATCTTAGATGTGCTTTACTTTAGCGATTCGAAATTCAAGCTCAATGATGAATCTATCAGCAACAGCGGCTATCGGTATAGTTCTGATAGGCAACCCATTCAACCAGCGAGCATGCGCCATGTTTTCGACATTGATTCACGAACAGGTATATTGCGCAACTCAGTGCCGCTCAGAACATACACAGACGGATACTTCGAGATTTTTGTCAAAGCAGACAGTGGACTCTACAATCAAGTAGCCAGTCGGGAGGCCGAAGAAACTGCAAAGGGCTCTCTGAATAGTGCCAGCAAGTGCAAATGTTCCGAAGGGTCAAGCCAGACAGAGGATTCAAACTCTACCATATCTGCATACTCAGATCTCGAGAACTGTTATGTGACGGTAACCAAAGCCATAGTTTTCGTTACTCATCAAAGAGAAACTTTCAGGTTCGTCTTCAACAAGACTAAACTGAACGATAGATTGGACGAGTTCAAGCTGAAAATTCAGGGAGCTTTGGAGGAGCTCATGTTTGAGCCACCACAGCCGCAAGCTTCTGCCGACCCTAATTCGAAGGCTGCCGAACTTCCAAAGGCGGAGAGGATATACCTGAACATATTCAATACAGATTTTTACGAGCGCGAGGACGGAAGTCTTGACTTTTCCACACTAACCTCATGTTCGCAGCTCGTCAAATTTGACGACGGACTTGGTTCCATCCAAGAGGATCAGTTACGATCAACTCTTGGCAGTTCAAGTAGCAATTCAGTGGTGCCAAATCAAGTTATAAACTATGAAGAAGTGGTGAATTTGCTCAAAACATTGAATTCCACTCAAACGAGACAACAGAAAGCCTCGCTTTTTAGCCAATACGGACTAGTCAATATCGAGAGATGCTTGCCCGATAGGACAGCGCATAGGATGAGTCTCTCTGAGAGAGTCTCAGTTTACTTTGCTGCCATGATCGCTGTTGTGGGAACCATTTTGGCCATAATAGTGTCAAAGATGCGCAAGAGTTACGAGAAAAATTTAAAATTGCTTCAAAGATCCAAGT
>ENA-UOVY01000756-UOVY01000756.1-plant-metagenome-genome-assembly--contig:-NODE-756-length-11153-cov-20.066769_pt1 | contig 11153 bp, 4 predicted proteins | sample MGYA00249840_ERZ761561 | MGnify/ENA primary metagenome ERZ761561 (study PRJEB28882, sample SAMN05720143) | plant metagenome | isolation source: Guanajuato, Mexico | place: Mexico:Guanajuato, Mexico... | reverse complement strand
TTTTTTTTTTTTTTTTTTTTTTTTTTTTTTTTATTTTTTTTTTTAAGGGGAATGAAGAAGATTTATACATTTTGAAGTTGTATCTATCTCAGATCTACAACTCAATGTGTTTGGAGCTATCCTTTTAGGTGAGTGATAATGAATGATTTGTATTTTTTACAACCAAATTTTCTGTACAATGCTTGAAATATTTATGTGAGTATAAATCAAGCTTACGCCGATTGTTATTGACACTCAGAGGTGGAACGTCTCAATTGTATTACTGCTTGGGAATTGTCCACTTAGTGTCTCGGTTACATGGATGCACAATCTGCAACTATAGACGTGATAGAGCCGGGAGCTCAACTGCTCGCAACAATCAACTTTTTCTGCAAGTTTGCAAGCAACACTACCAACACAAAAACTTGTGCCAACAGTGTAGCGTTCTTACATTTAGTTATTGGTGCATGCTGCAGGCAATTGACCAATTATGTGAGACGCCACTTGTACAATATTATGCTTGAGTTTATTATAAAGCTTATATTAATGTTATATTTAGCCTTTACACAGTCACTCCATATATCCAAGTTACATCCATTCCATAGGTACCTCCACAGTAACCTACAATACACACCACCCTTAGCTTTCCCTCATGACCTTCCCTTACAATAATTCTCATATAGGATGCTCTAACCTCCACATAAAATTCTCCAGGCAAGCACACCCACACTTGTATATCCCCAATCACGCATCTATGCCCGTATCTCCATACAGGCCTATAGAATATACCATTCACGATCTTCATCCATAGCAGTTCTCATGTACGAATTTTAATTTAATTTTTCTGCGCCAATGTCCTTAGTGAATTGAGTTGAATGATGATATTGTCGTAAACAGTCACGAGATGAGTAGAGTTCTGCATTGAGGCGATGCCAAACATCAAGCCTATTCATGAAGCGGTGGCTTGTTCCAGAATATCCTTTTCCACTTGGTCTATAAAACCGTTGGGCGCCAAGGCAGACAGTGGGATGCCCAATGGAATTTCGTTGGGAAACTTTTATTTCTTCTCCCAAAAAACGCAAAGGTACAGGTACATTTCCAAGAGTGATACCAATTCAAAGATAATACAGGGGTGCCATTTGTTCTGTTTCAGAAAACTGAGTATATTATGGATAGTTTGGTCACTGCAATTTTGGAGAACATGCTCGCTATACTGGACGACACTAAAATAAAGCTGTCAGAAAAATTCCATCCCCGCAGTCGTTAAGTGAGATCAAACAAGTCATCCATCAAGATGCATTGTAGAACCACTGAGGATATTTGGCTCATCTGTAAGTAGGACTGATGACAATATTTGATTCTGATGACGTATTACACAATTTCTGTTATCTCTGTGTAACAGGTAGGGACTCAGTTTGTTGGATGTAGTAGATGTTGAATGTACGTTAAGAAATTCCATCAACCCTACTCACAACTATGCCTAAACTTGGTACCTTTGGTTCTGGAAGCTATTATTCTACCACTATGCCAACTGACCTATAATGGATATCAAGTAAGTGTTTTCAATTAGTGTGTGTGTGTTATGTCTTCAACTAATTTTTGTACATTTAATTTTGCTCAGAATTTGGAAGACGACACCTATAATGAATCTAAGCGTCAGCGTTCTAAGTTACTAGTAGTGAAAAAGGTCGGGTATCGATGTTCCGCGCATTTATTATGAACGTGGTGATCGATAGCCCGGCCTTTCCACCTACTACCTTTCTACAGAAACTTTCTTCAATACTAAATCCTATTACAACGTTTTTAACAACATCCTATATTATATTGATACCCTTCATAATTATTTATTATAACTACATTTATTATTAGTGGGCTAAGAACATACTTAAGATATTACTAAACCTTTGTAATCTTATAGTAGACTAACCTTGTGGCCAGAGGCCTTCCCCAACCTTTCTATTTCATGTTTCCATTTGGCGATTCAATGGTGAAAATCATGACCCAGGAATTGATAAATTCCATCACTTTGTTCTGTTTTCTCCCCTCCTTTTTATTATTCCTATTTTTATAATGTATTACAACTCATGTAATAAGGTAGTTCAGAGCTAGATTTACCCAAATTATATTAAGATGATTTTAGTTATACTTTTTTATATGGACTTCGCAACCCCTGTATTACAATATGTACAATAATATGTGATTATTCTTAGCTTAGCTATGATTCTAATGTTTTCTTCCTTGAATTTCTACACTAAACTTGTAATTTTCCAATTGTTATTTCAATGTTAACTTATAAAAAAGAATTTCTTCAAATGAATTCCAGCATAATCATAGTGATTGAGAGCAATGAGTGGATGGAGTTGTGCTCTAGACTTTGACGCATTATTAAAAATGTCCAGTCTAGATGCCCTACTCTGTTCCACTTACACTTATTCAGCAGAAATTTTCATCGCAGACGAGTTTTATCGCAGGGTCATTATACTTACCTATACTACAATATTTAAGATATTTGTAATAATTATTTGTATTACTGACTTAATGGTCGCGTAGTTGCACTTATCTAAATATAGCAAGCTACACAGAAGAACCCATGTAAATTATGAAGGAGTAAACCACAATTGAAACCCTTCAATGAAGATGGATGTATTATGCACTGTTCACATTTGGCTTGCGTGAGTAAATTTGTTTATGTAAATAGTGACATTTGAATGCATTCTGTATATTTCATTTCATATCCCATTTTGTTTTTCCAGGGGAATATGAATGTAAATATTGGAACATCATCCATATAAGATTTATACATTTTGAAGTTATTCATCTATCTCAAATCTACAATTTTCATCAACTTGTTGTGGAACTGTCCCTTTAGGTGAGTGATACTGATGACCCAAATGAATTATTTGTATGTTTCCACAGCCGTTGTCATCCTTCAAGAAAATTTTCTCTACAAGCTTATATTGATTTTAACAATCCAATTGTATTCCCGCTAATTATCCACTTTGTGTCTCGGCTACACAGATGCACAATCCGCAACTACTGAGGAGGTAATAGAGTGGACAGCTTATCCTCGTGACTACCAACTCTGTCTATGAGTTCATGAGCAACACCATAAACACAGAAAAACTCTTGAGATTCTTACATATTCCCCCTCCCCTGGGAAAGACCCACCATCAGAGAGAGTGTTGGCTTGATCATTTACTCAGTTTTCCCCAACTATCACCTCTCAGAGGCGCGTTATGAGTTGCAGATTTGTAAGCTGAATTCAATCTCATGCCAATTATTATTGATATTCAGAGGTGGAATGATTTGGTTCTACCACCACTTTGAAATTGTCCACTTGGTGTCTCGACTACACAGTTCCAGAATCCACAACTACTGGAAAAATAGAGCTGGCCGCTTATATACTTGGCCACCAACTTTTTCAGCAAGTTTGTATGCAACGCACACTGCTACCAACACACAAAACTTGTGAGAACAATAGTGTTCTTACATTTATTTATTTATTTAGGATTTGTTCATTTTTTGAGAGGGTGCCTCTCACTATGAACTGAGAAATTATGCGAGACACTACCTGTACAATATTACATTTGAGCTTATTTCTAAGGATTCAGGGTTGGTAAATGGTGGCTCTTTAAGGTACCAATGGAAGGAGAATCTAAAGATATGTCGACGAACTAGGTACTCAATACACGGAGAGCGCAATTGGCGGTTATATCAGATGGCACCATGGGACTTCGATCCAAACAGACTTTTACCTATTGTTAAGATAGCCACAGTTGTAATGATTTATTTGTTTAATTCCATAATAATTATTGTGATGTAAAATCTTGATTTTGCTATTATCATTCCAATGTAGCTCGTCCAAGTTGTGCCAATGTTTCAAGGAAAGGATTTCAGTATGGTATTTGTGATTGTGTTTGGTGGTTGAAGTTGAGCTCTCGGCTAGACGCATTTTTGAAAATGTCAAGTCTTGATGCTCAACTATATTCCACCAACACGTATTCTGCAAAACTTTTCAATTTTATTAAGTTTTGTTTTATTTGTAGCTATTATTATTTATTGTAGGTATTTTTTAAGGTGTTACCAATATTTTCAGTATGGTATTCATGATTGTGTTCGGTGATTATGGTTGAACTCTTGGCTGGACGCATTATTGAGAATGTCAAGTCTCGATGCTCAACTATATTCCACCAACACGTATTCTGCAAAACTTTTCAATTTTATTAAGTTTTGTTTTATTTGTAGCTATTAATATTTATTGTATTTAAGATACTACCGATATTTTTGTTATGCGATCCATTTCAATTAATAAAAAAGAAGTAATCCTCTGCCAAAATGGCAGATATTATTTGCTATATTGATACATCAAAGATTGACAGAGAATTTCTAAATTTCTATGATAAATTGCAGTATGGTCTCATTGTTCTGACTTTGGTGCATTATTCAGAATGACTAGTCTGGACATACAACTCTTTTCAACATACACTTTTTCAGAAAAAATTTTCATCAAAGTCTAGTATTATTGTAGAGTTATTACACTAAAATAATGATAAAGGGGTTATGGAACAATGGACAACCCCAGTGGTGGAATAGAATACGTGACTGCCTTGTACGCAAGAGTCGCGAGTTGCGAGTTTTAGCGCCAAACTGTCCAAGGCTGTTTCATTCCCATAGATAGTGAATTGAATTAAATGATAATATTTACTAAAACCATCAAGAAACAAGCAAATTTCTGCTTCTGCGCTATGCCAAATAAATATTAAATCATCGAGCCCATTCATGGAGTAGGAGCTTTTTCCAGACTATCTTTCTACAGTTGGTTCATAAGAAAGCAGATATTGGGCCGCCCATCGGCATTCCGCTGAGAAACTGGTATTTCTACTTCCGAAAAACGCACAGGTACAGGCATATTTTCAGGAGTGATGCAAATTCAGAGATACTATGAGGGGGCCATATATCTTCTGTTTCAGAATACTGAGTATCATCTCAATATTTTGGGCCAGCGGAATTTTGGAGAACTTGCTCAACATATTGACCGACACTGAAATTGAGCCATCTGGAAGATTACATCCCTGGAGTCTTAAAAGGAGATTAAACCAGATGTTCAACTCGTACAAAGGGCGGAAATTTGATGCATTGAGGAAGCACTGAGAAAGAGACTTGACTAGTTAGTAAGTAGTTGGTCCTCTAAATTTACATTGCGGCACATTTTGAATTATTGTTTAGAATTTGGAAGACGACACTTATAATGAATCTCAGCGTCAGCTTTACCAGTAGTGAAGAAAGTCGGGTATCGGTGTTCCGCGCATTTATCATGAACGTGAAAGATCGACACGCCGGCTTTTCCACCTACTACCTTTCTACAGGAACTTCCTTCAATACTAAATCCTATTACATATAGCAATGTCATTTTATTATTTATTAGTATTCATTTATTATTTCTACATTTAATATTAGTCCTTATAATTATTACGCATTCTAAGAACATACTCAAGATATATTACACCTTCTCAAATAATTATAATCATGCAGTAGGGTAACCCAGTGGGCAGAGGCCTTCCCCAGCTCTTCCATTTCATGTCTTCATTGCACTATTCAATGATAAAACTCATGACCCATGAATTGATAAATTTTGCCACTTTATTTCATTTTCTATCCTCCTTTTCCACTTTTAGAAACCAGAGGGTAGCCACAGTTCTATTTTTCAAATGTTAACTTAAGAAGGTACTTACGAGCTAGATTTACCTGAATTATACTAGGGTGACTAGTTACATACTGTATAGACTTCACAACACCTGTATTACAATATGTACAATAATATATGTGATTATTCTCAGCTTATCTATGATTCCAATGTTTTATTTCTTGAATTGTTACAGTAGAATTGTAATTTTGTCATTGTTATTTCTAAAGAGAATTTCTCCAATGTATTCCAGCATAATCCTAATGGTTGAGAGCAGTGAGTGGACAGAGTTGTGTTCTGGACATTTGGCGCATTATTATTAAGAACGTCCCTGACCAAGTACACAGCTCTGTTAAACTTACACTTATTCAGCAGAAATTTTCATCGCAGACGAGTTTTATCGTAAAATCATTGTCCTATACTACATTATTTAAGATATTTGCAACAATATTACTGACTTTTTTCTCGCATGGTCGCACATATCCCTCTATAACGAGCTACACAGAAGCATGTAAATTATGGAGGAGTAAATTACAATTGAAACCCAATAATGAAAAATATATGTATCATGCACTGTTTACTCTTTGTTTATGTAAGTACATTTGTTTTGGTAAATAATGTAAATTATATTCTGTATATTTCATATCTTATTTTTTTTTTTTTTTTTTTTTTTTTTTTTTTTTTATTTTTTTTTTTAAGGGGAATGAAGAAGATTTATACATTTTGAAGTTGTATCTATCTCAGATCTACAACTCAATGTGTTTGGAGCTATCCTTTTAGGTGAGTGATAATGAATGATTTGTATTTTTTACAACCAAATTTTCTGTACAATGCTTGAAATATTTATGTGAGTATAAATCAAGCTTACGCCGATTGTTATTGACACTCAGAGGTGGAACGTCTCAATTGTATTACTGCTTGGGAATTGTCCACTTAGTGTCTCGGTTACATGGATGCACAATCTGCAACTATAGACGTGATAGAGCCGGGAGCTCAACTGCTCGCAACAATCAACTTTTTCTGCAAGTTTGCAAGCAACACTACCAACACAAAAACTTGTGCCAACAGTGTAGCGTTCTTACATTTAGTTATTGGTGCATGCTGCAGGCAATTGACCAATTATGTGAGACGCCACTTGTACAATATTATGCTTGAGTTTATTATAAAGCTTATATTAATGTTATATTTAGCCTTTACACAGTCACTCCATATATCCAAGTTACATCCATTCCATAGGTACCTCCACAGTAACCTACAATACACACCACCCTTAGCTTTCCCTCATGACCTTCCCTTACAATAATTCTCATATAGGATGCTCTAACCTCCACATAAAATTCTCCAGGCAAGCACACCCACACTTGTATATCCCCAATCACGCATCTATGCCCGTATCTCCATACAGGCCTATAGAATATACCATTCACGATCTTCATCCATAGCAGTTCTCATGTACGAATTTTAATTTAATTTTTCTGCGCCAATGTCCTTAGTGAATTGAGTTGAATGATGATATTGTCGTAAACAGTCACGAGATGAGTAGAGTTCTGCATTGAGGCGATGCCAAACATCAAGCCTATTCATGAAGCGGTGGCTTGTTCCAGAATATCCTTTTCCACTTGGTCTATAAAACCGTTGGGCGCCAAGGCAGACAGTGGGATGCCCAATGGAATTTCGTTGGGAAACTTTTATTTCTTCTCCCAAAAAACGCAAAGGTACAGGTACATTTCCAAGAGTGATACCAATTCAAAGATAATACAGGGGTGCCATTTGTTCTGTTTCAGAAAACTGAGTATATTATGGATAGTTTGGTCACTGCAATTTTGGAGAACATGCTCGCTATACTGGACGACACTAAAATAAAGCTGTCAGAAAAATTCCATCCCCGCAGTCGTTAAGTGAGATCAAACAAGTCATCCATCAAGATGCATTGTAGAACCACTGAGGATATTTGGCTCATCTGTAAGTAGGACTGATGACAATATTTGATTCTGATGACGTATTACACAATTTCTGTTATCTCTGTGTAACAGGTAGGGACTCAGTTTGTTGGATGTAGTAGATGTTGAATGTACGTTAAGAAATTCCATCAACCCTACTCACAACTATGCCTAAACTTGGTACCTTTGGTTCTGGAAGCTATTATTCTACCACTATGCCAACTGACCTATAATGGATATCAAGTAAGTGTTTTCAATTAGTGTGTGTGTGTTATGTCTTCAACTAATTTTTGTACATTTAATTTTGCTCAGAATTTGGAAGACGACACCTATAATGAATCTAAGCGTCAGCGTTCTAAGTTACTAGTAGTGAAAAAGGTCGGGTATCGATGTTCCGCGCATTTATTATGAACGTGGTGATCGATAGCCCGGCCTTTCCACCTACTACCTTTCTACAGAAACTTTCTTCAATACTAAATCCTATTACAACGTTTTTAACAACATCCTATATTATATTGATACCCTTCATAATTATTTATTATAACTACATTTATTATTAGTGGGCTAAGAACATACTTAAGATATTACTAAACCTTTGTAATCTTATAGTAGACTAACCTTGTGGCCAGAGGCCTTCCCCAACCTTTCTATTTCATGTTTCCATTTGGCGATTCAATGGTGAAAATCATGACCCAGGAATTGATAAATTCCATCACTTTGTTCTGTTTTCTCCCCTCCTTTTTATTATTCCTATTTTTATAATGTATTACAACTCATGTAATAAGGTAGTTCAGAGCTAGATTTACCCAAATTATATTAAGATGATTTTAGTTATACTTTTTTATATGGACTTCGCAACCCCTGTATTACAATATGTACAATAATATGTGATTATTCTTAGCTTAGCTATGATTCTAATGTTTTCTTCCTTGAATTTCTACACTAAACTTGTAATTTTCCAATTGTTATTTCAATGTTAACTTATAAAAAAGAATTTCTTCAAATGAATTCCAGCATAATCATAGTGATTGAGAGCAATGAGTGGATGGAGTTGTGCTCTAGACTTTGACGCATTATTAAAAATGTCCAGTCTAGATGCCCTACTCTGTTCCACTTACACTTATTCAGCAGAAATTTTCATCGCAGACGAGTTTTATCGCAGGGTCATTATACTTACCTATACTACAATATTTAAGATATTTGTAATAATTATTTGTATTACTGACTTAATGGTCGCGTAGTTGCACTTATCTAAATATAGCAAGCTACACAGAAGAACCCATGTAAATTATGAAGGAGTAAACCACAATTGAAACCCTTCAATGAAGATGGATGTATTATGCACTGTTCACATTTGGCTTGCGTGAGTAAATTTGTTTATGTAAATAGTGACATTTGAATGCATTCTGTATATTTCATTTCATATCCCATTTTGTTTTTCCAGGGGAATATGAATGTAAATATTGGAACATCATCCATATAAGATTTATACATTTTGAAGTTATTCATCTATCTCAAATCTACAATTTTCATCAACTTGTTGTGGAACTGTCCCTTTAGGTGAGTGATACTGATGACCCAAATGAATTATTTGTATGTTTCCACAGCCGTTGTCATCCTTCAAGAAAATTTTCTCTACAAGCTTATATTGATTTTAACAATCCAATTGTATTCCCGCTAATTATCCACTTTGTGTCTCGGCTACACAGATGCACAATCCGCAACTACTGAGGAGGTAATAGAGTGGACAGCTTATCCTCGTGACTACCAACTCTGTCTATGAGTTCATGAGCAACACCATAAACACAGAAAAACTCTTGAGATTCTTACATATTCCCCCTCCCCTGGGAAAGACCCACCATCAGAGAGAGTGTTGGCTTGATCATTTACTCAGTTTTCCCCAACTATCACCTCTCAGAGGCGCGTTATGAGTTGCAGATTTGTAAGCTGAATTCAATCTCATGCCAATTATTATTGATATTCAGAGGTGGAATGATTTGGTTCTACCACCACTTTGAAATTGTCCACTTGGTGTCTCGACTACACAGTTCCAGAATCCACAACTACTGGAAAAATAGAGCTGGCCGCTTATATACTTGGCCACCAACTTTTTCAGCAAGTTTGTATGCAACGCACACTGCTACCAACACACAAAACTTGTGAGAACAATAGTGTTCTTACATTTATTTATTTATTTAGGATTTGTTCATTTTTTGAGAGGGTGCCTCTCACTATGAACTGAGAAATTATGCGAGACACTACCTGTACAATATTACATTTGAGCTTATTTCTAAGGATTCAGGGTTGGTAAATGGTGGCTCTTTAAGGTACCAATGGAAGGAGAATCTAAAGATATGTCGACGAACTAGGTACTCAATACACGGAGAGCGCAATTGGCGGTTATATCAGATGGCACCATGGGACTTCGATCCAAACAGACTTTTACCTATTGTTAAGATAGCCACAGTTGTAATGATTTATTTGTTTAATTCCATAATAATTATTGTGATGTAAAATCTTGATTTTGCTATTATCATTCCAATGTAGCTCGTCCAAGTTGTGCCAATGTTTCAAGGAAAGGATTTCAGTATGGTATTTGTGATTGTGTTTGGTGGTTGAAGTTGAGCTCTCGGCTAGACGCATTTTTGAAAATGTCAAGTCTTGATGCTCAACTATATTCCACCAACACGTATTCTGCAAAACTTTTCAATTTTATTAAGTTTTGTTTTATTTGTAGCTATTATTATTTATTGTAGGTATTTTTTAAGGTGTTACCAATATTTTCAGTATGGTATTCATGATTGTGTTCGGTGATTATGGTTGAACTCTTGGCTGGACGCATTATTGAGAATGTCAAGTCTCGATGCTCAACTATATTCCACCAACACGTATTCTGCAAAACTTTTCAATTTTATTAAGTTTTGTTTTATTTGTAGCTATTAATATTTATTGTATTTAAGATACTACCGATATTTTTGTTATGCGATCCATTTCAATTAATAAAAAAGAAGTAATCCTCTGCCAAAATGGCAGATATTATTTGCTATATTGATACATCAAAGATTGACAGAGAATTTCTAAATTTCTATGATAAATTGCAGTATGGTCTCATTGTTCTGACTTTGGTGCATTATTCAGAATGACTAGTCTGGACATACAACTCTTTTCAACATACACTTTTTCAGAAAAAATTTTCATCAAAGTCTAGTATTATTGTAGAGTTATTACACTAAAATAATGATAAAGGGGTTATGGAACAATGGACAACCCCAGTGGTGGAATAGAATACGTGACTGCCTTGTACGCAAGAGTCGCGAGTTGCGAGTTTTAGCGCCAAACTGTCCAAGGCTGTTTCATTCCCATAGATAGTGAATTGAATTAAATGATAATATTTACTATGACCATTAAGAAACGAAGTGGTTATTTGTAGGTACAGCACCTACAAATAAAACGTTACATGTAGGTATGGTATGTTTGTGTCTGAAGTATGATCCTCGCCTCTACATGAGTGGTTTGATGACACCATCAAGTTTATTACTTACTCTCTTCTC
>ENA-UOVY01000753-UOVY01000753.1-plant-metagenome-genome-assembly--contig:-NODE-753-length-11166-cov-15.770408_pt1 | contig 11166 bp, 12 predicted proteins | sample MGYA00249840_ERZ761561 | MGnify/ENA primary metagenome ERZ761561 (study PRJEB28882, sample SAMN05720143) | plant metagenome | isolation source: Guanajuato, Mexico | place: Mexico:Guanajuato, Mexico... | reverse complement strand
GGTTAGAGCAAAGGACTGAAAATCCTTGTGTCAGTGGTTCGAATCCACTTCTAAGCGGGCTTTTGGTCCAAAGGACACGTAGCCGAGAGCGAGCCGGATGAAGAAAGAAACGTGAAAGAGGCGTCGGAGGCAGATTTCAAAAAATCGGGTGGTTCTCGCGGCCCTGTGCCCAAAGCGGGGTGGGCGAGTTCGGTTCGAGTGTTTATCGATCGGGTGGATCTATATGTTCCGGAGGGGAGACGAGGTGTAGCGCAGTCTGGTCAGCGCATCTGTTTTGGGTACAGAGGGCCATAGGTTCGAATCCTGTCACCTTGATGTTCTGTTCAGTCAGCGGAGACAAATGAATATCAATCGACTGTGAACTTCACGGAGTACGTACACCTGCCCCGCCTAAAAACTATTTTCTCGTTGCGGAGCAATCATTTATTGACTGGTAGTCAAATAGGCAAGGTGAGCTTCCCGGGACTCAACCAAACCAACCGTAACAAGGGAAGAGAAATGATGTTCAGCGGCTCGAACAAGAAAAGAAATGAATCGTCATTTTCTCTTGGGGCGTCGCTTAAGCCCATAGGCCTGTGCGTGAGGAAATGCTTGGACTTTCTCAGGCGGGATAAGATGACGGAAAGACTCAGAAAAGTTGCCGATGACCGATTCCGTCATTGATGCGAAGCCTGGCCAGGCCGATTTGGAAAGTCGGCGAATCCCCAAATGCACGAAAAGAGGGATTCCATCGCCTCTGCTCCTTCACATGATTCTCTAGTTGATCTTCCTCTTGCTTTGAGAAAGGGGAAGACTACTGCTCACCCAATTTCCCATTTCATTTCTGCCCCTTCTTTATCACCTTCGTAAATAGTGTTTCAGCCATTTTCAGTGCTGAGGAGCCTGACGATTCTTTCAGAGGTCCCGAATGGAGGAAAGCGGAAATGAAGGCCCTTGAAAAAAAAAAAGAAGTTGCTTCAAAGTTTCATTCTCAAATCCTACTTGCTTCCGTCTCAAAAGCTTTAAACTATTCTGGAACAACTTCTCCTGTAACTAAAATAGACAGAAAGAAGATACTTGCCCTTGCCCCGGCGGATCTCCTACTTTCTCATCCAGGGGAGGAGCACTAGGTTGCATGTAGAAAAGTCAGTTTTATCTTTATCATCCAGTCTAGAGAGAATAGTCGAAATTGTCCTCCTAGGGCTGGAAAGCGCCTTGCTACCTTCATTCTTTGATATCATCAACTGTCCGACATAAATAAGAGTCAATTGCTTTCCAGCAGCTGCATCGTGCTCTCCAAACACAGGTACCTCATCTACATAATTGCGGGGAAGTGCTGCTGAGGGGACTTAATAAAAGAAAATGGGAAAAGAACTCAAACAATCAATTAACCTTTTTGCCGGGGAAGAGTCATCCTGTATCTTGCATCTTTTTCAAGTTCAGAGTGAGAAGTCAAATACTTTTCTTTTATTTTGCAGGATGGCGGTGTGGGCCGACAACTATGCATCCCTGAGGGTTCCCTAAGGGAAAACAACACAGCGGAGCTGCATGGTGGAGGATTGGGAGGTCACGTCACTTTGGCAGGGATAAGACGATCGCGTTGGTTGAAGAGAAGTCTTTCTGGCCTCTGCTCTGAAGAGATGTTAGAAGGTATGTGTCCAGATGCATGGTATGCCAACTATCAAAGGGGCAGACACAGAATACCGGACTGTACACCCCTTTACCTGTTACAGTAGCGCCTTGTGACTGATAAGGTGATGAAATCCTTCATCCAGGCCCCGAACATCATTATTTTATCCGCCAGCCCCTCGTCGGACAAAATCCAAGCGACGCCCTATTCAAACAAACAAAAAGTAGAGCCATGTCAAGGAGCAAGGGGATTTTGAGTCCCTCCCTATTCCAATCTGGAAGCCGTACCAATATCTTGAAGCCCGCATAAACCAATGAATGCCGGAGAAGCTCCGCTCCCTCAAAGTCGGTAGCTTTCCCTGTCCTGTCTTCAAGTGACCACTGTGGAGACTCTCGGATAAGAGAAGAGGCAAAGAGGTCACTTCCCTTTTCATAATCGCATAGGTGGTCAACTACTTTGTAAAGAAAGAGAGAACTTCATTCTTTTCCGCAAGGGAAGAAAACCTTTTTTTACATGGGAAGGTGGGTCAACAGACCAGAGGAACTCGGCTCGAAGGTTCAGAGTCGGATGGGCAGATTTGATGGTCAACAGGTCCCTCATGTCCAGAAGAGGAGAGGATTTGATGTCGGAGACGGGAATGGAATGAATGGCATAGGTAGCATAGGCATAGACGAAGAAAGCAGAAGCATAGGCACGAGTGGAACGGTCAATCAATCAATCAACGCTTTCCGGGAAGAGGGGGGACGGTCGTGTCGTTCACCACTTATATCTGGTGTTTGATTTGGTTAAGTCAGTGATTGAAGTCAAAGCGACGGTCCGTGAAGTCAATGAAGTCACGGGGAATGGACCGTGACCGCCCGCTTCTCTCTGAAATAGACGTTTTACCGATCGGTTCTCTCTTTCAGAGTCCAATTGAATTGTCTTTTCTCCCCGTGCAACTTTAGTTGAAGTTGAAAAAGCAGGGGCTTGCGGTCTGTCAAGTGAAGTCAAGGGAAGTGGTATCCTTCTTTCGAAATTCTAAATAAAATAATATCAGACTGACGTTTCCCGTACCTCCTTTCCCAACCACCGAACTTTCATTCCGGTACCGTTTCGGTCGAGCTCTTTTAGAACCTTCACCGTCAGCCGTCACAAGCACCTGGAAGAGCCAACCACACTCGAAACAGGAACCTGCGAACGTAGTCGTCAGGAGCGATATTGAATTGTATGCTCGCCTTTTGATTACTATATAAACGTCGATAAACTGGAACCGGCAGCGAGCAAGCGGGACAGCTGGGTTTATAGCGAGATATCCTATTTGTTTGCAGACGGAGCTTGCCTTTTTTTTCATACGCGTTCTTAGGGTTTGGGAACAAGCCATGACGGAGCTTAAACAACAGGTTGGACTAAAGCAACCAGAACACAAGGAAACGACTGCGAAGAGAAACTCGTAAACTCAATGGCAATCCCAAGCGAGCAGGGTCTCTTCCGACAACAGGCGCCCCTGACGTGCGTTCTTTTGATCCTGAGATAATTCTGGTTTAGTTCATTCTGCTTTCGATAAGCCAATGTAGTTTGAGTCGGTCTTTCTACAAGTTCTTGCTTTCGTTCCTTTTTCTTCTTAGCAATCGCTACAAGCAACAGGGGCTTGCGATTGAGCTCGTCCAGTTGTCTTCGTAGGAGCAGGTGTAGGAGCGAGCCAAGTTAGGTCAAGCCAGCAGGCGAAGATTGAATGGATTTAGTTTCGTTGATCGCGAGTAAGGTGCTTGCACTTATTGTTGAAAGAATTTGTCTATATACAACATCCAAAGGCTTTTCAAAACTTTCTCATCGTATCGTTGATCGCGAGTTCAAAAGCTATTGATTCACTCTTTCTATATACGAGAGCCTCAAATCTCTTCGAGGCTTACTCGATCGCAACAGGGAAAAAGTCGGAGAATGTTCTCCAACTCACAAAAATAATGCTGCTTTGAATAATGATGTTGACAACTTTCAACGGAGAATGATGCTTACTTTGCGACTCGCTCATAAATATAAGGATGAATGCTTGCTCGTAAACTCGCAATAATGATGAAGTCAAGCGGGCTTGTCAACTCGCTCGCTAAACAGGTTCAGAAAGAGAGTTCTCCAACTCACTCGCTATAAATAAAGGCTCTTAAAGAAAAAAAACTCATATTGTGAACACGACCTGGAGACTCCTTCCCAATGGCTGTGACTTGACTCACTGACTTCATATAGAATACCGAAGAATCCTAATTGCGTCCTTCTCTTTTCCAGTACGACGAGTGGTTATTTCCTGCCCGAGACGAAGGATGGATTGATTGCCCGACGAGAAGAGTTGACTGACCTCCAGGAAAGAGAGAGTTGTAAGCTTCTTTTGTTTTGTGGACCGCCGGGGAAAGTTCATATTGTTATTTCCATCACGGAAGCCGACGAATAGGTTTCTTGGTCTATACAATCCCCTGGTTAATTCTATTTTTTAATAAGACGATTCCTGAAGCGTTCGCTTGAAGAGCCTTCTGTATCAGCAACCTCCACCGCGACCTTTATCGGGGACGAAACCAGTACATCACTCGCGACGCAATAAATAGGCCGTCCCTCTTTCCTTTGAAAGCCTTACCAACTGTCGGAACTGGAACTGCTGAAGCTGGAGTCTTTGCTTAGCAACCCAAACAAGGATTTCTTATAAAAGAACTGAGTCCCCGAAAGAGTTCTTCCTTAGGCTTCTTTGAGCCAGTTACCGAGGTTTCCACCACAGTTGCCCGTGGAACTCCTTCGGGTGAAGGAGACTTTTTTTTTTACCAAAAAAGATGTATATGTAAATTCATGAAACATTCTCCCCTATCGTTACCAGCAGGAACTCTTTAAGAGCCTCGCCCAGCCTTCAAGACAGCATAACCTGAAAGTCAAGACAGATTTGTCAATGCCCTCCACCCCGTCTGTATGTCACCTTCTCCTCGAAGCGCCTATTGTCAGATTATCTTCTGACGTTTATGAACAGGCGAGCGATGAGTGAGTTCGTAAACTCACTCACATAAATAAGGATGAAATCGTTTTCGTGATGATTCGGATGGAATAAAGCTCGTGGACTCTACGTTACTTTGTTCCCTCATTTGGCACTTAGAAACTCAAGGAGAACCGTTTTTGCGGAGAAAATCGATAAGAAGAAGAAGATTGGAGCTCAGCTTGGTCACTCTGATTGGTTAGATCTTCCCCTTGATCAACATCTTTGTATTATTATTTATTTATTGAACACGCACCGTCAACCAGCGAGTGGAGTTTACGAAACGAGCCAGGGAAGCTTTACAATACGCGAGCCAGACGGTCAATTCTTTTTATTTTTCAATAATAGAACCATAAAGCCTTCCTGTACCTCGACGCTCCTAACCCGCACGCACCTACTCATAAGCACCTTACCCGCTGGAACTGAACCCGCTAAAAGACCCATTCCCGCGTGACGAAAGGCGGCAAGTAAAGACCCATTCATTCACGACGACCTACCCCGCGTGAGGAAAGCAACCCCGTCCTTCTTCCTCTGTCCCCTTTCCTCCAGGATATGCACGCCCCGACGTTTAGGTTCTTTGATGGGAAGGTATGCCCTAAGGAAGGAAGACCTGGCACATTTGATTGTGCCAAGGTTTGATGAAGCAGGGGGACACGTACCGGACTCGTCTCGGGTAAGTTTCTTGATCCTAGGATTCGAAATCAACAAAGGGCTGGAAAGCGCCTAGCAATTCTCATAATTCGAAATTGGGTCCCTATGTCTGACCAGAGAAACCGACGTTTCACACTCCTCATTGGTAGGATTGGATTGTTCATCCGAAGGGCTTTTGCTCCTCGATCCGAGTCTCGTTTGATGAAATGAAGCTTATACGATTCTGTTAGTGAGAAGCTCAGTTCCGCTTTAAGCCCGACAAGCGGGCAAGAGAACTAGGGTTGGTGTGGCTAGCCCTAAAGCAGGCAAGCAAGAGAGGTAGGCGCGGAAGGCCAGTCGATTGAAGCTGAAAAGACTCCCCTCCCCCGAAGACATTCCCCTCGGCCCGTCATTCAGTTTCTCGCGGATGGAGATAGGGATACGGATTTGGATGCCTCAGTGGATTCAGATCCTTGATTACGCAGATTCGTATGCCTATTTTGTTGATTACGATGCAGAGGGCACTTCTTCTATTCGACGATAAAGAATCGTCGAACTGGTTCAAAAATTCTTTCCTTTTATGCGGTTCGGGAGGGCTTGGTTCCCTGGGACTGGCTATTCCTGGTTAAAGTGGAGTCAATCAGAAAGCTCGGAGTTGCAAGCTGCATAAGAAGGGGTTGCTGGTTCGGGCGTGATGGCTCTCGGCTTTCGTGACATTTCTTTATGGCACTTGTACTTGTATCCCGCACTTTTTATCCTGGTACCGCGATAAATCGCCTTCTGTTGTGTAACTTCTCTTGTTGGTATCATGGATTTTCTTTTTTTTAGTAGTGATTGATTGACTTTTCTGAGCCGACGACTGAAGATTTTAGTAGATTTCCCGAGAGCGAAGGTAAGGTTTAGGATAACGAACACTTGTGTTACTCGTATATATAGTACTTATGTTCTTGCTTTCCGAAGAGAAGGGAAACTGTCTGAATTTACTTTCTCTCTTGATCAGTGGCCTAGATTTTATCCCCTGTCACTTGAATAAGTTGAAAACCATTTTGCCCATATTTCGCGTAAGCTTTTAAGCTGAGAGGAGTCGACGTTTTGCTCGAAACCAACCCGACTCCAAGGGATGCGATAGATAATTCTTCATCTTATATTATGCCTACCCTTCTCCGCGAAAGAGGTTTCATCTTCGGGCGATCACGAAGATTTAGGCGGGCCTGGAAGAGGGGGAACATGTCAAGTATCCGCCTGGGATCATGTCTTCTTAGGTTATTTGCAGGGATGTGAGGCGAGTGCTTCCCTTGATAAAAGCACGAGTCGAACGGCTTTCAATCTTTGCTAAATGCTAGGTTGACTGCTTTAGTAGAGCATTGTTGCGTTAGCTTCTTTGCTCTGAGCAAGCAGTCGCGAGTTATGTGACGATGCTTGCGTTCAGCAACTCCAGCAACCGTCACGGGGAAAGGTGCTTTCGAGCCTATTTGGACGGGCCCCTACGCTACGCCCTGTATTTTTCTTCGCTCCGTAGTTTGCATCGTTTGCTTGAGCGCTCCCGGCTTTTTGGCTGAGCCGTATCTTGCTGCTCTCAACCCTTCCTTTTCATCCTAAAGGGATTCCATCGCCTCAAGAAAAGATGAAGAAGAAGATTGAGAATTCATCTGGCTCGATCCGACGTTCATTCGAACTGATCCCATAGAAACTCGGTCTTTTACTGCAAAGCGGCGTCTGAATCTAGGCGCACCTATCGAAGAAGAAAACGCCCTCGTAGAAAGGACTGATGTGCACAAGTAAACTCGCGACGAATCCCAGGCAAGCCCCACAGGGAAACCCTCTTCAGCTGACTTCGAAGCATTGAAGAAGGAAATGGCAGAACTCCAGCAGATGATGCAGCGCATGCTTTCCATGCCTCGTGCAACAGCAACAATTCGACGTCCGACGGCCTTCAACCGGCCCCATGGCTTCATCCACCAGTGGTACCATGCTACCCAGCGCGTTGCCCCACAATGGCCCGACGTCCTGCAGCTGTAGGATCAACTACATCTCCCCTACTCCTACTGAAGGAGCAAGATCAACAAACTAGGGCAAGAGAGCCCGATTCCCTGCTTCAAAAGCCTCCTCAGACCGGGCCAGAAAGGTCGTACCAGCAAGGGGCTTGCGATGCCTTCCATGGGCACATGTCAAAACTTTGGACCAAGTCAAGCACATTTCGGAGGTTCACAGTTCGCTACGGAGGCCACTGCTCCTCCTCCAAGCCAATTTCAAACCCCTCCTAAAGCATCTACTCCGGTCCAGCAACCACAATCTCCCTTCAATCAGGCGGGACCCGCAAGTGGTTCCAATCCCATTCGCGAGGATTCTTGTGGCAGCAACTGCTGCAGCTCAAAAGCCAGTTTGAAGAGATGAAAGAGAAGCCCCTTTTCGGGGATCGAAGCTCCCAAGAGAATAGAACAAGTGGAATGGAGGGACAGGTGAACCTGAAAGCGAAAGCCAGAAGGGTGCGAAGTACTCTCTAGACAAAAGAAAGACATGTAAACGATGAAGACTAAGACGAAGGCGGATTCCCTTTAGTCGACCCAACAACATACTCACTCAAAAGAGAGGGGCGTCGACGAATAAGGGCAAGCCAGACAGAGTTCGAGAGCCCTATGGATCTCGGTTGGTGATGCTAACACCAAATCGTTTTATACGTCTATGGCTAGTGACGAAGGCCTATAATGGTATGAGAGTTTTGAAAGATGAAAGGGGGTAACCTCCATGAATAAAGATTCAGATAGCTGAGTTTGCTGTTGACTACTATAAAAGAATGGTTACTGCTGAACATAGGATGCAGATCAAGGAGGAAATCTGGCCAAGGAGAGTCCCCGAAGAAGATTCGCGAAAGGTGGCTGAGCAGCCCCATCTCATTAAAAAAGTTTTTATTAAAAGAGAAAATGCTTAGAAGCTTCCTGTGGAAAGGAACTGAAAATGAGAAGAGCTTCCTCCCGGTTAGCTGGACGGAGGTGTGTGTACCTAAGGAGGAGGGGGCTCGGTGTGAGAAGGTTGGGAGACTGGAACCGTGCATCTTTGCTCAGACTGTTCTGGGAAATGGCCCGGGGAAGTAATGCTTTGTGGGCACAATTGCTTCGACAGAAATATCTGAAGAAAAGAATAAGTCCATTTGGGAGGTTGAAGTAAACCCCACTTCTTCTTGGGTTTTGAGAAGTATCCTATCAGTTAGAGAGCTGGCTCATGGATGCCTCCGACATCAAATAGGGAATGGAAAGGGCACTAAGCTGTGGACGGATCCTTGGTTACCAGAGGGAAGAGTAGTTTCTGTTTATAGAAGAGATCCGCTCTATTCTTTTTTAGAGGGTGATTGTAGAGTGGAGAAATTGATAAACCAAAGGAACACTTTGAGGTTGCCACCCCCACTTTTGAAATAAAACATGCCTTGGACAACATCAAAGAGGTGGAATTACCGGCCGAAGGTACGGAAGCCCACGGAGCGGTGATATGGAATCAAACTCCTACAAGGGAGTATACATTGAAATCCGATTGGAATGCTATCAGAAAAACAATGCCTAGAGTTGGTTGGAACAAGCTGCTTTGGCATCGTCAGGTAATTCCTATATATGCTTCTTGTGTTTGGAAAGAAAGTCCTTCACAGGAAACTGTGCACCCAAGAGATGTTACAGAGGAAAGGTTTCCACTCCGCCTCTATATGCGTGTTATGTAGAAAAGCCGAAGAATACGTTGATCACTTATTTATCAAGTGTCCCTTTGCACAATTGCTATGGAGTGTTTGTAGTTTGAAGCTAAACGTGAAGCTACAGGCTTGTGAGACGGTGGAAGCTTTGGCTGTTCAGTTTAAGAAACTCATCAATGGCTCTGGTAAGATATGTGCCATCGCCAAACTGGCCTTTGGTGCGGTGATCTGGAATATTTCGACAGAAAAGAATATAAGATTTATAAAAAATAGAAGTGTTCAACGAAGTAAGGTGATGAACACTATATGCGAGTCTTCCCGGGGATCTGATGACCGACCTCTCAACAACAACAACAATAGCATCAACATCAACATTAACTACTACATCTACATTAAAGACAGGATGTATTCCGACGAAATGCTCTTGATTTCGTCGAGGGCTGGAAAGCGCCTCTATACATCTTACATAAACCACAATACAATAACTACCCTGATAGAAGAGTAGAAGGACTTCATAGCAAAAATGGAGGATAAGAAAGGCGATGTAATCCCACCCAACTCGCTAACAACATTAGGGGGTTGAGGAGGGGTAGGGGATGTCCGTAATAAACTACTTATACTTTTTCCCTTTCCCTAATCACTTACTTAAAGAAGTCAGGATAAGACAAAAAAAGACTTTCAATACCAAAAGGAATTCATTCTAGAAGACAATCAAAATGGGTACTTGTACGTCCCAGCAACATGGCAATGCGGAGGTGCCCTAGAGAGGGTTCTAAGACACCCGGGGAAATAGTAGATTTCCCACGTTCCTTTTTCCTCGGGCATATCGAGAGGTTGGTGTAGTACAAGAATGAGAAAGCCACAACAGCAGGGAAGAGTCAGACACTGCGCGTAAGAAAATTTTTTCTTTTGACTCAAATGTAGTCAATTTAGAATGTTGTTCCGGTTGAGGAAAGGGTCAACGCAAGGATCTTACTTCGAAGCAATCTCTGGAGTTTGCCCTTATCCGAACGGGTTTTGCAAGAAAGACGAATTTCATATTGAGCTCCAAATATACGCTATTGGGATGGAATGGCTCAACCGACGTTCTCCCCCCCCCCCTGACGAACCGCACGTGCGAGTTCCCCCGCATACGGCTCAAGTGGCGAAGGCCCTTTCCTTCGCGCTTGGTAAGCGCTTCGCTGTAGCGAAGCTTACTTCCCGCCTATTGGCTAGAGCCAAGCTTCGACCGCGACTGCTCGTCGCTTCTGGCCGCCTTATTCCGTCACCCGAGATCCAAGTCAGCACCGGCAAAGATCTCTTGATTCCTCGCGGCCGGGCCGGCTTGGAAGCAAGCTACCTGTCGCCTATCTCACCCGGCACTGTCGAAGGGTGAGCCTTCGCTTTTTGGATCGTCTTCTGCCCAATGCGGTACCCTCCCGTTTTTTGGTTCCCATCCCATTGGGTTTACCTTGTTCACAGGTTGACCCCATGGCAGCAAGAAAAGGCGATCTTGTGCTATACTCCGGTGATCTCTTGCCTACCGAGGCACGCTAACTCCCATCGTGTCCCAGATCACATTCCGTGAATCGAAAGGGGAAGCCCACTCATCCATCAGCTCCTCTCGTAGATGCGGTGCGGTTTTACGAAGCGTCTAAGCACAGTTCACTCGCGTTGATCAATTAAGAGTTTTGCCGCCACTCCAGGAGTTTACATGTTGTATCATACACTTCGTCGCATAGTTTCCCACGCTTCATACCTCCCCTCCTCTTCTTAAGGTAAAGGTCCCGGCATGGTGGTACCGGAGCATCCAGTCGGCAAGATTTTTGGCCTGACCAAAAAGTCTTATGTCCTCCGAGTCGCACGGCGTTTTAACCGAAAGAACTTCTTGCGCAATTCATGCGTTTCCGTTTTTATGACCAGAAATTGTTTCTTGATTTCCATTTCAAATTGTTCTCTGGACTTTTTATCAATATGAGGTGATCGTAACACAGTATATAAGACTCGTGATTCAGGCAATCCAATCTTCCGTGTGTAACGCGTAAGCCCCCCAAAATTGTAGTTTTCAAAAAATGGGTTATCAAAAGATCGAATCACTATGCGTATCTTGCTGGCCGTGACTTTTGGTGGTATTTCTTTTCTCCTCTTCCTGTTCTATTGATCAGAAGGCAGTGCCACGCCGGTTTAGAATTCGGAATGAAGGGATTTTTTCATTCCATCATCCATTAGTAATATATTACGCGCGAATAATTTCTTTTTTTCTTTTTTCGGTTGGTGTGGAGGGGAAGA
>ENA-UOVY01000751-UOVY01000751.1-plant-metagenome-genome-assembly--contig:-NODE-751-length-11184-cov-1347.767454_pt1 | contig 11184 bp, 4 predicted proteins | sample MGYA00249840_ERZ761561 | MGnify/ENA primary metagenome ERZ761561 (study PRJEB28882, sample SAMN05720143) | plant metagenome | isolation source: Guanajuato, Mexico | place: Mexico:Guanajuato, Mexico... | reverse complement strand
CGCTCTGGAAGGCTAAGCCCTATCCTCCTTCCTTACTCCAACATCTCAACTCAACTCAACTCAACTCAACCAACCAACCAACCAACCAACCAACCAACCAACCAAACCAATCGATCGAACACCAAACCAAACCAACTAACCAAAACCAAACCAACCAAAGCACTGCTACAACCTAACCCATCGGGTTGCATCTTATCTAAACAAGACTGCTTTCACACGCTTACAAGTTGAACGGAGAAAGCAAGGGCCTCTCTGCATATGTGTGCGCTTAGGTGCGTTTTAAAACACTTGCACCCGCACGTTCACATAAACATGGCTGGCACACATACTCTGTTATGCGTGTTTAAACCCCAAATGCAAACAATCAGAGTTACATCTCCCAAGAAACTCTTCGCGGCCTGTGCATAAGCCCAAGCTCAGCTCAAATGCAAAGGGCAAACTCGCTAACATGGGCCTTCGCCCAAACGCGGCGCAAGGTTCACCCTTGCAACCGCGGGCCCCCAGCCAGACCCACAGACGGGCTACTGGAGGGCCGAACCCCCATAAGCTTCAAAACCAAACCAATATTTCCTCTTTCCTATGAGCTATTGCTATAAGGGGACGCATTGAGTCGTTTTAAACAGTTTGAATATAACCGATACAACGAGCGGAGTGAGCTCACTAAACCAGTTCAACATAACGAACTTAATCGACACAACGAACCCAGTAGCAAAAATGAATTTAATCAACTCAGTGAATCGTACGGACCCAATGAATCTAGCAGACATAATGAGCCATGTGAACATAACGAACTCAATGAACCTTGGGAGCGCAATGAGCGCAACAAACACAATGAAATTATTGAACATCTCACGCAAGTGGACGGAACGGGGGAAGAGCACGCGAACTAAGCTAAACAAGGGGCAACCTGAGACTTTGTAGTGTCACAAAATCCTATTGTGATCGTGCGCACGAAAGGAAAAGAGATGAGAGTGAAGTGCGCTTTGAATGTAGGCAACGGGGACAACAGATAACTTGGTGTGTTGAAGGAACAACTTCAAATTTTGGATAAGCACTTAGTTGGAGGAAATGTCTTCGAAGAGTAATGGGTAAATTTAATACCAAGACCAATTGATAACGAACGAACGAGGCTTACACACTCAAATAAATCAAAGCAAGAGTAGCGAGGATGAGGTAAGGTGTTAAAGTATAAGACTATTGATTAGGAAAGAAAGGATCAAAACCCTAATGAAGTGCTGGTACCATGGTTGATCACAACCACCAGCACTTATTATAAACCTGTTGCACTGCTAAAACTAGGCAAGCTATTGCTTAGGCCGACTTAAGGGCCGAGTACTTGCACGGTCCTAGGGCCAATCAAACATCTTAGACCTCTACTCTTAAGCGGGCGAGCTTGGTTTGCCAAGCTGCCCATGAAGGGAGAGAGGTCACCAAACTGCCTTGACTTCGTTTACATGATAACAAATGTAAACGAGTCGCCAACTGCCTTGTGAGGAACCGGGCCCTAGCGGACCGTCATTCCTCACGACATTGCCATTGGTTAACCCTCGACGGTTGGCAAACTGAGCACATCATCATCATCGCGATCGAGAACATCTGTAGCCCAAATAAAGGGAGCGAAATCAGAACAACGACATCAAGAGCAGATAGAACGATGATGGACAGCTAGCCAAGCTGAGGGGAGTTAACCGCTTGATTAAAACCTTGGAAGCAAGCATCAGAGTGTGACTGCCGACACCAGCATAAACTAAACGCATAGGCGCCTTGGTAAAGCAGGGAAACGACAGAGTAGGATAAAATTTGAGCTAGGTAAGGCAGGAACATTCTAGCTTGTTTGTTTCCACAAGAACAATGATAATAACTAAAACGAATGAACACATAAACTTATAAAACAATAAAACACATAAAACGATCTACTAAATGGTAGATCATTCATTTGTATGTATGAATCTATACAAACCAACCAAATTTAACGAAAGAAACAAATAAAGTAGTAGCAATGATAAATACGAAAACAAAAAATAAACAGAGTGAAAAGATATGCTTCGCTCAACATTGATGGCTTTAAATTCATAGAACTTAACATCGCTGAAAGGACTAAACTATGACTGAAACGGAGCATGGCTACCACCTGAGGTTGATCTAACACTAGCCTTCCGTAGATCACAAGCCAAAAACTGAGGTTATAAGCTGATATGTAGGGAATGCATTCAAAGTGCAATGCTACACGCAAGGGGCAAGAAGATCAAGCCAATAATATGAGGCACGGCAACTCAATAAGCTTAACCGAAAAGGATGAACGCTGCCAAACAAACCCCCACAAAAGACATAAGGTCATACATGTATAAAAAGAACATGAGAAACTCAAGTACAAAAGCATGCTACGGAGAAGCAATCGACATCCGTCAGATCACAACAGCTCTTCTGAGAAATTCTCAAGAACACAAAACAACAAACAGAACATGGAGCCAAAAATTTGGCGCCCGCCGACACAAGAAACGGTTGTAAACACAAACGCGAGAACGCAACGCTAAACCATGTCTAAATCCTACCCACAGGCGTCTATCGTCTGGCGCCTAGACATTAAGAACCGTCACAGGCAAACCATTAACGGAGTAAAGGTGCGCACTAAGAAGGGGACCAATCACTGGCGCCAATGGCAAGACAGCGGTGCAGCTAATATTAGGACGCAAGTCAACGAGGCGCGGCACAGCTCACACAGGAACAGATTCAACCAATTGGCACCGGCGCCAGCATCAGTGCGATGAACACCACTAACAGGGGGCAAAGCATTTAGAGAGAGAGACATCTACAAAACCCAAACGAAACACATATATATAAAGAGAGTGCGAGCTCACATTTGGATTCAGTCCATAATTTGAGATAGAGCCTTACAGAACGTACATCTATTCGAATCAAAACCACCAATCAGTAAAACCAAAACGCATCTAACCAGTCGCATAGCCTGCCTATCATAAAGAACAAGTTGCACATAAAACAGCACAGACATGGCATCGTCGAACAACAACAACAGCAACAACTACCAAGTTGCAATCTCTTCCGACACTGGCAGCATCCTGGACGCAATAAAGGAGCAAACAACTAACATAGAGGCTCACACAAACGTCCAACAAGTCAATGAGGCCATAAGTGACGCACTCAAAGAAATGGCGACCAATGAAAGGAACGTACGCGAATCAACAATCACAATTCGCAACACCGAAGAGCTAAGCTCAAATTCAATTATGGAAATTATTGAAAAGGAATGGGTCAACAGGCGAGACCAAGCCCCAATATCGTATTGGCAGGACAAAGTACATTCGTTCGTTCAATTCTTGAATCAAGCGACAAAACAAGTGTTCATGGAACACATATTGTCACTAAAGACAAAGGAGCCAACTAACGATCTGTGCAAGTTAATCTCGCTTATAATCGGCCCAAACAATTATGGACATCAACTCACTAGGAAGGAGGTAAGAATCGAAATTCCAAATGTGAGGGGAAACATACAATCACAATTGATCGACAAAATCTTGAGCAGAGTTAAAGGAACCGACAAGGACGAAATAATAACCAACGTTAGGGAAGGAAAGCTACATGGACCGCCAGGACATCAGTCAAGATCTTTAATGTTCAAGGTTAACGCTAAAGGCTTCGAAACTATCTATGGCAAAATGAACGGCGTCATACCATACGCAAGAGCTGAAACATGCACCAAAATCCGTCTTTACCCAAGGATTAACGCGAGGCCATGGAGCTGCAGGGATTGCTTCTACATTGGACCAAATCACACTTGTACCGGAAAGGCCTGCGCTCAATGCGGTAGCAAGGACCACGGAGCAAAAGATTGCAGATCCAAAACACGCTTCTGCACCAACTGCAAACGCCGAGGACACAGAGCAAGGGATCTACACTGCCCAGCCTATATAAGGGAAGTTGCCAAGGAAATTAAGCGAATGGACATTCCGTTGGACTTTATTGAAGAAGAGGAAAAGCGCCAACAACTAGTTAAGGCACTAATATTAAAATAAAGAAGGAAGGGTCAGTATAAAAGGACTCCTGATTAAGGAGAACTAACCAGGTTAAAACTCAAACGAAATAAAAGCTATTCACATAGCCCTGAATTAAAAGCAAATGTTAATTTCATTTCCACCCTTAATCCAAACTCCCTTACTTCTACCATCTAATTCTAAAAACTTGATCAACAGATTACCTTTTATATAAAACTTACACTTCACCCTCAAGACGTTGATGAGCCTTGAATAGCCTTTAGAGAGTCCTCGATTAGAAAGCACGAGCTCAAAACCAGGAGGCGCAGCTGGATCAAATAGGCCACAAGCGCAAAGATGCAACAGAGTTAAACATGATGGACGCACTCAAGCGTCTACAACAAACAAACTTAATAGAGAGGAACGAACTAAAAGAAATTATTGAACAAAGACAATCAAGTGAACCAATTAAACAGAACAAACTCAATGAAATTATTGAACAACGCACAGTAACTGCATACAGAGGGTACGATACAACAAACTACAGCTATACAAGCCTACGCATGCGCGGAAAAAGAACGCGTTATGTGACCAATCCACACCAGCTCAATAACCGCTCATAACCAAGGATAACGCCAGATTAACATAGGCACGCAAGCAACCACGATTGCTCACAACACAACTTCATTCCTACACAACAAAAGCGTCCGTTGTAAAGAGGAATATCTTGGATATTAAAAAGTCAAAATCTCCAAACTCTCTAACAACGAAATCAAACCACAATCCTAAAACACCAAAATTAGCACGAACACATCCAAGAACGATAAAATGGAAATCAACAAGAATAGCGACAACCTCAGACTGCCTAACAAAACTGACATGATTGAAGAAAGGGGATGCTCATGTTATTTGGAAATACTGTTGCTTAACCCTAACTGCAAATACAATGCTAAAAGCATTCGCAAAGCAGTCAACAAAGTAACTGAAGGACTAAAAGCCAGCAGCTTCAATCATCCAAACGACAGAATTAAGATACAAACGGCACAACTAGCTGGCGAATCACTCATAGGGGATCTGAAAGGGAACGATAGACAACAGGGAGGACAATTTAAAGCACACCAAGAAAGCTGCAAAGAATTGCTCGATATGGCAAAAGGAATACGGGCTAGGTTGGGTGATAAACGTTCAGTAAGCTTTGCCAGAATGGCAAACCATTCAAACAATAACAACAAAGCGGTTCAACAAGCTAACCAAAGCTATCTTAACTCGACTAGCAACAACTCAAACTACAACCACAACCTGGATTATACGATTGGAACTCAAAGACCTGAATCCAAATTAAGAAGCGAAAACCAAAGCCCAAATGAGGCAGTTGTGAGCGGGAACGTACTTAATTTCAGGCACTCACTTGAGAGAATACGCACTCATTTCTACAGAAATCAAGAGGTGAAGTTTAGATGTGAATGGGAAGGGTATGATATCGAGACCACGGAGACTGCTAAAGAGCTACTAAACTGGCCAGAACCAACAAGAAAGTACCTAAAGGCACTTAAAAAGCGATCGATTAATACCATAATCAAGCGAGCACCTGAGCTCACCATTATAATGAGGAAGTAAAAACATGTGATGTACTAAACACAATTCAGGGTCTGTGAAAATAGCGATAGCAATACAGCTCAATATGTTCAAATAAAAACCAATAAAACAAAGTGACTCTAAAAATCGATTGCTTGATCTCGGACAGCGTATAAACTTTCCTTGTGCTCTCATACATTCTCTCTAAAATTGAAATCAGCAAGAGAGGGTAAAGAGATACACGTACTATAGATATGAAACTGCCAATTACAATTATAAGAGCAAATTCACGATTGAAAGTGAACCAACTGATCGAGTTCATGTAACAAAACGTACCAGAGCAAACAGTTCAAACGCAATGAACCAATCAAACAAAACAAACCAAACGAACAAAACCAATTTATCAAACTCAGTAGAATTATTGAACACTCTACGGCAGGTCCCATAAGCAAAATTCAACCCAAGCCGTACACAACGCAGCTAAAAATGTGCGCAATAGCAGCAACCAAGGAACGCATTTACACAAGTTACACGAACTCATCAATCTCTCAACGTACAAAACACTCTAATGTCACGTAAATGGACACATCAAACAGAGGTAACAGGTACTCAACGGCCCGGGTAGCTACAAACTAACAAAATGATCACCGTTATAAGCTTCAACACTGACCGAAGAATGTCAAGTATAATAGAATCATGCAAACTCATTCGAGAACATAAGGCAGAAATCATCGCGCTACAAGACTTACCAACCACTCAAACCCAGGTCTTCAAACAACTATGCTCTCAAATAGCACCAAACCACACGCTAGTAATACAAGACTCGTATTTTAGTGGAGAAATTGAATACATTAGATCACATAGCAACTGTTTATTGATAGACGAACAGATCAGAATAATAGAAAACAGCATCAAAGCAATAGAGCATAGACAAGAGAATCAGGACGAAAGCAATTTGAATGCGAACAATAGAACAACAATGAACCATGACAACCATATAAGAGGAGGACAAGTTCAAATTTTGGGAATAACGCTACTAATCCCGCAAAATCGAATCACACAACCCAACAGCAGTGGCTTAAACGACGCAACCACCTTAACAATATTCAACCTATACATAAGACCAAGAGCATCAAGTGAGCAGATTGAGAGAGGTGCAAACTTTATTAAAGGATACGCAAAAATACTTAACAATTGCCATAACGGGGCCAACCCATTCAAGGCAGCGGGAAACTCGCGAACAATTATAGTAGGAGACGTCAACGCATGGTCACCGCAATGGGCACCAACAGTACACACAAACCTAAGAACAAGTAGGGATAACAAGGAACAAGAGAATGGGGGCACGAGATACTTTGATATAAAGCTAAACAGGGGAAGACAAATTGACAAACTAATACGGGATATGAAGCTAACCTGCGCCAACCAAATCAAAGAGGGGCCAACATTCAAGTATCTAGGTAGAGAATCTTACATTGATATAGCGTTAGTTGGCAACAAACTGATTAAGAAACTAAATAACTTCAGCTTGTTTAGAATAGGAAACGGAGTCGCGCATCGAGCAATTGTATTAAGCTTTGGAGGGATTGGTAGCAGGAATGAACAAATAAATGGTAAGACAAACGAGAATGATTGCATTCAAGTTGAACGCACAAAGACAAACGCCAAACTCAAGATTGACTATGACAGCATCTCTGAAGGACATTTCACTGCGTTAAAATTGGTTTCAAGTAAGCTTATAACTAACTGGCATAATCTTCCAAGAGATCGAATAATAAGTAGAATGAATAGGGCAGCAGAACATCTTTATAAGACACTTAAAGAAACGCAAGATAGCGTTACTAAAGCACTCAAACCCGATTTGAGAACAAGTCAACGTAACCAAGCAACACACCATTCGAACATAAATCTAAACACATATCATGGAGGCAAGCTTGTACGTTCAATGATATACAAACTCAAACGATACGAAACAAGGCTGAGAGATATCAACAATCAATTAAGGCAACAAAGACACAACAGCAAAGCAAGCAACAAAAGTCACCACATCCAAGCTCAAAGGAGCCATGGAAGCTCAGATAAGAAGATTGAAAGGCTCCGCAAGCAGAAACGAACAATGAAACTCAAGCTTGACAAAGCCAAACAACGCATTACCAAGCTGATAACCATGGCTAACTGGGAGTATAATCATTCACCAGCTAACAATCAGCAGCACAACGAAAGAGAACTCTGGAGAATAGTAAGGAAAACCTTGGAAACCAATCAGGAAGCTGCACCATCATACACAGCTCAACGCTTTGAAGCCACGGAACCATTAGATAACCACCTAGAAAGATTAAATACCTATGAGGACAATCCAGCAATAAGGCATACAGATGACAGTATGGAAGAGGATGAAGATGAGGATGAAGAGCGGGATCAAACAGAAATAGGAAACGAAAGCACAATCATGAACGCAACAACAACCAATCTGGAGCAGTTGGAGCAATTAGCTGACGCCAAATTTCCTTTCATAAGCAGACCAACGAACCTAACTAACATGATAGCAGACCATTTGGACCTAGGAATCGCCAAACCAATCAAGATAAATGAAAACGAATTTGAATACGCTCTAAAACAGCTAACAAAGAAAACATATACCAGTCCCCAGGGAATAAAATTTAGAACGTTTGTCAAAGCAGTACCATTTATAAAACCGCTGCTCTACCAACTATGCTCAATGACATTCGAGACTATTGAGATACCCAAAGTATGTCAGCTGACAACTGGAACCCTCATTCCAAAACCAAAAGCACCAACAAACTTTAGGATAGTTCACGTATCAAGCCCACTCACTAGTCTAATAGAACAAATTGCTCTCTATAGGTTAGAATACCAACTTGAGCTCAACAGGCTATATAGCAGACAACAATTTGGTTTCATGCCCAACAGGGGCAGACATGATCTCATTTCAAGGGTATTAGAAATAGCTTGCAGACATAGGTTAAAGATGGGATCAGCCAAGAATGCGCTAATTAAAATAGTGAGTTTAGATATTAGCGGAGCTTTTGATAACGTAGAACAAGGAAAGCTGGCTGAGAAGCTAGTTCAATACTTAAAACCCGATAACATAGGATACTGGTTAGCACAATTTATGTTAAATAGGCAAATCGAAGTCAAATTAGGTAACGTTAGAAGCAAACCACGATTAGTTTGTAAGGGGGTCCCGCAAGGGTCAGCCCTTGGACCAATCCTATGGAATTTCGCCATAAATGATTTAGGTATAGGTTTGAGTGATATAGAGGGAAGCGGATTCGAAATATTAAAATACGCTGATGATATTATACTTGTATACACTGGAACAGATATGGGACAGTTACAGAGCAGACTAAACATGATTATCGGCAAACTCAAAGAAGCTCAACTGAGAGTGAACCCAGAGAAATGCGCTTACATGAATGCTGGAATTGGATCACAGCCCAAGGATGGACAAATAGCAATCAATGAACTTAGAATTGATAACAGAATCATACCAACAGTTGAGAAGCTATGCATATTAGGCGTCACAATAACAAACAAGCTCACTCTGGAAATCAATAGCAGCAACGAGCTGGCGCAAAAGATTGCGAGCAACACGGATAAACTATACAGAATTAATCAATTCAACATAATCAACGATGCGAAAGAATGGCGTACACTCATTGAAAGTCTATTAACAAGCGTCATCATATACAACACCGCACCAGTATTAGCGATAGACAGAATGGCATTAAAATGGGCTGATAAACAGATGACAAGAAGCTTAAGAATTATATTCGGGTGGCCGAGTAACGCATCGGACAAAGCAATAAGATTAATCTGTGGCATTGTTCCGGCCAAAGAGCTTGTCAGGAAACAATTAACAAAGAGACTAGGCACGGAACACACAGATAGTTATGAAACGCTGCTTAGAATTATGAGAGGAGGCTTCAACACAAAGATTGAAAACATATTACAGGTCGTGAACAGAGACAAGATTATATTCAATAGAGGCCTATACAATCAATCACATGATAAAATACGTGATCTAAAAGCAAATATGATGCATATGAGACGAAGATTCCATAATCCAGAAATGACGTTAACAATAAAACCAAGGAGGATCGACCTCAAGGATACAAGCCAAGGGCTAGGGCCAATATGGGTTATGACTGAGAGCGCAAGCTATGCCACTATAAGCCAAATACTCGAACTAGACATATTAGAAACCTTTAGGGGATATCACAATAATTACAAGACAAGCTACTTTAACGGATTATCCCTCCTACTAAACCACACTCAATCTAAAGCTGTCCACAACCGCAGGTTAGCACTGTCCGAAACAAATGGCCTGTATCAGGCTCTATTGAATATTAACAACCATGATTGGCGGGTTATTGAATTAAGAGAATCAATTGTCAGGAATGAATGGGAAGTTGTTATCTTAAACGACAATGATATGAAACTCATCAAGCACATACTCAGCCTAGTTGTAAATGAAACCGTAGCCTCTAGCGATACAAACCGCCAATCAAACACACCTAACCGAAACGATGAGCAAAGCGGCACCGAGGGATTAACACTAGAAGAGATTATCCTCAGAAATAAGAGGACATGCAATCTACATCCCATACAACAGCTCAGCTATCCAGATTTATCTGACTATTGGCACTTGAACGCGAGCAACAAAGAACACAGAGATAGAATACAATTAGAGTTTAATCAATCACACACATCCCTAACAAAGATACTTAACAGCGATCACAGAAGCTGGCAGCAGATACCACCAAACTGGATTAGTTCAAGAGCGATCCTCATGCTAAGCGGGCTGGTCACAAACGAGAAAGGGACACTCGTCAAGGGAACCAGAGGCATAGAAAATCATGAAAGATCGTGCTGCCAACAGAATGGATTAGACAATAGTAGCAGTAGCAACAATACTGGACGCTGGAATCACTACGAAAGTGAAACTGTAACACACAGGGCATTCTACTGTAAAAGGATACCAGAGGAGCGGCAACAGTTAATCAGAGAGATTATTGACGCAGCCAATAACAGGGGCAGAACAGCATCCGTGAACGCGAATGATGGAACAGGTGGACGCAATCAACGAAGAGACGATCAAACAATCTCACTTATAGACCCAGCCTCATTAAGAAGGACAATAGAACATAGATTCATGTGTCAAAAGCTTATAAGAGCCTTAACAAACTTGGCATTTGATCATTAAGTATCTCAACATACAACACTTTTATGTAACGAACGGACATAACTTAATAAACATTTATACACTCGAACTACGGCCGTAACACGGGCATACACTTTCGTTTAAACACGCTCATTCAACGAGCTAGTCTAAAACACATTCACGATCACTTTAAACACACCTAACTTGTGCCAACTTAGCCGATTTATCGGACAAGCTATGGGAAATCCCATAGGGACTTGAGCGCACTCACAGAGTTACGTATGCGAGCAGAGTTGGTCTGATCGAGTGACGCATCCGGAGACACTGCCAAAGGTAGGAGCGCAGGCGCTCACCCACTCTTAGTTAAGCGCGCCAAACTCGTGCCAACTTAGCCGATTTATCGGACAAGCTATGGGAAATCCCATAGGGACTTGA
>ENA-UOVY01000750-UOVY01000750.1-plant-metagenome-genome-assembly--contig:-NODE-750-length-11205-cov-612.095516_pt1 | contig 11205 bp, 7 predicted proteins | sample MGYA00249840_ERZ761561 | MGnify/ENA primary metagenome ERZ761561 (study PRJEB28882, sample SAMN05720143) | plant metagenome | isolation source: Guanajuato, Mexico | place: Mexico:Guanajuato, Mexico... | reverse complement strand
GCTTTGCAGTAAAAAGTCTTTCGTTCGGTTCTGAGCACTTACTATGATCGGATCGGTGATCGCTAAATTCTTTAGCTGAAGGTCAATTAGATGTCGGAGGTTCTCGATACTCGGTCTCTGATGTGAAAGCTCAAGCTCAACTGACTCATTTGTGGCAAGTCTGAGTATGTGTTTCTTCACCAGTTCTAGTGCGATCAGGTCATCACTGACAAAAGAGATCGAATCGCCGTCGAGGCAATATTTGAGGTAACATTTTGTGAACAAAGATTTGAATTGAGCCTCACGGCCTGTGGGTGTATCAAGACATTGGCTTAGCCATGAGAGCATCTTGTTACCATCAGCGAATCCTCCCATCGTGACGATTGGGCACAATTGTCCTTGGTCAGGGAATAAGTCGGTCTCCTGATATGAGATGAGAGGTTTGATTTGCAAACAGTTCGAGTATGAGCTTGGGTTTAGAGTCGGCCAATTTGTTTTGTCCCTACGAATTGTTGATCTAGTTATAATTTGGGCCATTGATTCGGGCGTATTAAGGATGTAGATCAGCTTGAGCTCGCCATACTGGCCGTCCATGATGAAGATGGGTATTTTGAGTGTAAAGCTCTCAGGCTCATCATTCAGCTCAATACAAGCCCAAGCTTGCAACTGGACCTCTAGATTTATATCAGTCTTGTGTTGCGATATTCGATCTCCTCCAAGTCCATCATCCGACAAAACCATGGGCTTGGATCCATCAGCCTGCAGTGTCGTCGCACATTGGTTATCTATTTCGATCGATTTAATCCGTGAGCTCGTGGGCTCCAAAATGTGAGAGTTCACAGTCGACGCAACGATCAGGCTCGATACCTGAATTAGGTTTGGTAGGTAGATATTTAAATGGTAGAGGCTGCCAAATTCGTTGCTCTGATTTAGCTCGACCGTCAGCATTCTATTCAAATTCTCATTCAAATCGTTTCCATCGATGGAGTTGCTCTCAAGCCTTCGAATGTCCTCCCGAAGCGCGCTGCTATCTTGCTCTATTTGGCTGATGGGTCCTCTGAGCAACGAGCCGCCCCTGATCAGCTTAACAAGCAACTGGCCCAACTGTCTATCTTCGTTCGTCACAATTCTGTCTGACGTGAATCTAAAGGCTAGTAGGTGGCCAAAGCTTGCAATGGCAACCAACAAGTTGAGACGCGGAAAGTGTCTGGCTTCGAGGAGGCGAATTCTGGTTGTTAGAAAGAGAGAGTTGAAGAGGCAATCTGTTGGTTGGGCGCCAATGAGTTTAAAGTTGTGCAACAACCTTGGCCTAGCTTTTGTATCAACATGGAAACGTCGAAACTCCAGTGTCTTTTGATCGCCACCCTCTGAAGTTGCCGCCACTTCAAGGAAGGATTGATCATAGAGCGTTGAGAATGAGAGCGCCGATGGCTGCTCAAAACCGTAGACAAGCATATGATGCTTGAACATTATTGCTAGGAACTTTGGCCCATCAGGTTCGAGAGGCGACCAAATTGGACACAAACAACACGATTCTTTACTCTCCTCATCGATCTCAAGCGAACGAACACAATCGATTTCATCCAAATCCAGGTGCCAATTCTCCTCAAGCTCAAAATTTGGTTCTCGGACAAGAAGCTGATCTGGATCATCCTTCTCTGTTTCACCTCGTAGAACTAGAGTGTATGCAACCAGTTTGGTTCCAATAGAGTTCAGAATCGTAAATTCACAATCTGAGCTCGCTTTTAGGATCAATTTTGGTCCATAAGTTGGCCCGTAGAGTTCAGGCAATTTGAATGTAGCAAGACAGTTGTTTTGATTTATTACCCTCATGCTTGAATCCTCAAGCTCCAAGATGACAGTTTGCTGATTTGCCTCAAGCACCAAAAGGTTGACAAAGTGGCAATCGGGACTCTGAGCTGATGGATAAACATTGACTAGTTCTAGCTGCTCGGAGGAGGCGGTTAATTTGTAAAGGTAGTAACATCTAACGCTTAACACGTAAACGTAAGAACCTCTTTGTCCAATTTCGTTGTCGTTTCGCAAATGGCATTGGATGGCAGTGTTGTTGTGGCTTGTTTGTGTCTTATAACTGTCCAAATGGATGGCCGAAAGATGTTTTGCACATCTATCAGCAAATTGAATGGCAAACAAGGTGCCATCTTCGCACAGGAGCACGCAATCCAAATGCGAAGTCTCCAAAGAAATCCGGCTTCTCGCATCAAAGTCAACAACTTTCGCACAGGTGAGCTCGACTCGTTTCTCCTCAAACTCAACAACATTTATCCCTCCATTTTTCTCCAGTTCGTTCGCGCTCCTTTTCCAATTCAACGCCGTCAGCTTGATCTGGTGGCCGACCGCAAATTGGCCTCTCTGTTTGCCTCCCTCCTCTAAACTCAAGCGCACGAGCCCAAACGATGGCGGCAGCTCAGCTTGTTGCTCAACCTCAACCAGTCTCACCTTGCTCAGGCTGTCGGGCCCAACCGAACTGTCTAACTTTGTTAGATAATACTTTTCCATCCTCTATCAAGACGCAGTGATTGGTGCTCGGATGGCGAAAGTGAGCCTCATGGGTGCGATGAGCTGGCGGTGCAGGAGCGTTGCCATGGTTACCAGTTGGGCCTTTGGAGGTCAAACAAAAGGTGGTTTCAGCGAGCGGAGATATGGATTGCGAGTGGGCCAGCTTCTGACCCGAGAATACAACCAGTTCGGATTGATCCCCTTGGAGGGTTTGCGGATGACATTCATTCTAGCCATCTGACAAATGGAGATGTACGCAACACTCGCCAGCATAAAGGGCTCATTCTAGTTTGTCTGGTTGCAGGTTGCGAGACTGTCTGAGTTGGACAGCAGCGCATCCTCTGGCTCAAGATTTTGCGTAGAGTTCCAAGAGTGGGAGCCTAATACCAACCTGCTGAACCAGCTGCACCTGCTAGTGAGCGCTCGCCGGCAATGCTCTTTCGCGCTCGCTCTCTCGCCCTGGGCTGCCCGCCGCAAGCATAGTCTGAGCCACTGGAGGTGCGGCGCCTAACATTTGCTTTCGTCGGATGACGGCGACGGCGACTAGCCTGTTTAGCATTAGTACTTTCTATCCTCCTGATCATCAATTCTACCGCAGGCGGCGCATTTGGGGCTGCGGCGGCGGCGGCGGCGGAGTCTGGCCGCCGCAGGTCGGGGAAAACATGCATACGTTTTGCCTGCGTGTAGAGGAAGTTCTGGAGCTTGGGGTTGCCGCAGCGCGGTAGACGGGGCAAGCGATAAGAGCGCACTGCCTGTCCCGCTCGCTCACTCGCCTCCCTCCGTCTCCTTCTCCACCTGCCACAGCGAGAAAACACAAAGACTGTCAAATTAAATGCAAATTGTATCAATCCACTGTCCCTCCGATTTTTGCCACAAAAACGCCCTGCCAGCTGGAGGCCAAAAACTCTTGCAACCATCTTGAAGTGAATAGGCAACAAGAAGACAGCGAGTCAGCCATGTCGGCGTTTGTTTTACTGCTGAACTTGGCCTCAACGGGCGTGTTCGGCTACTCAGTATATTATATGAACTTTAACCGTAAGTGTTTGGCCCCCACCATCAGCGCTGCCAGCTCCACAATCCTGAGACAAAAATTGCTAACAACAAGCCCAAATCCAACCCCAAAACTGGTGTCAACACAACAGCAAACTTGAAAAAGATGCACGGCCTCATGGCGCCAGAGCTGAGACATTATGGGCAACTCAAGTTTTTAACCTACCAATGCCTGCTCATCCAACTGCTCAACTCAATCCTCCACGTTGGGGCCCACTTTTCGCGCTCGCTCCAAAAGCCGCGTGACTTTGTGTTCACAAGTCTCGCTTATCCAGTTGGAAGTGTTGTCGTCTACTCCTTTTGGGGAGTCTGGCACCTGATGGGCAGGGAGCTCATTTTTCCCGCAGCAATAAGCGAGTTTTATCCAGATTGGCTCAATCATGCAACGCACTCAATAATTGTCCCACTAAACATACTGTTAGCGCTCCTCGTGAACCACAAATATGCCCGCAATGGGGCCGCGCTGACGATTGTTTACTTCATACTTTACACAAGTCTCCTATTTTACATCAAGCACCAAACAGGACTCTTCGTGTACAAGTACCTGGACACGATGAACCAGCAGGAGCGGATTATTTACTTCGCAAGCTTGGCAGTTTTCATCTACTTGCTCTACAAGTCTGGCCAGCTGCTTACGAGCTTGGCGCACAAGCAGGCCGCTCAGAGGCCAGCGATCAGGAAGTCGAAACAGAAGTAGTGGGTCCAGTTTAGGTTCAGATCAAATTAAAGGCAATATTTTCAGTATCACTCTTGGCTCGAAAGTGTATGTGTGTAGTTTGTGTGATGGAGCAGCAGTGCGAGATTTTATCCCTCTGAGGATGTGAAAACCCTTCGTTTGGGGGCTCCGTCACAAATGATTATTTTCGCCGCTAGGTAACTTTTGTCCAAACGAACGCTGTGCAGGGTTTGCACAGGCCAACCATGAGGAGTTGCTTGCGCCCTTCCAGCCTCTCGGGCAAAGCTGCGGCCGGCTCTCGAGTGAGAGCGCGCCCGCTAGATGGCGAGCTCGGCCTGGAAGGGGTTCAAGGGCGCGCAGCTCGGCCACAGGAAGGGCGGCCGGCGCGAAGGTGCGCGCATTTGGCGCACCTCAGGAGCCGCGGCCGAGCGCCCAAATCAGGCTGCCGAGTTTGCTGAGCTCGCGGCCAACCTTCGAACATTGACAACAGTCTGGCGCGCGCATGCTCAATCCGCCCGGATTCGCCTACTCTCGCTTTCGCTGCTCCAGTTTGAGGGCCAACGTTTGCCGATTCGAGCAAACGAGTGCTCGAATCTGAGAGGATCTCGTCGTCGTCGTCGTCGTCGTCGTCGTTGGTCGAGCCAACCAGCAACAGTGTTAGCAGCAGTGAGGGCAGCAGCAGCAGCAGCAAGGGAAACAGCAACAGTAGCGCGAGTCAAAGGCCGCCAGCTCGCCTCGCAAGCCAACTGGCGCCAGTTTAGAGACGCCCGCCGAGACTAGTTCAGCCCAGAGACACAGAACAGGGCGAACAAGTGGAAAGGCTCGCTCGCCGGCTCTTTAGATTGGGCGGCCAAAGTATAAGTTTTGTGTCCTAGCTTGGGCAAGCTGAATCGGAAGCAGCGAAGGGAAGGAGAAAAGAGCAGCAAGGAGGGATGATGATATCAAGCTCGTCGTCGGCTGCAAACTCAGCGCTCGTGGGCGCAAACATGAGCGCAGGCCAAGAGCGAAGGCCCAGCGCCGCGCTTGGCCGCCTAGCCGGCGAGCAGGTGGAGGCGGGCGGAAGTTGGGCGGAGCTGGAAGTGGGCCGCGCAATGAGCGCTAAGAGAAGAAAGCAACAGAATCCGAGAAGACAGAGCGGCGGCGAGTCCTGCAAAGGTAAGTGTGTTTGCGCTTCTCGCAAGTTGGCCGCGCACGCGCCCGCCAGCTATAGGGCTCCCCCCGCCTCGAGCAGGAGGGGGCTCACCTGCGCCCGCAGCCTCACCTGCGCTCACCTGCGCGCCGACAGCCCTATAGCGAGCGGCGGCGGCTTATAGGTGGGCGGGCCGGGCGCAGAGGGGGCGGCGGGGGCGCGGCTCGCGCGGAGGAGGCCGGCTTCAAAACGAGGCCGCCACCAGTAGCTGGTATTTGTTTACACACACACACACACACGGATTCATTGCTTCTGCTTCCGCGAATCGGGCCCAAGTTTGGAAGCAAACTCAATTGCGCTAATCAATCGGCCTCCTTTGCTGGGCGGCGGGAAGCCGGCGCCAATTGTCTGGCCGCCAGTTGGTCAAAACCAACTCTCACGCGCTCAAACCAGCCCCAAGGCCCCCGCAGCCGGCGCAGACGGAATCACGTTAATTGCTTTTGCTTTTGCTTTCGCGTTTGCCCTTCCTCTTCCTCCTGCCTCTAGCCACATGCAAATGGCGCCTTTGTCTCTCTGGCGCTCGCTCGCCGGCGCCAAGAGTGGAGAGCCTCTCTGGCCAGAGGCGGCTCGCTGCAGCCGGACGCCCGCGACAGCATTTGGCGGCCGAGGGCCGAGGGCCGAGGCGGCAGGCAAAGCGGCCACCAGGCGGCGAGAGGAGCCGGCGCAAAGTGGGCCGCCCGAACGGCCGCAGTCCAATTAGGGCGCCTCACTCGCCCGTTTCCAGTGGCCATGGGTTCTGGTTTGTGGAAGCGGCGGGCGCTGGTGCGATATTGGAACCAGATGTGGGGCAGATGCGCGCAGTTCACTGAACCTGGCCGCTGCGGGCCCGCGCGGCCGCCCGTGCTCGCGGCACTGCCGGCCCGCCCGCCCCCCTGGTCACGAAGGGTTGCGGGTCCGCGCGCAGGCCCATTCATCACGCGCTCGCCCGCCCGCCCTCCGCTCGTTCCGTTCGCGCGGCCGCCCCACCTTTGCAGCGTGGAGCTGGCGCGTCCACAAGCGAGCCAGCCAGGCAGCGGCAGCAGCGGCAGCGGCAAGGTTAAGTCCGCTTGCCAGCCAGCCAGCCAGCCAGCAGAACGGAGCTCGCGTGGCGCCAACCCCAGTTTCGCGAAACAAAGGCGCCGGCATCATTTGATTAATTGATTGAGTGGTCAAAAAAGTTGTCACTTCCGTTAGTTGGGCGGCCGCCAGCTGCAGCGAGCCGCCCGCTTCCGGCTGGCGGCTCACCTACAATGGAGGCTGGCTCGTTTCCAGTCGGCGCGCGCTCGCTCCGCTGGCCGCTCGTCCGGCTGGCTGGCAAGAGCGAGGGTTGCAATTGGAGCGCTAGCTGAGCGACCGGCAGACACATAACCTCGAGCCACGAGAGCGGAAACAGAGCTAGCCCACAAATTATCCATATTTCACCCTTTAAACGGCATCCCAAAAGCGGACAATCAGCGCTCGAGGGGCGGAATTGGATTATGTAAGCTTGGCCATGCAGAGTTGGACTGGGTTAGTTCAGTTCAGTTCGGTTTGGTTCAGTTCAGTTCAGTTCAGTTCAGTGCAATGCAGTGCAGTGCAGTGCAGCACAGTGCAGCTTGCAACCAGCCAGCCAGGCGGCGAGAGCTGGCGCTTTGCACAATGTTGCGCCAGTCGTCTGCTCGCCCGGCGCCAATTTCACGCGTCCTCCAAAGTCAGCTGCCGCTGGCAAACTCTGCGGCCGCTAACTCCACTTCCGGCGCCTGACTCTGGGCGCCTACAAAGGGCGCCGCCTAACCTTTGCTCTTTGGGCCGGCTGAGCGGGAGCCTTGCTTGCGCTCGCTCGCTCGCTCGTCATTCATTCAGCTGATCGGCGACGATTAGCGCTCGGCCTGGATGGGCGCTGGCGCAGTGGGCGCGCTCGAGCCGGGACTGCGCCACTTTGCCGGCTTCGGGCGCAGACTTTGAGCTGGGCCAACAATTGGGGGGAAGCCGCGCTAGCAAGTTGTCGCGAAAGAGCGAGCTGGTCCACTTTTGAGTGCGTGTAATTGAGATGGATACATTTATTTATCCGCAGCTAGCGAGCTTGTTGCGACTGGCGGCCGGCGAGGCAAGCTGCAGCTGCATAGGCAGCTGCGACTGGCGGCCGGCGCACAAAACTGCGCCACTCCTCTGCTCGAAGGCGCCCGCTTGCATGTGGCCGGGCGTCGTCTTGGCCGGCGCCAGATTTGCTTAGCTAAACTAAAAGCGGCCGAGGAGTCAGCAGATTGAAGCGAGCGAGAGCTGAGAGCTGAGCGCTGAGCGGGCGGATCAATCAGCGCGTCCAATGAGCCACTTGACTTATAACTCGCCGCCTGAATCCCAGGAGGAGCTCGCCGGCTGCAAGATTAATGCGGCCAGCTTGTGCGCCAACTCCTACCTTCGTTGGCCTGCAAATTAATGGGCCGCCACCGGCGCTGGCAGCCGGATCGAGCGGCCAAGTCGACACTGGAGGCGGCGGCGGCGGCAGCAGCAGCAGCGGCGACAAATCAGCCAGCAGAACGAGAAACAAGGCCCATTGGTCTGCTTGTCGAAGTCTCGCCGGCCGATTTGTCGTTCGGCCGCCAACGCGAGCTAACATCATCATTTTGTCGCCCGAAGAAGCGCGCGCAAATTGACTCTCGCTCGGCCAGACTGGCTCGGCGGACGGGTCTTGGCGGGCGCTCCTATAAGCAGCGAGAGGCTGGCCGGCCGCTCGCTCGCTCGTTGGCCGCGCGCACGGGAGCGGCCGCGCAGAGTGCGAGTGAGCGAGCGAGCGCAAACAGACTCCCTATGCTAATCAGCGGCCGGGTCCAGTGATTGGCCGCCGAGATGGCGCCAATTTTAAACTGAGCGCGCAAAGGTGGCTAATTGGGCAAACACGCCGCCCGCCCCTTTGACCGCATGTTTGCATAGCTAATTAGCTGGCCGCCGTTGATCTTGGCCGCCGGACTGGCGAGCAGTGGATCTGTCGGCCGTCTGCTCGATGGACCCCATCCGGCCATCCGGCCTCCATGAACTCTCGATTTGTGCCGAGGGGGATGCGCTTGCCCAGTGGCCCACTTCGACTGCAGCCGCAGCCGCAGCCGCCGCCGCCGCAGCCAAAGTCGGCCTCTTTGCGGCCCAAAACTCGCCCGCTCGCCCCACCTCCGCCGCCAGCTCGACTTTGCTCGAAATTTGCGAAATTAATTACCTTAGAGGTGCAATTTTTCATCCTGTCGCGGCCGCTTCCGCCTGCGTGAGCCGGCGCTAGGTGCGCGCGCTGGCTCACCTAGCGCGCCTAATGCGCCTGCTGTAAATCACAGGCGGAGACTCGGAGCCGATCGGCCCCGAGCGCCGGCCGAACCAAGTGAGCGTATGTATTTCCTTTCGGGCGCGAGAGTGGCGCCCGAGGAGATCAAGATCTGGGCGCCCAAGTCGCTCTCGAGCCGCCAGCCAGCCAACAATGAGCCTTTTAATTATCTCGCGCGCGCGCCTGCACCTTGGCGCCGCCGCCAGGAAGGGTTAACTGGGCGGCCGCGCTCGCTGCAGGACCATCTAATGGATCCAAGCCGGCGGGCGGCTTGTCGCCGCAAGCGAGCCAGCCGAACAATAGGTAATAATAATGCGCGCGACTCCCGCGCTTCCGGCGGCAAATTAATTCACTCCCGTTCGCTCCCCCCTTCCTGTCTTTCTGTCTTGCGCTTGGCCTTGTCTTTGGCTGTACGTTTGAGTTTGCGTTTGCCTCCGCCTCTGCTCTTGCGCTCGCTTTCGCCTCTCCGTTGGCCGCTTATGGTGGAGCCATTTTAAAGGCGCGCCGCTCGACCAGGCTGCTCGGCTGCAAACAAACATAAAATTAAATTATGCCGCCGCTCGCTCGATTGTTCGATCGTAATTAAAACCCATTGCGCCGCCCAGGTGCTGGGCCGCTTGGGCAAAGTTGGAGCCGAAGGGGGGGGGGAGGAAGGAGCTTCCGCTTCGAGCGAGGAGAGCGGCAATCTCAAATTCCAAACTCGAGTCCACCGGAATCGATCGGCCGGCTGAGGTTTAATTGCAAAATCAGGTAATCGAGCGAGCAAATTCAAGAGCCGCTCGCTCTCGAATTGAGTCACTAGGAGGGGCGACATCTTGGCGCAGACAACAATTAAACTCTAGCTCGCGCGCGCCTCCGCTCGAGTTGAGGGGGCGGCCCATTGGATGGGTTGGAGTTTGGCAGGGAAAGTTTAGAGTCGCTTGAATTTGCATTTTAAACATTCGCGCGCAAGCCCAAACTCAATGGGCCAAGCGAGCAAAGGCAGCGGGGAGGCCCCTCTGATTGGGCCGAATACACAATGGCGGATCAATGGTTGAAAATCAATCAACTCGCGCCCTCCAATGTAAATAATGCTCGCCGAGCAGCGTTCGGGGCTCCTCGAGCGCCGGCAGCCTTCGGCCGCATTGTGCTCGGGCCTCCAAGTGGCCCAGAGGCCTCTAGGTTTTGGCCGCTTTTAGTTGAATCAACTTAATTGTGTCACGTAATATTGGCTCCGGCCGCTCGCATTTGAATATCCGCGCCAGAGCCGGGCGACGAGCGTGGCGCAAATCGCAAGCGCGCCCACAAGGGGCCCTACCTTTGGGCGCCGACGTGACACCGCCTTTGTCGCGCCTCCCACCGCCACACTCGGCATCAATCTCGGCCGGCCAAGCCAATTCAATTGAAGCGCCAAAGCCGACCTGACAGGAGAGCGGAGACACGACGACTACACAGTTTCGAGTGCCACTGTTTCGGGGCGGCCATTTATTTAAATCGCCGCAGAGGGCGCGAGTCTTGGCGCCACAAGAGCGGAGAGAGAGGCGCCGCTGAAGGTGAGACTGCGGCTGACTAGACAGGTTGAGTTTAAATAAACACGCTGTCAGGTTTGGCCGAGCGCGCAACTTTTGGGAGTGGGGGGAGCTTTATTAAATTTGAATGGAGGTGCGGCCGAGAGTGTGCCGAATGAGTGCTCACGTCGCCTTCCCTCTCGAGGCCGACTTTTCAAATCTTGCCGGCGGATTTGATTTGCTGCATTCGTTGAAGCTGCAGCGCGCGCAACTCCCCTCCGCCGGCGCCGATTGAGTTGCCTCCGTTGCTCCATTGAAATTTGAATTTACGCGCCCTGAAAGTTGATCAAAAGTTGGCCGCCCGAGCGGCGCACAATGGACAAAGGCCGGAGCCACTTGACTGATGACCCCTGACTGGCGCCCCTCAGACTCAAACTCTAACCCCAACTCAGACTTAAACTCAAACCCCGAATCCAACTCGAACTCAACTCCACTCTGCCCGCCAACCTGGCGGGCCAACCAGAGCGAGGGGCCGACTTGAGGTGGGCTGGCGCGGCCACTTCCGCTCGGGCGGGCGCGCCGATGATGGATCCGCGCGGGCGAGCGCCTAGCTCCGTTCGCGAGCTCCGGCCAAATTTGCCCGCCGCTAACAACCGAGCGGCGCCAACAATCAATCAAAGGGCCAGCGGTAGAAACAATTTTCTCACTTCCACTCGCCCCCCCCCCCCACCGGCCGGCCTCGGCTCGCGGCCAAGCGGGCGACTATTTAAAATTAAAAGTCACCCCCCAGACTCGCGCGCAAGATTCGAGCTCGTCTCTCGCGGCGCCGGAAGTGGGCCGGCCAGACCAAATTGTGCGCGGCCATCTTATCGCCCACTTTTGGCGCCCATTGTTGGCGGGCGCTCAAACGGCCCCACTTGCTCTCGTTTGGCCGCGAGGAATCCAAAATTTGGCCCAAAGGTAATGGCTCGTTTGGGCCAACAGGAGGAGGGTTTAAATGGCAGAAACCCATTAGTGAGCTTGCGCGTCGTCGCCGCCG
>ENA-UOVY01000749-UOVY01000749.1-plant-metagenome-genome-assembly--contig:-NODE-749-length-11217-cov-602.773338_pt1 | contig 11217 bp, 6 predicted proteins | sample MGYA00249840_ERZ761561 | MGnify/ENA primary metagenome ERZ761561 (study PRJEB28882, sample SAMN05720143) | plant metagenome | isolation source: Guanajuato, Mexico | place: Mexico:Guanajuato, Mexico... | reverse complement strand
AGCCAGCCAGCCAGCCAGCCAGCCAGCCAGCCAGCAGGCCGCCGAGCTCACGGAACTGGCGAGGAGGAGGAGGAGAGTCCCCCTTATGTCGCCAACGCCAATTTTCTCACGCACAAACTGAAGCCCCGAGCCTGCAAGCGCATATTCCAATCCAATACCTGTTGACGCTCAGCCAGGAGGCACGTTAGCTCGTTGAAAATGCAAACTCGCCCATTAAGTCTGTCACTTTCAATCTGAGGCTTGAGCTTGGGGCAAATTAATCAAGCCAGCCGAACATCAATCTGGCCCGAGTTTCGGCCAAACTTGAGCGCCATTGGCGGCGCCAAACTGAATCCCTGGAATGGCGTTTACCTGAGCTCGCTAATGGAGACCAGACTCGTCCCTCCCCTCGCTCGTCGCTGTCGCTTCAACGGCTGCCGCTGCCACCCTGGCTCCATTAGCCTGTGCTTGTCCGCGGAGAGGCACGAAGGGCCAGCCAGCCAGCCAGCCAGTCTAGGAGGATCGGAAATTCCAAATCGTTTACCTGATTTGCGCGCTCCCCTCGCCCGAATTACGTGCCGCGGCAACCTTTCTTTGCCAACTCGCTGCTTCTGCGCTCGCCCAGGTGGCCGCAGTTGCTCCTGGCCGCCCGAGGGCCATCCATCAAGCGCCGGCCGAGCGATGGGCGAGCCAGTCGCGGGCAGCGTCACTTTCGCCGGCCGTCCCGTCGCCTGGACAGCGAGTGGCGCCAATTGGAGGCCATTTGCGCGCACCTGTCGCGATCGGCGGTCTGCGCGGCTCTCGGCGCCGATTGAAACGGGGCGTATAATTAACACTCGCGAGCAGAGGTACACGCACAGCCTGTCTGGTCTACATTTGCGGCCGAGCTAGCCGGCTTCGTCTGGGCGGCTCGAAGGTGAGCGGGCGGATCGAAGGTGAGCGGGCGGGCGGGCGAGCGCCTTGGGGCCGATGCTCTGCTCGAGCCGGCGAGTGTCAGGCGGCCGTGGAGGTGCCATTTGCGAGCGAGAGGTCGCGCGAGGCTAGCAGCTCTCGAGAGCGGACGGGCTGCGACCGTTGCGGCTGCAGCCAGGTCAGACGGTGGTGGCGGCGGCGGCGGCCGCAACCCCGATTGTCGCCGGCTGGCGAGCGGCCGCCAAGCAGACGAAACAATCGGCTTGCGCGGCCGAAGGAGCGCCGCTTGCTGGATTGATCCTGTCACGCCTGCCGTTGGATCTGATTGAGCTCGCGAGAAGCTAATTAGAGCCGCTAGGTCAGATAGGCGGCTGCGAGAAGGAGTCATGAACAGGCGGCCGCCAAAAGTGGCCGACCGACAGCGAAGGAGAAGAAGAAGAAGAAGAAGCCGCCGAGTTGGGTAAATATCTGGTTGGCTAGGCGCGAATCAGCGCCAGCCTTTGCGCTCGGCGGGCCAAATGACAGTGTTGAAACCTGGCCGAAACCTGAGCGCACACTGGCAATTAATCGTGCCAGCTCGCCCGCTAGATCTTGGCGGATTCATTAGCATTAGCGCTGGCATTAGCGCTCGCAAGTTGAGCTTGCTAGCTAGCGGGCGAGCGCCACTCGGATAGGTTTCATCTCATCTCGCTGGCTGGCTGGCTGGCTCGCTGCATCTGGTCGCCAGCCGCCCGCTCGCTCGCCTGGCCTGCCTGCGCAAACCAGACCTCCCCTGCTTGGCTCGCTCAGCTCCACCTGGCGGCCGCGCCAACCTCCCCCGCCGAGGATTGGCCGGCGCATCGAGATCACTAGGTCGCTTGCAAACCGTTTTAGGCGGCCGATGGTGCCATTGATTTGATTTTGCGTCCAGTAAGTTCAGTGCGTTTAGCAATGCGACGAGAGGGGGCTAAGAGTTGCTCGCTAAGGGAGTTGGTTGGTTTCCGCAAGCGGCCAGCTGCAAATAGCCCCCCATCAGCGGCTTTGGCTGCCGCGGCCAGTGAGTTTGTTTTACTTATCGCTCTCAATTGGTCGCTCTTATCTCGAGCGGCCAGCCAGTCTTGTTGGCGCCAGGTAAGTTGACGCAAGGGCTTGCGCTGCCATACTTTGTCGCAAGCTGGAAGCTCCAAAATGCACACTGTAGACTGCGAGCGCCATGGCCCTCGGCCGGCGCCATCAACCATCAACGGGCGTCTACGAGCGAGCGGAGTCTAGATAATATCTGGCCGACTCAGGTGAGCGCAGCCTGTTCTGCTCCTTCGGGTCATTGGAACGAGCGGGCGAGCCGAATGATTATCGAGCCGGCGCAGCATGTTGTTGTTGTTGTCGTTCTTCTTCTTGCTGCTGCTGCTGCTCGGTCGCGCCAATGGCGAGGGAGGCAGAGAGATGCAATAATAATTAATGCACCATTCTCGTCACACAACAACCGCTGCTTGCGAGAGAGGGAGCAAGAGCAAGAGCAAAACTGGCAGCGATTGCAAGGGGACGACGAGCGGCCAACTAGACTGGCCGGCAACACAAACAGGTGAGTTGAATGAACTAAATTGGCTTCAACTTGAATGCCGCAAGACGAGCAAGCGAGCGAGCTGGTGAGCCCAAAGTGGCTCCAGAAGCTTGGGGAGATGTTGAGTCAAATGAAGCGAAACAAACCCTAGAATGGAGCCTTAGTTAAGGATGCAAACATTGGATAACAGTTGAACGGGTGGGCAGGTGAGCATTAGTTAGCCGCTTGCCTTCCCTTGCCTTGCCTTACCTTGCCACAGCCTCAAACTCAAACTCAAATCGGGCCAGCTGAGCAAACTCAAACGAGCCCACCGGCCGCTCGAGCGGGCGCAAGCTCGCAATTTGGAGCCAAGTCTGGTCGGCGGCGGCAATGGCAGTGGCAGTGGCAGTGGCAGTGGCTCCACCGTCGCCATAGTCGGCGTATTGGTTTTTCTCCTCGTCCTGGTATCGTGTGCTTGCAGCATCGGAGCGCATTCGAGAGAAGTAAGGCTCTAATGAGATTATTAGGTCGCCATAGGTACTCGGCTGGCTCAGTCCCTTGCGCTGGGACTAATTTTTACTCGCTTTAGGCTCAACCTGGCGCAGTTCAGTCCAGTCTGAACCCAGCGAAACTAGATGAGTCCGGCTGCTTGATTTGCGCCAGCAAGAGCGACGCTTTTCTCGGCGCAGAAAACAAGTCGCCACCTCTAGACTAGTTTGTTGCCTTTCCAAAGCCAAAAATTTGCCTTACCTTACCTTGCTTTGCTTTGCTTTGCTTACACTCAAATACACACGCACACACAAATGGCCGCATAGGTAGAGCAATGCGGCATCAGAAACTTCTCAACAACTCGATCTGCCGCCATCTTGGCTCAAAAAGTGAATTGGCTGTGATTGATTATCATTATTTATGTTATTTAACGAACTAACAAGCTATCCATCTACTTCACTAGGAAGGCTACTTGCTCGAAGGCTCAGCCTCGCTTGCTTGTGCCGCCTTTCCAAACCTTTTCTCGTAACAATTTCTCGCTATCCGCCTCAGGTGGGCCGAATTCTTGCCCGTGTTGCGCACCATAGTTGAGAAGAGGCCATTCTCCTTTTGCAACAACAAGTGGGGAACATCGAACTCCTTCACCTGGCCAGCGTCCATCACGAGAACCCTATCCGAGTCCATGATAGTGTTGAGCCGGTGGGCGATTGTTAGCCGGGTGCAGTTTGAGAAGGATTCAGCGATGGTGCGTTGGATGAACTTGTCCGTGTCCGGATCAACATTTGCGGTTGCCTCATCCAACACTATCACTCTGTTTTGGCGCAAAACTGCTCGTGCCAAACAAATTAGCTGGCGCTCGCCAACGCTAAAATTGCTTCCGCCTTCGTTCAATTCAGCATCAAGCGCGCCAGGTAAACTGCGAACAACTTCGTCCAGTTTCACCTGCTTGAGTGCGCGCCACATATCGAAGTCCGTGTACTCGTTGAATGGATCCAAATTTCTTCTCACCGGCCCATTGAACAAAATGGGCTCCTGCGGAATGATGGAAAGCTTCTTCCTCAGGTCATGCAATCCAATCGACTTGGTCTCAACGCCGTCGATCACAATGGAACCCTCGGGCTCGGTTAACCTAAACAAAACTGCGATTATGCTCGACTTGCCAGCTCCGGTTCGGCCCACAATTCCAACCTTCTCGCCGGCTCTAATCTTGAAGGTCAGCTTCTTTAGGACTGGCTCCTCGTTTTCGAAGTAGCGCAAATTCACTTGATTGAACTCAATCTCGCCGGCTTCAGGCCAACTAGGCGCCGGTTTGCATCCAGGAGCTGACTCGCGCGCTGGCTCCTCGGGCAACTCGCTGTACTCTTTGATTCGTGACACAGAGGTCATTTGGCTCTCCATTTCGGTCGACTGGCGAACTCCCCACTGGAAGGAGCCCGAAAGGAACAAGGCAGAAGATATGGCTAAGCCGATCTGGCTACCTGTTGCAGAGCCGATGGTTAGGGTCATGACAATTGTTATAACTGTTATGTAGCCGAGCGAGATCCAGTCGAGCGAGATTCCAAGCCAACGAGATGCGGCAACGAACAAAAACCAAGCCGAACTGTGAATATCCTGATACTCGTCAAATTTTCTCTCAAATTCAGGCTGCACTCCAAGTGCTCGAATGGTGGCCAACCCGTTGAGGGAGGCAGCCAGGTGAGAGAAGACGGGGCTCCTGGTGACGCCCTCTAGTGCTTTGATGCTCCTGACGGTGCGGATGTAGAGCAACCTTATAACTGCCACGATGGAGCAAAGTATGATTGCAGGAATAACGTTGAACGGATAAATAACTCCAACAGTAATCAGGGTGCCTAAAACGTTGATAAAAATTTCTATCGTATCGAAAGCGGTGGGCGGCAACAGATCGTCCACAATTCCCATGTCGCGCGAGACCCTATTTAGTAGGATTCCGATTGGGTTGTAATCGAAAAACTTGATCGGCGCCTTGAGGACACTCCTAAAGAGCCTGTTGTGCAGATTAATGGAGGCTCTCATGCAGGCAACAAAGAAACAGGTTGTCCTTACGAGTGTTAAAACGAACAGGCTTGCAATCAAGACGGTATAAACAATTGCATTCTGGCGCAAGGTTAAGGTGTCGGTGAGAGTAACAGGTGGGTAGTCACTACTTCCGCCGTTTAAAGCTTTCCTCTGCTCTGTGTCTGTCCAGTAGCTAAGCCAAAAGTCGCTCCCGTTGAAGAGAGCCTGAGTTCCAAGATTGGTGATGCCAATTATTATGACCAGTAAGGTTGCCGAGCTGGCCTTGATATAATGCCAATAGATGGAGTAACCAACATCCTCGAAGGAGGCAGACTCGCCCGCTTGCTTTATGGGCGCCTCGCCCACAATCCTCTCGGGCTCTTCCTCATCTGAGGGCTCATTGCTTCCCTCCGAACTTCTCTCAAGCAACTGCCTCTTTTCGCTGTCATCGGCACAGAACTCGCTCGTCAAGTTGGTTGATAGGCGCCTAGAGCGGCCATCGCTAGGCAACAATCGGCCGCCCACGCGGCGAGTGTGCTTTGCGCTTGACATGGCCGATTCACTGTCAGATTTTTCCCAGTTTGAGCCAATGAACAGTTGCAAGTCCTTGTTGTCTGAATAATTTTTGCACGAAATCTGTCTACCGTCTTGCAAAAATAAAACCTTGGTGTCCTTTCTGACAAACTGAGTCTGATGTGTAGCCAATAAGACTGCCTTGTCCCTCAAAAATCCGCATATGCATTCGTTGAAGATGTGCTTTGCAACAACGGTGTCCACCGCGGACAGCGGATCATCAAGCAAATAAATATCAGCATCGTAGTAGATTGCCCGAGCCAGATTAATTCTAGCCCTCTGGCCTCCACTGAGTGAGACTCCGCGCTCGCCGACGATGGTGTCCTCACCATGCGGGAACAACCTCATATCCTTGTCGAGGGAACAAACTTTTAGCACCTGGCTGTAACGCTGCTGGTTGAATGGCTTCCCAAAGAGGACATTCTCCCGTACAGTTCCTGCAAAAATCCAAGCCTCCTGTGCTGCATACGAAATACGACCTCGAATGGTCATCCTACCCGAAGCAAGTGGTAGCTCGCCAAGGATTGAAAGCAATACCGATGATTTACCTGAGCCCACACGACCGACGATAATCATCAATTCGCCGCCCTTGACTTGGTAAGACACATTTCTCAAGGCTGAAATGGCCGTTTGCTTAGTATTCAAACCGCCAGCTAGACCAGCCTTGTGATTGGCTGTTAGGTGTACATTTGTTGTTGAGGCGAAGAGAGAGTTTCTGCTTCCACCTTTGAGGTCGCCACTTAGACTTAGCCTCTGAGATGATCTTATGTCCTTACCACCAAGATCGCCTCCATTTATCACTTTTGGACGTTCAGGCTCCTCAACGGTGAAGGTCTTATTGATGATGGTCCAATTTGCGCTTACGTCAACGCAATCGACCTTGACATCCTCAGGTTTCACCTCCTCATCCGGGCTGCCTCTATCAACCCTATGCGATGGCTCCTGTTGAGGTAGCAATAAGAACTCCTGCAATCGGTTGCACGAGATCAGTGTCTCGGCCAACTGTGCGACCCCATATGGGAAGAATAGAGTCATGAGTAGACGGACTGCGTTGAATAACGTTATGGCCACGAAGACAATCTCGGGGTCGAGTGTGTAGCCAAGTAATACATAGGTGATGAAGCTAATGAACAGAATCACCTTTGAGGAAACGAAAAAGAGTGCCATGTTGATTCCGCGCAAAACCGACGTATACTTGATAAGGCGAACCTCGTTCGCGCGCGCAAGCTCCACCAGGTTAGCAAAAGGATCCTCCCAGGTGTACATCTTAATAACTCTCATTGCCGGTATGATTTCGTTCATTAGTCTGATTCTCTCGTCAGTTCTGGTCGCAGTTGACTGGCGTAGCTTTCCGAACCAGCGACCCATAAGCGACTGGAATGGAACGTAGAGCAAGAGAAGTGCTGATCCTGCAGCTGTTGAATAAAATCCGAGGTACATAACTGATAGGATTGCTATTGCTATAATCGCTTGCGCTGGAGCTATAACTAAGTACTGGATGTAGTTTAGGGCAACATCGAAGCGATTGACATCGTTTGTTAATAAATTGACCATTTGACCAACTGTTGTCTGTCCGATAGCTGCATTGCTCAGCTTTAACGAGTGCCTATAGATTAAATGACAACAGGCTATTCTGACTTTCATACCCGTATGCTGCGTACAAAATACATAAGGATGGACTGTAATTAAGGCCACAATTGAGAATACGATTAGTATAATTCCATCATAAAACACCCTCCAATAGATCTCCTCAACCAATAATGGATTTGCGTTCGGGTCAAGGTTGAGATAGAGGTTTACGTCACGAATTAGCCAGCCAAGTGAGATTGCTTGTAGTGGTCGGATGATGCACTCGCCAATTGTTACCCAAATTCCCGATAAGAGATACCAAAACCCAAATGCCCTACAAAGAGCCCTGACAAGGCTTGGTTTCTTGCCCTCGCGCGAAACGCGCAACTCCTTGTCCCATTCTCGTTTTAATTTTTCCCCTAAATCCTTACTCAAGTCCTCTTCAGGAACCTTATATAAATCCTCTAGAACTAAATCTTTTTGAAAGCCCTTTCTAATGAACGGATTCAGCCAATAGAGTAGCGTTTTTGAAACTATGTTAGCCGCATCATACGGATTGGCCTGTTGTTCTTCGGCGCCATTTAGCTTAGACTTCTCGCCCATCTCAGTTCGCGCGTCTCAGCGCAGGTCAACCAACCAATCGACTTGTTAGCTGAGTAACGCTTCTACCTGGGCGAAAGTGGGAGGCTAGAGAAAGCCGATTGATCTATTGTGATTGTTGTTTAGGGATTAATTTAAACTGATTGATTTGCGTGTAAAAGTTGCTTGATTCTCTGATTTAGTTGAGTTTCTATGATAGTGTTGCTTCTATCTCATGTTAAAATGTTAAGTTAGTTACAAGACGATTAGAATGAGAATGAGATGACGAGTGAGCGCTCAACAATCATTGATTGAAGACGATCGAGTGAGATCAGTGGCTTGATAGCTCCGCGTCCAACTCCCCCTCTTCTACTGTCAAACCTAAGCTTCCAACTAGAGTCATTCTGAAGTCCGAATTTCGTTGACGTTAGGGAGTCATACTAGTCAAACGCTCGAGCGGCGCAAGCACCAAGAGCTTAACTGAAGCAGTTTCCATAGATTCTCAGATGCTTGATGGTTGGACGGGAGAGTTTACGCCGTTGGCCTGGCCACATAACAACAAGCTCTTCACTGAACTGTCTTTAATGTCTGCGCAAGATTGTGAAGTGATAATGTGTTGAGACTACTTTAGGGTGGCGGACAATACAGCGATGGTTGCCCTGCGACCACTGTCCTCTACTACTGCTAGGCTATAGCGATTTTGAGATTGCAAGCACGCTTTGATCGAACTTGAAACGCACCCAAAATAGGACACTCGGAGATGTCCTAAAATTATCACATTTAGTATCAAATCGATGACACCATCTTAACCAGCAACCGGAGTTAGTGTCTCTATTAGATGAGTCCTGTCGCATTGAAACGATCGAGTCAACCTTGTGCCAATGATAACAGTCTTCAGGAGAGCGACTCGGCCGGAATCTGGGCTTACTAATGACATCTTTCGGAGAGAGCGAGATCTCGAACTCTTGGAGGTGTAAGAGGGTCAAGAGAAACTTGGTGCATGAGCTGCAGCGGTGTTTTATTGATCACGATCTTTCAGGTATATTGTACAAAAGACGTTCTTGGAACCGACACTTTGAGCTGATGGCCTCTAAAACGCCGAAACAGATAACACTGATCTGACTTGATTTAGTTGGAGTCTTGTAATTAGCACAAACATGACTAATCAACAGACCCTCAGCTACAAGTTCATACTTAGGACTTTTCCTCCTTCTCCTTCTTCTCGTCGGTCGACTGATCTGAGCTGGATTCTTCCTTAGCTGATGCTGTCTCCCGCTCGGCCGCCATCTTCTTGTAGGCCATCTCAAATAGTTTCAAAGATGCTTGCTGCAATTCGCTAGTCGCATCTTTGACTGCTTGGGGGGTAACGTTGTCCTTGTTGGCCAACACTTCACGTGTCTTTGAGATCTTCTCTTTCAGGTTGTCACAATCTTCTTTAGGTAGCTGGGACTTGTACTCTTCCATCTTGGACTCTGTGTCATGAATGATACTTTCGGCCTGATTGGTGGCCTCTATCACCTCCTTCTTCTGCTTATCCTCCTGGGCAAATTTTTCCGCTTGTATAATCATGTTCTCAATATCCTCCTTGCTCAAGCCGCCAGAGGATCGGATAACAATCTGTTGCTCTTTTCCCGTTCCTTTATCTCTAGCCGAGACGTGCACTATACCATTGGCATCAATGTCAAATGTGACTTCAATCTGTGGGATACCTCGAGGAGCGGGCGGAATGCCGACCAGTGAAAATTGACCTAGAATTTTGTTATCCGCAGCCATCTCACGTTCACCTTGGAACACCTTGATCTCTACTTGAGTCTGACCGTCTGCAGCTGTAGAGAAGACTTGACTTTTCTTGGTGGGGATGGTTGTATTTCTGCTGATTAACTTGGTGAATACACCTCCGAGTGTTTCGATTCCTAATGATAATGGGGTCACATCTAATAAGAGAACGTCCTTTACATCTGAGGTGAATACACCACCCTGTATGGCCGCACCCACAGCCACAGCTTCGTCTGGATTTACAGCCTTGCTTGGCGCTTTTCCAAATATACTTTCAACTGTTTCTTGAACCTTTGGCATTCTAGTCATACCACCGACAAGAAGAATCTCATCGATTTCGGAGGCCTTGACTTGAGCGTCTTTCATCGCTAGCTTGCAGGGCTCGATCGTTCGCTTGATCAGATCTGCGACCAAAGATTCGAACTTGGATCTTGTAAACTTGAGGTTCATGTGCTTTGGACCAGATGAGTCCATGGTTAGGTATGGCAGATTAATGTCAGTTTGAGCTGCGGATGACAATTCGATCTTTGCCTTCTCTGCAGCCTCCTTAAGACGTTGCATGGCCATGATATCTTTGGTTACATCTATGCCTTGATCGCGCTTAAATTCAGCAGCCAAGTAATTGACGAGCGCATTGTCAAAATCTTCTCCACCCAAAAATGTATCACCGTTGGTTGATTTGACTTCAAAGACTCCCTCCTTGGAGATTTCCATTATTGATACATCGAAAGTTCCTCCACCCAAATCATAGACAGCCACAATCTTTCCTTGTGACTTGTTTATACCATAGGCAAGCGCTGCAGCTGTTGGCTCGTTGATTGTACGAACGACGTTCAGTCCAGCAATTTGGCCGGCATCCTTGGTTGCCTGGCGCTGCGAGTCATTGAAGTAGGCGGGCACAGTGATTACAGCATCCTTAACTTTTTTACCTAGATACGACTCGGCAGTCTCCTTCATTTTAGTGAGAACAAAAGCGCCAATTTGGGACGGAGAGTAGACCTTTCCATTGGCCTCTAACCATGCGTCTCCATTGGAAGCCTTAACAATTTTATAGGGAACTAATTGCATATCCTTCTGAGTTTCCTTGTCGTCATATTTGCGACCAATGAGCCGCTTTGTGGCATAGAATGTATTCTTGGCATTTGTAACTGCCTGGCGCCTGGCTGGCATGCCCACAATTCGGTCGCCGTCCGGTGTAAAGGCGACAACCGACGGTGTTGTCCGCGAACCCTCAGCATTCTCAATGACCCTCGGAGTTGAACCCTCCATTACAGCAACGCAGGAATTTGTTGTTCCAAGATCAATTCCAATAACATGACTGCCAATTGGTGCATCAGATTTATACCTTCTTGTTAGCTTAAGTTGGGCTAATGTAGATTGTGCGCTGCCTGTTCGCGTGCTGGCAAGGACATATTTGCCAAATATACCCGTCGGTCTGGCCGCTTGACTCAATTGCCTGAGCATCATTGTAGATTAGCTTACTAAAGGATCTGTTATACGACGAAAGAGGAAATAATTTTGTTCTTCAAGTCGATGGTGGGCTAAATCCCGCGAGAATGATCCTTGGTTAATTTGTGGCTCTTTAAAGGTTTTCTTGCATCTAGGCCCTGGTGCTCATTCTTTCGAACGGCATGCTCGCTGCACGATTCACGTCATTGGTGAACACGCTGCCTAGCCCCATTGGGTCTCGCGGTTCGAGAAAGCTCTGCTGGGTTGCGCGCGCAGTCTGCAGGGCCAAAAATCGTGGCGACCCCCCTGCGGCAGTGCTACAACATTTGTAATCTGCAGATTCTCAGCTGGCCTAT
>ENA-UOVY01000746-UOVY01000746.1-plant-metagenome-genome-assembly--contig:-NODE-746-length-11244-cov-12.110823_pt1 | contig 11244 bp, 11 predicted proteins | sample MGYA00249840_ERZ761561 | MGnify/ENA primary metagenome ERZ761561 (study PRJEB28882, sample SAMN05720143) | plant metagenome | isolation source: Guanajuato, Mexico | place: Mexico:Guanajuato, Mexico... | reverse complement strand
GTTCTGATCTGAGTAGGCTCAACATAGGGAATACCCTAACCCTGGGAACCGGGGCCTGGCCGTCCCATCCCGGTCGACGTTCTAGCTGACGTTTGTCCGTCGACAGCAGAATGTTTCGACCGGGGTCGATTCATGGTCGCATCTGCAAACGTTTTCCCGGGGGGCCGATGCCCCCCCCCAGTCCAGGCATTTATATATATACTTAATAAAAAAGGATGCCACAGTACGTCACCTTATCCTTGGTGAGTCGAAGTGGGGTTCCGTCCTCCCTTGCCTTGCGACCTCGGTATTCCGTTTCTTGTTTCCGCCGTGCGGCATCCGACGTTTGGTTTCCCTTTCTCAGCTTTTCAAAAACTCCTGCTCGACCCCCTCGGCGGAATCTGGTGCTTTCGAAGAAAACCTTTCTTTGATTGAAAAGAGAAAGAAAGACCGTCGCTTGATCCATTGAATGATCAAACCATTTATCTTTGAATACAATAGGGGATTTGGAGGACCAGCGAGAGCCATCGAAAATCTAACGAAGAAATTCCAGAGTCAACGTATGCGGCGGCTCCTAAACGAACTTCTCTTCTACATCTGATCGCAACCAGCCAAAAAAACGTGAGCGCCTCGCGCGATACGGCTTTTTGTTTGGCCTACTCTTGCGGCTTTCTTTCTTGTCTTTTTGATTTTGGCAAAGAAGATTTATATCGCTTGCTCTTGAAGCTCAACGTCAACTGCTCCCGCTCGGGCACCCGGGAATCCTCTCGCTCTGCTCCCTTTACCAACCATTTTGAATACATTATTTATAAAAAAATATAAAAAATGAAAAGTCTTCTTCTAATATCCCGCGAACTTCTGCGATTTTGAGGATGCAGACGTGGATTCCTGCCCCATTGTCAACCATTCTTCGTCTAATCCTGCAGAGTCTCCTACGTAGGCGGTAATGTAGACAGCATCCAGGTGCGGGTGTCTCCCCGCATCTATATCCTAACCCGAGAATCTTCTTGGTGGAGGTGCAATGATCTGGGAAAAGATAGACTGCAGTTGCGGGTGTCTCCCGCAGGATTCGTGCTTATCTAAGAAGGGTATAGAATAGTTCGGCGTGTTTTGGGGGGGTCTGAAGAAGTTCGGAGATGGAAATCTGGGCGTGGAGAGACCAAATGTGTGCTTCTGACGTCATAGGGAGGGGGATCTGGCGATATCCTGCTGCGGTCACAGAGTGGCCTTTGGTTCCGGATGTCCTTCCCCTACAGCTTGTTCTGGTCTTTCATAGGTAGATCTAGGGTTCCTTACTACCTGTCCTGATCTTCCAAATCATTCTCACAGGAGATCCGGTTTTGATCAGATAGTTTTTCTTTCTTATCCTTCGATAAAAGATTCATTCTATTCCTATAAAATAGGAGGCGATGGAATCCCATTTATTTATCTGTTTTTAGGTTGGCATAACAAAGAAAGTGCCAAGAAACAACACATACCCTTCACTTTTTTAAGGTTCGGGATGGGAGACGGAACTTTACTTCACTGAACCGGCACTACGATTTGTTTGTTGGCTCCTACCACTCGTCCCTCGTTCATCTTTCGATAGATTGTCCTTCATCCCTGGATGACTAAGGCCAGTAGCGGCACTAGCAACTTTCACGGTATCATCTCCAACCGATACTTCAACGAAAGCCGGTACTAGGTTTGCTAATCGCATTCTCGAAAGGTTCTATCATTCTCTACACTCTCAATCTCTAACTCAGAAAGAAGAAAGGAAGGAAGGCGCTCGCTACGCCCTAGTCGCTTTGGTCATTTTTTATCTGAAGATACCGGTGGTCGAGAAAGAGAGATGACTGACTTCCGGACGGACCCACAGAGAGAGAGGCTTTCCGGTCCCCTATAAACGGACGCAAATGAGATCCAATATCAGGTCCAGAACAGAAGTTCCATAATCGAGATCGTCGGCATCCGGATTTTCTTCCGGAGGAGTATACCGAGTAGGCTTCTTCCGCTTAGCGAGTGAGACCAAAGCGTTCACCTAGGCTTGCTCGTGTTGCATAACTTGCACTTCGACATCTTTTACATATCTTCTCCTTTTTTCGCAAGACCTCCAGTACGGATCGCAGATGTTGCACGTGCTCGGACCACGTCTTGCTGTAGACAGGGATATAATCGTCACTACACAACCACGAAATCATAAAGACTCGAGCTTATGATACTGCTAATTAACGTAGCGAGCTCTTCTATCGCTATCGAGTACCTACTTTCCTTTGAGGGCATGGAGTTCCCCGTTTCTGTTCAAAGAAAGTATCCCTTGCTTTCCATTCCTCCATTTGTTGTTGGCCTTCTATAACTTGTTCAGGCTTTTTACCAGGTTCCTTTTTTTTATGTTGTCGACTTGCGGTTGCGAGTCTTCGATTTGCGGGTTTCTTTATTGGTATCGTCCCTGGCTTACAGCGCCTCTAGTTTGAAAACAGCCTTATCTCGGCTCGGGAGCGGAAGGTGCGTAGCAAAAGATCTTTATTCTCCGCTTGAGGCAATCAAAATACAAGAAAGAGTTGCTTCTTCCAGTTCTCACTTAGAGAAGTTCGGATAGGAAACCACGCCTAGAGGCCGAGCCCTTTGAGAGCACCCCTTGTTCTTCTTCCGGTTCTCAAGCGGGGAATGAAGCCAGTGAGGCTCGTGTCTTTACTTCTGAAAAATCTCAATCAATCAGTAAATCGTTGAAGTTCGGATGCTCGATGAATGCTTTCCGAAGGAACGTCTAGGATATCGATCCCACCCGGCTCTTGATAACCCATGTCCGGTCAAAGGTCTCCTCCCGAACGAACATACCGAGTCGATACAGCCTTTCAGCAAGATTTAGCAAGTGACTTCGGAAAAACAAGAAATGTGGCCCGGAGGGGTGAGGAAATCCAGCGTTGGTTGTTCGAGACTGATTCAACAGGGGCTTTCAATCATCTATTTCCTCTAAATGCAGTACTTTCTCTCCTTGAACGAACGGGGGGAGTCGCTTTCTCTTTGAAAGAATATCTACCTCTTTCTCCGGGCTTTGGAGACTTTAAGTGATTGGCTGGTTCCCCTTCGGTTAAGGAAATAGCTAGGCGCTGAAAGCCCTCTAGATTGAGAGCTATGGGGGCAGGTGAAGATCAAACAAATACGTTAGAAGACAGGGGAATTCCACAGAAGTTAACAGCTGATCTATCGCCCTTCTCCCGGACTTTTTAAAACACTGGGAAAATTGTCTTACATCGGATGTTCCTTCGTGAACTACCCCTGAAAGATGGCAAAAAGTACTGGTTTTGCTGCGGGGTGAGATATAAAAGTTTATTTAGAAATTAGACCCCACTCCCTAAGGAAAATGAGCGTCGGGGGATTTCGCCCATAGGTGAGTTAACACGTCGATCGATTCCGACGGTCCAGCTATTGAGGGAAATAGGGCTTTAGTACTTTTGCCACTAGGTAGGAGCTCCTCTTTCCATTTTCACAATGCTACTGCTAAGGGAATCGAGGTTGACTGGTTGTCCATCTAGGTGAGTATCGAACATGGTATCTTTCTACCGCTTGTGAAAGCATTCCTTCATGGCGCTCATTCACTCAGCTCGGTATCGGCTACGGTTAGCGAGGTATGCTTGGCATTATTTAGAAGGCCAGGCTTATACTCTCGCACCATATCAATCAAACGTAGGAAGTTTGTCTTGCTTGCCATCGTGCCTGTCGCTACGCGCCTTAGTTTCAGATTGGTCAGGAAGTAACTCGTCGCCACAAACCCCGTCTTTGACCACGAATCGTGACCCCAACGACGGTTTGACTCCATGTGCGAAGGCAATGCACAATTGCCGTCATCTCCTTCTCCTGGACCGTCTGACGGCCGCTCGGTGTCGTTGAGCTTACAACTCTCGTAGGCTATGGGATGCCCATCGTCGCATGAGGACTCCCCCAATGGCAAAGTCTGAGGCATCCGTATGCACCGATCATGTCTGGGTGTGGTCTGGCAACCAACACACAGGCTCCTTCATTACTGCCTCATCTGCGTCTTAAAAAGCTTCTTGACACCGATCCGTCCATTTCCACGTTCGTTCCTTCTCGCAGGAGATCCGTCAATGGAGCCGCCCGCCTTGAGTATCCGCCGGATGAATCGCCTATCCTATAGTAGTGGACAAGTCCTAAGAAGGACCTAAACTCCGCCATTTTCTTTTTTGTAGGGGGGTCCCACTCCTTGATAGCCCTCACTTTCTCCCCATCCATCCTGATCAAGCCATCACCTATCCAATGGCCCCCTAGGAATAGGATCTCCGTCTGTCCAAAGGAGTCTTTTTTTATCTTTACATAGAGGCTATTCGAGACCTTAATACCAGGAGTCCGGAGGTGGCTAACGTGGTCGTTTAACGACTGGCTATAGCTCACGATCAAAGTATACCACCAGTCGTTTAATTAAGTACGGGTGGAATAGCTCATTTATGAGGGTGCAGAACGTTGCTGGGGCATTGGTGAGTCCAAAAGGCATAACCAAAAAGAAAAGGGCTGGAAAGCGCCGTCGCTTGTCATACAGGTCGTCTTTTGCTCGTCTCCTTCTGCGATACGCACCTGGTAGTAGCCCGACCGTAGATCCAACTTCGAGAAGTATGAAGCGCTCAGTCAAACAAGTCTGCAATCAAAGTGGATACTTTACTTGTTCTTGATGGTTAGGTTACCTGGTTGAGCGCCCGAGTTTCAATGCAAAATCTAATCTGACGGCTCCCGCTTCTTATGGAATAAAAGAGGGGCAAAATATGGAGCCGTCGGAGGCTTAAATATATCTGGCCGATATGACTTCCGGAAATTCTTTCCTGAGCTCAACCAACTGACGGAGGGGCCATCAGCCAAACCAACCCAGCTTTGGCTCCACCAGGCTCAAACTCGATCTTGTGGTAGACTGCCCTCCCCGATAGGGCGTCGGGCAACTAACTCGTGGGGCATGACATCCCCAAATTCCCCAAGTACGTCGCTGCATTTCCTGAGAAAAAAGTCTGATGTGTATTGGATCCGCTCTTCTTTCCGCATGAAGACATGACTCCGAATCTATATATCTTCCTTATTCTAAAGAAAGAGAACCCCTCACCCGAACCTTTCTTAAGACTACCAAGCCCTCTCGAATTAGTTCTACGATAGAAGCTTTCAACGTACACCCGGGGACAAATCTTTCACTCACTGAGAAGTGAAAACCTGTGACTATATCGTCCTGAAGACGGATGCGACGGGAAGAAGTGGCATTTAGAAGTGTTGCTGACTTTACATTTAGGTTTCGGCATAACAAAGCTTGCACTGTCTTTTCGCACTTAGGTGCACTGCGTGCCGTTGGTAATGATTCTACTACGGTGCCGCAAATTCGCAAGCTGGTCCTAAGTAATCGTTGTTGTTCATTGGATTCCGGAGGAATGACTTCGTTAGGATTGGAGAATTGCTGTGATTCTTCCTGAATAGACTCGATTCTCCCGTCGAGAGTGACTTTGAAAGTCTTACCTAAACTCTTCCGACTGAATATGAGAAAGCCTATAAAACAACGAGCTACTATCATTTCTTCATTATAGATTGAGATCTTCTTCGGACTTGATGCACAAATAGATGGAATAGCAGCAAATAGCATCTTTCTATCCTGCATATTCGTTGAACTCAATCTCATTGGGCAAGATTCTTTTTTTTTTCGGTATTCTTTGCAAGGGAACGAGAAGTTGTGTAGGACAGGATGCGCTCGCCCGGCGACCAAGTCAAAAAAGAAAAGACAAAAAAAGAAAGACAGGCGTGAGGAACTTCGTATTTTGTAACTCTCCTTTAGTTCTCTTTAACCTTGAATACAATTTATAGATTCGACAGCAATAGTACCTCGGACTCGAAAAGTTATAACGAAAATGGCTGATCCAATAGCAGATTCCGCAGCTGCCACGGTTGGAACTAATGAAGCAAATGATTGACCCATCATATCATCCAAAGAAACGGAAAATACCAAAAAGTTCAAATTGACAGCTAATAACATTGATTCAATTGGCATTGACATAATAAGAATATTTCGTCTATTAAGGAGGATTCCCCGAATACCTAAAATAGAGATGATCATAGAAAATGTAAAATATTTGATAGGATCCGTTTCGGAAACGTGGAATATCAGAGAAATTCAAATTAGGTGAGGCTTAGAAGGAAAGAAGTCCAGGGAGAGCCCAGCTCTCTTCTTTCTCACTTAAGGAAGAATACCGAGAGGGAAAAATGGAATGGACTGAAAGAAAGAAAAATGCTTTCTTATTATAAAAAATTTCGTTATATTATAGGCTTGTCGATATCAACAGGGATTCCATCGCCTTTCTTCGACCTCAAGAGATTGAACAAAGAAGCCCCATTGATTGGATATGGTTCCATCTCCCAGTGGTGAGCAAACAACAGCCCCCCGATCAGGTGGTGTAGCCTTGTCCAAATGGCTGCTACATCATGAGTTTCGGGATGATGCTGACGCTACAAGTACAAGTCCGCCTTCGAGGTGCGTGCCTTTCGACGCCCTTCTTTCCATAGTGCTTCTTCCCTGGGAGCTCCAGTTTCTCTAGCCTCACCGGGATGTGGTTGTGTACAGCAATCGAGAACCAGTGGAATCAGTGAGAAAATGCACGGGGCAAAACCCTTCTTCAACCTTTGGTCCTTAAGGTGGGGAGCCCATGGGGGGATCCATACTAGGAGAGTCAGGATACTACGCAACATCCCGCCAGTAAAAGGTCATAGCGAGGTTCGGGTTTTTGGAATGCATTGCCCCAGAGAACTAAGAAGGCAACAAAGCTGGGAATGAGGGGCTGGCTTTCATCCAAAGTCGTCAATTCGATCCGACGTCCTTGCTCCTGTTTTGGTTCCACTACCCTTGTCTAAAGCTCCGATGAGACGATCGATCCCTATCGAGGCTCTTCATTGCCTTTCTCCAAGTCGACGTGGTCCTCTCAATCCTTCTTTGAATGAGTGACCGGAAGAAGCACCAGTGTTTGGTTAAGCAGGCCAAGGAGTCAATCGGGTCATACCAGTCGTCAAGACGCAAATCCTGGTTTTTCTCAGGCTCTCTATTGGCCGCACCTCTCCCGCAAGCCTTTGTGGCTTTCGAGCCCTCTGACGTCGAAGCCATACATAGCAAGACCTGTGAAAGGGATTCCCAAATCCATCCACAATTGAGGGATGTCACCAGGGGTTTCACCGCCTTTGCTCTTCTTCTCTCATTCACCCTTCAGTGGGGGTGCAGCCGGGTCGGAGTCGTAGGCCAATCATCTCTTTTGTCAATGAGTAGTTGTACGGAGTCTACCCGTCGACAAGATCCCTCTGCTCAGCGAAGGGCCCCCTACTCCTACGCCCAACAGGAAGGCATCGGTCAAGCAAACCGAGGATAATCTGTCTGATGACCAGAAGGAGGCGATGGAATCCCAACATTCACCAGCACCAGCCTTTCCCCAAAACGCACCAAAGCTCGTCGGGCCGAAACGACTCCTATTCCATAATATCCAGATCAGAGAGAAAGTAAATCAGGAGCCCTCTTCTTGGTACCGGAAGGGAAAGAGAAGATTTCGATGAATCATCAATCCCGCCCACCTTTGTCTTTGGTTTTTGCTATGGTAGGTTCCGAGCAGGAATGAGCACCCATAATTCAAACTTCTTAAGGTAGTTAGGCTTGACGGAAGGGACTTGAGCCCTACCCCCATCGTGCTATGATTTGGTTTCCCATATGTATGTCATTGTCTAGGGGCTCCTCCTCGGCTGACAAGGGCGCTTCAAGCTCATCGAGATACGTTGACACTTGACCCGCAGGGGACAGCCAGCGGAAAGAAGGGGCTTTGGTGGATTATCCCGACGTTCCATCTTCCATAGAAGGCGCTCAGACTCCAATGTCCCTCTTTTCCGAGCGAGAGTCAGCTATCCAATGAAGAATGAATTCGCTCTAGTCTTTCATCGGTCAACAGAAGCTTTTTCAGAGCACATAGATGGGCTTTCATGAAAAAGCCGATCAGTGGTGTCCGGTAGTTCAATCAGACCAGTCAGCCAAGCAAGTCATAGTTAGGGCAGTCGGAATGGGCAGGGAAGCAAAACAGTCAGCAAGCAGTAGTATTGAAGTTCAGTCAGTCAGTCCCTCCGTATATCCTTCTTTCCCTCACTCCGTTCTTCCTCCCGAACACTCCGAGTAGGCGAGGAGAACTGCTTCTGAATGCAGCCGTTCCGTAGGGGCCTTCCTAGAGGACTCAAAGTAGGCTACAAAATCTCCCTCCTGCCCGAAACACTACCGCTTCGGCTCTTTACACTTGCGGTATAGCAGTCGGTATATTCGTATATATCCCTTGCCTGAGCAGTGAACGATGGGTTAAGGGGGCCCCTCCCCTTAGTAGTCATCTATAGGAATCTGGGATTCGGTATTGAAAAAATCCTCCACTTCGTTCGGTCACTTCAGAAGTAATATGACGATACCTAAATGAAAATCGTTGAGGTCTTTCATTTTTGAACTCCTTTACATTGTTGTTCACATTCAGTAACAGCTTGCCGGTGTCCCTTCAGGTCAGGAACTCCTGCAATAGGCAGCTACCTCATGGAACTAAAGAACACTACTCTCATCCCTCTCCCGAGGTATCTACTATTTGTATTCGTGCTCCTTAAGTCGATTAAGACCTGTATATAAGTCTGATTAAGGAAGGCTCTGCAAGACCATAATATTAGTACTCTTAACGTTCAGTAAGGCGCTTTCCAGCCCGGAGTCTTGCCTTAGGGGAGAGGGGATAAGAGCTTCTGGTGATTGAAAAACGTAGGGCCTTTGACAGGTAGGGCCCACCAGGCTTTTATGAGCTTTGAGGGACGTCTTCTGTTTCCCTTATCAAGCAAGCCACAAGCCGCAGGCCTTTGATGCCATGGTCTCGGTGTCCAGTCCCTCAGTATCAGTCAGCGAGCGCAGTTTGTAAAAGGGCGTAGCACGCCGGTTGAGAACTACACCAGCTCTTTTGAGGCTGAAACGTCCTTCGTCCTCCACTCGCCGGAGACTATGGGGATCCTGGGATTTGAGAACACTGACTGACGGGACTTCGAGGCGGGTATTTGACTGTATACCTATACCGACGGAACGAAGGCACGAGCCCCTACTAATAATCGAAGGGGACGGAGACCACAGCTTGATGCGAGTACGAACTATACCACAAGTCTATAAGCGTCGAGAGCCCAGGCCAAGGAGCTCTATCGAACAGGGAAACTCGAAACCCTACCCTAACACCAGCTTCCTTCCAACCGACGTTTTTTATCCTCTTACGACTCGAACAGGAAGTAGAATTCCCCTCTAGACAGCGAAAGCACCCGCCTGTGTAGGCTCGCTACGTTAAGAAGCACTATGGCGCTTTCCGTTAGTAGCCTGGAAAGCCTCAGCCTAGAAGCGTCTTCCTAAAACCGATCATAGTCCAGGAAGCGAAGTGCCCATCTCGAAAGCCCAAAAGCTCAGAGGCCTGGGAGAACTAAAGAAAGTACACTGTTTTTGAAGCAGTCATAAGAGCAGGAACATCAAAATCTCAGACCATCCCTTCCTGTGAGAATCAAAGCCACAGCTAAACACAAACCCAATGCCGATGAACTCTGTCAAAGACTTAAGAAAAGAAAGGGAGTGGAATTCACGGAGTCTTGTGAATACCTATTTGATTGAAGACCTTCCCGCCTTTATCCAAGAAAAAGAAAGATGTCAAAAGAGCCAGATGAGTCTATAGACGGATCAAAAGAATCCGATCTCGAAAGAAGAGAAATGAGAATGCCTCGTAGCAATTCATTGGCATACCAACGAGAAATTCCAACCGACGTCTTGTTTTCGGTCATTCTTACCATTTCTATTCGACGAGCCGAGTTTCGCGATTTGAACCTCATTCCTCAATTATAGGATGTGGGGCTCAAAATCAAGCTGCTGACGGACTGAAAGCATTTATCTTTCTGTCTAGCTTAGATAGCACAAAGATGCATCGGATTGCACCGCCTCCGCTCGATCCTTTTCCGTTAGAGTCAGAACTAGAAAATGCTTTCTTTGTCTATACCGGGACTAGGTCTTATTAAAATCCCCTCGTCTTTTTTTTTTATAATGCCCTGCTTGGAAATTCAAAACAAGACAATCATAGAAAGTCAAGACAGTTGTCCCTTTCAAGACATTATTACTAATTAACTTAACAAATCGTCGGCTTAATTTGCGCTGGCTTATCTGTATTCGACTTATCCCTCGTGGCGGGGAAGGGGCGCATCATATTCCTCTCTTTATGCTTTAAATCAAGCCATTGCAATTCCAATCTCGATCAGTTCATGCCATAAATCCAGCTCTTTCTTCTCCTGGACCAGATTTCAGTCTCGGATCCACGGAGACGAGCAGTGGTGCAATGAATAGGGGGTGGAAGCAGGCAGCTCAATAAGCGAATCCGGGACGGATTCCATAAGTGCATCGCTTGATGAAAGTCGGATGAAGCAAGAGAGTGAGGTCCCTGACGGAAATAAGAAGGTTGTATAAATGAATGAAAGAGTCCTCACAATACAATATACTCTGAACTAAGGAAAAAGAGAGCTCCGTAATAGGAAAAAGGAAGCACTTTTTTTCTTTTTGCAATCCTGCCTTGGTCTCGGGGTGGCTATAACAGAGGGGAGGCGATGGAATCCCTGGGGATGCAGGGATACAGCCCGACGGAGTCGCCACATCTTTTCATAGAGCTTGTACGAGGATAATGGAACCCTTAAGCTTAAGTCGGAGCCGATCTCTAGCAATATGTTTCGCGTCTTCTTACTATAATAGCGAGTTCTTACTTTGACCCGTATCCCTGCATCCGGATCGATTTAATCTCCTCGTGAGAGAGGGAGGCATTAACGGATAGGGGATTGGTAAAAATTTCTTTCCTTTTGCCCCTTCTGGGTGGGCTTAACGGAGAATGTATTCAATTCCTCTACCACTGCTACGTCCAGCCGGGTGAGGGGCTTGACAAGATCATCTGGTAATTGTTATACATTCGGCTCGTTGACCCAAATGAGCAACTCTTCGTGCTCATCATCATCTTTATGGAAAGTTTCATCTCATTTGGGAATGAGACGAGCGGATCATCATCACTGTCATCTCCCGACGAGCAATGGATGACTTTCACACTTCGGAATCTCGTGCGTCACCTCAACTCTTTCTTTATGCGAAGGCCGTTTCTGCTTATCTTCAAAGCGCGAACGTCAGCGTCGGTATAACGCGTTTCCAGCACAGAAAAGGGATGCAAAGTCCCCATAGATTCTTTTATCTTCGCCGTTCTC
>ENA-UOVY01000745-UOVY01000745.1-plant-metagenome-genome-assembly--contig:-NODE-745-length-11250-cov-591.229745_pt1 | contig 11250 bp, 14 predicted proteins | sample MGYA00249840_ERZ761561 | MGnify/ENA primary metagenome ERZ761561 (study PRJEB28882, sample SAMN05720143) | plant metagenome | isolation source: Guanajuato, Mexico | place: Mexico:Guanajuato, Mexico... | reverse complement strand
CCTGAGCAAACGGTCGCAAGTGGAAATTTGGAGGCCACTCTTCTGGCGCGCAGATGGAGACCACAAGACCAGCTAGCTGACTCCGAATGAGCAAACGAATTTCTAAAAAGTGCAAAGCTTTGCGAATGATTTGGCAGCGATGATGGAAGTTAGAATGAACCATCTTGGTGGCGCCAAGAAGTCCTCTTTGAAGCCCATCTCTCGGCAGCAAGCGAGCTTTTAGGTGAAAACAAAGACGTCTCACCTGTTTTGGCAGTCGGTGTTTTTCTCCCTCCAGTGGAAGACACGTGAATCAGATAAAAGGGAGCTCTTTAGTTTTCATGGGGCTTTTAGTTGAGGCTTGAATGTTTGGACAGAGTGAAGAGGCAACATTTCAGCGAGACTTGGCTCGATTTGCGGCCAGCTTTCGGCGGGTCTGAGCCGGCCGCTGCGCTGGTCAGCTCAGATGCAAACTCCGCTCACCTTGACTCCGATTTGAACGAGAGCTGACCTTGGCCGGCGCCAACCGGCTAGCGAGGCAAGCAGGCGCACACTGGGCCGGCTGGGCTGGGCTGAGCTGAGCTGGGCGAAGGGGGAGAGGAGAGTGGCTGGGATTGCGAGGGCAAAAAGCCGGCGGAATCTGTTTGCCAAGTGTTGGCTAAGAAATTGGAGATAAGCGATGATAATGATATTGCTCAACGAGCGGACTCTATAGAGACGAGAGAGGATCAGCTGGGCGAGCTTTGCCGCAAAACCTGTTGCCTCTGGTGGAGGAGCAGCGCGCGCATGTTGGCCAGCCCGAGCTTGGCGCGCTCAGCTCGGCGCGTCGAGTTGAGTAGCCCAGTTGAGTGACGCCGCGAGATGGGGGGCGGCGAGCGGGCAGGTGAGCAGGCGGGTCGGGGGGAGTTTTGCGGGCGGGCAGAGCGGAGGACTTTCGCTGGGCGCAATGGCCAAGAAAGGGAGCTTGCGATCGGGATTGGCGACAAGAGCTCGCTTGGATTGGAGCTACCACTTTGTGGCCGTCGCGCTCGTCGGCGCTCCAGCAGCAGCAGCAGCAGCGGTCGTTGTAGAAGGTGCCGCCGCCACTGCTGCAGAGGAGGACAGGGAAGTGCGCGCGAGCAGTCCTCGCGTTGGCTCGAAGTTGGCGGCCAGCTCGCTCGCTCCTCCATTTGACACTTTGCTCTCGACTCGAGCGCTTCAACTCAAGCGGCCATTCAGATTTTAGCCAAACCCACCCGACCGATTGGAGGTGAGAGAGCCACACACCAGAGAGAGAGAGAGCGTTTGATTCACCTTGAGCCTCCGGCAGCGAAGAGAGTCGAGCGAAGGGAGCGAGCAGCGAGAGAGAGAGAGAGAGAGAGAGCGAAAAGAGGAGAGCAGAGGTCACCTGAGGGGAGCTGACGGCAGCGGCACCATCAACGGCAAAGAAGCGGCATACGAACCTGGACAAGTCGCGCCGGTAACACAAACAGGAAGCCATGTACTGCGTCTTCAATGCCACCACAACCTACGACGCCGACTCGGGCAACCCGCTCGGCTGGCCGCTCGAGCAAGAGTACGGCTACTTTTGCGACCAGCGCGACAAAGGTGAGTGGGGAGAGCGAGCTTGGCCCAGCCGAGGGGCCAGAAAGAACGCCCGAGCAAAAGCTAACCAACAACCCTCCTCCTCCTCCTCCTCCTCCCCCCCCCTCGAAGGCCTTTTCATGCTCTCAAACGGGCTGCTGAACGTGATTGCCCTGGTGGGCGTGTACCTGCTCACAGTGCTCTACGTGGGCCCGAGGCTCATGGAGAACAGAAAACCGCTTGAGATCAAAAACCTCATCCGCTTTTACAATGGAGCCATGATTTTAGTCAACATTTACCTGATCAAGCGCGCGCTAAACCTGGTCGACAACGGAAGGAGCTTCTTCAACTGCAAGGGCGTTGAGATGGACTTTAATCGGGTTGACGAGATCGCATTCATAACAGAGCTGTTTCTCCTCTCTCGTCTCGCCGACTTTTTAGACACAGTTTGGTTCGTCCTCAGAAAGAAGCAGTCGCACATCTCCTTCCTGCACGTATTTCACCACTCCTACGTTCCAACGGTCACTTACGTTGCAACAAGATGGGTGCCAGTTGTTCCAAACGCAATGTCGTTCCCATTCATCAACAGCGCCATCCATGTAGTCATGTACGCCTATTACCTGATGGCCACCTTCCCCTCACTTCGCCCACACTTGTGGTGGAAACGATACCTGACTGCACTGCAGATGTTACAATTCATCACAGTTCTCGTGTACAACATTTTTGGTTACTTCTATTTCAGCAACGTTTGCGGAAAATCACAAACACCAGCCCTAACTGGCTCGCTCATATCTGCAGTCATCTTCTTAGTCCTCTTCAATTCCTTCTACAAGCGAACCTACACGAAGCCAAACTCGCAGCCAGCAACGCTGAGCGCGAAACAGTTATCACAGAAAGCTGAATAAAAGCACATCGCCACCCTCGTTGTTGTTGTTGTTGCTGCTGCCTTGGCCGTTGCGCGCGCAACACTCGCCAACGGGCAACTCCTTTGCCAAACTCATCCCTCCTCCCCCTTTGCTGCCAACTTGAAGCCAGCTTCCGGCCCCCTGGTGCCGGAAGTGCGGGCCGCCGAGGATGGCGAGCGCGCACTTGGCCGCCTCGCAATCGGTCAGCTCGAGTTGCTTGGCGCTAGATTCAAGCTTGGCCGCTTGCTGCTGGCCGAGCAGACTGGCGGGCAGCTCGCTCGTTGTCGTCGTTGCTGTTGCTGTTGTGGCCGCACTAGCCTGCTGCTCGTCGCCATGCTGCGAGCAACTGTTGCAGCCGCTTGGCGAGCAGCAGCTCCCAACTGTCTGCCAATTGCACGCGCCCGCCAGGTGGCGCCGCTGGTCCAGGTGGAGGTGCCTGCCGCACAACAGCCGCTCGCTAGCGCAACTCGAGGCCCTAGAGCCGAGCTCTGTGTTCAGCTCCGCGCTCAAGCTCGCCTGCTCGCCCTCAATCACGAACAGTCCACTTTCCAAGGGTGCCAGCTCCAACTTAGAGTCGGCCACCCCGAGCTCGCCGGCGGTTGCCAGCGAGAGGAGGCTTGAGCGAGCTGGCGCCAACTGGCACCCGATGGCGCGCACAACCGAGCCGGCGCCAACTTCCGCCACTAGCTTGCTCTCGCGGGCTGGCGGCGCTAGGAAGTCCACCTGCTGGCCAGTTGGCGCGTCCCTGGTTAGCTCGCGCGCCACCCAGCCAGTTGCGCCCATTTGAGCAAGCTCGCTTTCGCCCACAACAACCCTACTTCGCGCTGAAGCCTCATAATCTTGCTGGCCCCATTTGGTTTGCGCCGGCTCGCGCCCATCGGTCGCCTTCACCGACTCCGAAGTGGTTAGTTTGCGACCGCGTAGCACGAGCACGATTAGGCTGAGCGTCAGGATGGACAGGACCACTGTGCCGCAGATTGCAACGATCGTTACGCTGATCTCGAAGCGATGTTGCCAGCCTCTGGCTCCGGCCGCTGGGCTTGTTCCATTCCTCCAGCGCCTGCTCGCTTGATGTCGCTGGCTCGAGCTTGGATCGTCGGCAAGCAATCGTTTGGCTGGCAACTCTTCGCTTCCAAACTCTGAGCGAGTCACCTGAGCTTTGGCCTGAAGCTGGCGCTGTCTCCAACCGGAGCCCTGCTCACTTAGTTTCAGCTCTGAGCCCAAGATGGCGCGCGGCTCGCTAGTCGCAAGCAAGTTGCTAGCCCGAATGGTAAACACGAGCCTCTCAAGCAGCGCCTCCTGCTCGCCCAAACTCGCCCGCTTGATCCCGTTCTTCCGCCGCCCCCTCCACCTGCCCCGGCCGACTGGCTCCGTTCCGCCGGCGCCCTGATCATTCTGGGCCTCCTCGTCCGCGTTGGCCGCCCCCTCTGCCAGCTCGGCCAGCCAGATTCGGGGCTCCTCCTGGTTTGAGGTGGCTCCTGCAAAGGATAGGCCCGCCAGTTGGCTTGTTGGCCAGCTTGGGCCCCTCTGCGCGCCCTCTACACTCGTCACGGCCAACTGAAAGATGAGTCCCTCCTTGCCCGGCGTTAGGCTACAATTGGCGCCTATCACAATGCTCTGCCCGCCTAAATCCTCAACTCCAGCCTCCTGTTCCTCGTCCGCCCTAAACTCGAGCACCTGCGGCCTTATTGAGCAGTTGCTGGCGCTCGGCTCATGCAACTCTTTTGGGTTTGGTTTTTCATGGAGGAAAAAATGCTGCTTAGCTGATTCTGTCTGCCTCTAAGTTGTTGCCCTGAATTGCGAGCGCAACTTACCTGCGGGCGGCGGAAGCGCCAAGCTGGCGCAAGGGCGCCGCTGCCAACCGAGCGAGTTTAGCGCGTTGCAAAGCAAGAGGCCGATCGGCTTCTCGCCGCCAAGTTTATCCTCCAACTCCTCAGCGCTCAACCGGCTTGAGCTTGTGTTAAACTGGACTTGGACAAGCGAGCGGTTTGGTGTTGGCGACGGCGGCAGGAGGCGGCCGCCAGCCTGGTGCTCGAGCTCGCCTTCGAGCTGCTTGAGCGCGCCCAGAGCGAGCGACTGTCCGCCGGCCTGCCACTGCGGCTTGGCCGCCAGCTTGGCCAGCTCGCGCAGCCCAAAGAAGGACCAGGCGAACTTTGCGGCTGGCGGACTTGCCTCCACCTGGCACCTGAACTCGCGACTCGCCGACCAGTTGCCAGCGCCTTGCTCTGGCCAACCTGCTGGCCCGTGCAAGCAGACGGGCGCGTCTAGTTGGGCGCGATTGGCGGATTAGCGCGAGTTTGGTCGGTTGCTGGTTGTGAAAGGGGCGCTCGAATACTCACAGTGGACGCTTAGCTTCAAGGCCGCGCTAGTCCGCTCGCCAAGGCTGTTCACAGCGCGACATTTGTATTCATCTTTCGAGTCCAACTTGGTCAAGTTAATCACAGTGAGCTTGTTGGCCTCGAATCTGTATTTGCCCTGGCCAATGGAGGCCGGAATTAGGGGAACCAGCGGCCAGCTCAACAGTTCGCCTTCCAAGGGGGCGCCCGATGAAGCGGAAGCGGGTTGCGCCCTTTTGGGGGCCATAATTTTGGCCAGCGGTTGCTCGTTGAGCAGCCAAAGGAGTTGATTGATGGGCGGATTGGACTTGAAGATTGATTGGGATAAGTTGGCAGCGGCGGCGACAGTTGCAACGGATGGTTGGATTGGAGACAACAAACGGGACCAGTTAGTCTCTCGGCCGCTTTGGCGTGCAAACACACAGGCTAGCCGACTTACTTGCACTTGGCACTCGACTTGTCTCGTGTCCAAGTCTCGCTGACTTGGGGCCAAAGATGAGCCCTCAAAGCGCTGGCCGGCGGAGGCGCCGCCCGCAAACGGATCCAGCTCGAGGAGCCGCAACACTGGCTTGTCTGGCGGGCGAGTGGGGAAAAGGAGTGGGCTCGGTTGGTTAGTTAGGGCGGTCAGTTTGGCGGCCAAGTCGCTCGGTTAGCCTCAATTAGCTCTCCCCTTGGCTGTCTCCTGACTCACATTTGACGGACAGTTTTAGGCGCGCGCTCAGGCTTCTGTTTGGCCGGCCGAGCGGAAGTTGGTTGTTCGTTGCCGTGCAAACCAACTGGGCGCCGTCGTGTCTCCAGCTCAGCTTCTCCAGCTCGAGCAGGCTGCTGCTCGCGAGCTCCTGCTGGCCGCCGATTGGCTTGGGCAGCGCGGGCACATCCGGCCCGCCGGGCGCCCACGACCAGAGCAGCTGGGCGGGCGGGTTTGAGCCAACCGCCCTGCAGACGAAACTGGCCGCCTCGAGCTCCACCAGCGACACCTCCTCGGCCCGCCGGCCACCTCCAGCTTCCGGCCGCGAGTTCCGAGAAACAATCTCCACGCTCTCGGGCGCCACTGGCTCCGTTCAGTTGGTGGTGGTGGTTGGGCGGCGACGGTTGGCGGTTGAAATGGGGTTAATTTGTTGCTGCTTCTGGGGGCTTTTGGCGAAGGCGGGAGGAGGCGGCGGAGGGGGGGCGGTTTTATTGCCGCGGGCTGAAAATAAAAATAAGGACTACGAGTCGGGCACCTGTGCGTGGCGGCCGGCGCATACTCACTGTTCAGATTCACCTCCAGCCAACTGGTCAGCGGCTGCCCCCGCTGCTCGTGTTCGCGGTTTTGGCGCAAATCGTCCATCATTTCAACGCCCAAATATTCAGCGGCCTCCTCGGAATTGGACCAATCGGGCCCGCGGGACTTGGACGGCGGTAACTCTACGTGCCACCCATCCGCTTCTTGGCCCGCTGAGCCCCATTTGCTCTCGATCGCGCGACACCCAATTCGGGCGAGATGAAGCCCGCGAGTTAGGGGCGCCAGTCTAAGTCGGCTGCGGCCGCTTGCCAAGCCGAGCTCCTCGTCCGCCTCGAGCTTGTCGCTGGCGCTCGCGGACGTGGTGTCGCTTTCAAACTGGGCGCCGCTCGCCTCAAGTTGCTCCGTGCGGTTGGAGGAGCCGCGCCAGAGCAACCAAACGAGCGAGGGCGCCGGCCAGCCTGTTAATGGCGCCCAAGGAGGACAACGTTAACTTCTGCCAATTGCTGCCAACCAAGAGGGTGACTCCTCTCTGGACGCGCAAAAGGCGCGCTCAACTTACCTCCGAATGCCGAGCACACAAACTCGGCCGGCTCTCCCTCGAGCAACCAAACTGCGGGTGGCCGCCCGTCCGGCTGCACTGCTCTTGGCGGCCCCACTCCTCCTCCTCCTCCTGGCCGCCCGGCCGCCTCTCCACCTGGCAAAAGCTGGAGCCTTCGAACGGGCGCTTCATTTTTGCGTTAACAAAATTGAATTAACTCGAGCGGAAGTGGCGCTTCCAGGTTGGGCGGGAAGCCGACTCACCTTCGACCAGCAACTCAATCAACTGGTTCAGGGTTCGCGAGCGGCGAAAGTCGACGCGGCACTTGTACTGGCCGGAATCGAGCGTTTCAGCCTCCTCAATGAGGAGCTCGAGCGTTGGAAAGTTGCTCTGGGTTTCAAGGTGGAGGCGCTCGCTCGTTGAGTAGTGTTTTGCGGCCAACAATAAGTGCCTGTTTCTGGCTAGGAAGGTTCCGTTTGCGCTGGCCGGCGTTGAATTCGGGGCGCCAAATTTTGGCAGATTTGGGCTTTCGCTGGCCGTTAAAGATACCTGGCGCGCGTCTAGCGTGTAAATGGGCCTTGGATCGTCGTCTTTGTACCAGAAAATTAGCGAGACTAGCTCGTCTTGGGCCGGCCGCCAGTCGGCGCCGCCGCCGAGCTCCAACTCTGGTGTCTGATTCTCGGCGTTCAGCCCGGCCGAGGAGGCTCCCGCCGCTGCTGCCGGCGGCCAGCTCGCCCCTCGGCCGCCCAACAAACGGCAGCCGAGTCGCGCGCGGCCGCCGGCGCTCGCGAGCACCAGCCGGCTTGGCCGCCGCCGCCGCCGCCGCTGATCCATATTCATACCTGTTCGATGGGACGTTGATTGAGCGAGTTAGCCGGCGCCGGATTTGCACGTTCTGCTTTGGGCCGGAAACAATCAGGCCGCTCTGGGGCCGAGTTTGGCCCAGAGGCGCCGAAGATTGCGCGACGAAATAGAGGCACAATGGGGTCCGCCCATCGCAACTCCATTCATGGTTGGGGTTCGCTTGGACTGGCCGAGGGCGACAAGTGGGCCCAGTTTGGCGCTCGCTTAAACGAGCAAACTCTGCCCTTTGTTGATCCGAACTGGCGCCACCAAGTCGGCTCGGCTCGGCACACAAAACTGCGCCTGGCCACGCACAATGAGATAAGAGTGAATGGATGGCTGGATTCGTGAGCTGGATGATGGTCTTGCCTTGTAGAAATTTAGTCTAAACTTTGCTCGCGCAGGTGGAGCGGCGACAGCTTCCATTTTGTTAGCTGAGTCGCCTGTCTGCGCGCAAACAACCATTAGACTGGCTCGCTCTCGGGGTTGCTCGTTCGCGCGCACCTAGCGCCGTTCGCGACTCCAATTAGTCTGGCGCAAGTTTTCGCCGACCAGCCGGCTCAAAAGTGGCCCCAAAAGCCTGAGTCTATCTTCCGGCGCCAAGTGCTTTGGACAGGCCGACTTGCAGGTGGTTTTTGGACTGGGGGGAAGGAATGTTTTCGCCGGAGAGTAGGAACAGTTTGATTTGAAAAACAAGCGCGCAAATTGAGAGATTGATCGCAATCGAAAGTTTCCTTTACCATCCACGATTGTTGTATTTGCGACGAGTTTCGAGTTGGCGGAATAAATTCAAGACGCTCGCAAAACATACACTGGCCGCGTTGATAGAATAAGGCCGCAAGCTTTGCGTCTATATGCAGCCGGCGCGCACAGCTCAGAGTTAGTGGCAAAGTTTTGAGCCGTCTGCTCTCGGAGCCAATGGAGCCCTGAGAGGCAAGTTTGCCGCCGTTTGACAAGTCAAGGCGATCTGGACGAGCCAGTTTAAAGTTTGCGCGGCTCCCAGAGGGAGGAGTGACGAGTGACGTTTGCGCGCTGCGTTGCCACTGGCGCTCCAAAGATGACAAAAAGACACGCCACAATGGGGCCCAGCTAGGCGCCCGATCAGCCGCTTTGGTTGGCCCACCAAACTGGCTAGCTGCGGGCCCTCGAAGGGCGAGCGGGGCAAAACAATGGGGTCAAGGGGAAGGGTTTGGTCGCGGCTGTTGGCCGACTCTCGCGCTCTGCTTGGCTGGCTCAGCTTGGCTGCAGGCAAATTCAATTGCAGCATAGAGGAGGGGCGGCGGCGGCGGCAGAAGCAGCAGATCTGGCCTAAAGTGATTTGAGCGCCGCGATTTTTGATAAGCGAAGCCGAATTCAATCCACGTCCCTCGCCCGTCTCGCTCAAGCGGCCGACCGGCTGGAAAACCCTCGGCTGGTCCTCGCGCAGCCAAGACTGGACTGGCTCCAGTGTTGAGCCCATGAATGAATTAAGCGCCGCCACTGACCCGCCAGCTGAGCGGCCGAGAGCGGCGGCCAAGCAAGCGAGAGGCTCTCGGCGAGCGCGCCCGTTTGCAAATGGCGGCCGCCTGAGGAGCAACCTGATTGGCTGTCCCGGCGCCAATTGGACCATTTTACAGCCAACAAAATGGACGACCTTTGAGCGCTCGCCTGTTTGCGCGGCTGCTTGTTATTCCTGCCAACTCAGCTCCCACTTCCGCCGCAAACTGGCGCCTCTGGCCACCGAAGCGCAACTCTGCGGCCGCCAAACTTACCCCATCGAGCGGCTCCACTTTCGTTTGGCCGGATAGCAAACTGGTGCGTTATTATCACTTCCATCTTCTGCGCTCGCAAACTCGAGCTTGAGTTTTGGCTTTGGCTTTCGCTTTCGCTTTGGGTTGAGCTTGAGCTTGAGCTCGAATCACAGCTTGAATTCAAAACTTGCAGCAAACAAACGACGGCCAGCAGGCTGCACGTTGGCCGGGCGCTTGGCCAGCGCCAGCGCCGGCTCGCTAGCTCGCAGAGGCGCCCACCCTGAGCGCCCATCCGTCGGCCAAACTCGCAATCTCGTCCCAATTTGCCCTCTCCTCTCAGGCGGCTCGCTCGTCTCTGGCGCCAGCTCGCCATCGCAGAGGAGCCAGCTGAGCTCGCGGTCGGCCGCCCCTTGCAAGTGTCGCGTCGGCCACTTGCGGCTGCGCACATGTCGCCGGATCCAATCGACCACCAAGCGGCCGCTTGCATCCGCCGAGCGGCTCTGTGGGCCAGGCAAGCCGGCTAGCTCGCATGAGAGGTCACATTGTCATGGCGCTCGAGGCTGGCGGCCAATTCGGCCATCGGCGAGAATTGAAAATTGACGATTTATTGGCGCCATCTTGGCGGGCGCAAGCTGGCCGGCTGCAGCGCGTGATATATCGGCAAGCGCAAGGCCACAAAGGCGCCCGCTAATCAGGCTGATCGCGATCGCAAATCTGCCCCGCGCCGCTCCTCGCGCGGTCAAAAAGTGAGCGGCCAATTCAATTAATGGGCGAGCACGAGCTCGTCGCAATTGAGACACTTTGCTTCCGCTTGGCCGCCCGACGTTCGGCCAACTTGGCTGAGCTCATGCAAAACTTAGCAGAATATTGCGCCTCCAATTGGCCCGCCAAGAGTGGCGCTCTGAGCCTCGGCGGAGCCAAAACGAGCGAGCTAGCGCGCGCTCGCCAAACTGGCCCCTCCAATGAACCCAAATGGAGCCCAAATGATGGATGAGCTTCGGCTGCTCGTCGGCGGCCAGAGATGGTTGAGCCATCTTGGCCGCTTTCGTCGCTGCTCGAAGGGCTCGTTCGAGTTGGCCTCCAAATCAATTGGCTTGCTTGCGAGGCCTTGAAAGTTTGGTGTAAAAGCTGGCGGCCGGCAAGTGACAAGGCCCCTGGCGCTCGCCGCTCGCCGCTCGTCCCGTCCCGCGAGACTTAGTGGCCGGCTCGGCCCACTTAGTCATCGGCTGGATTGGCAGCTTGCAAGCGGCGGCGGCCCATCCAGTTTTGCAATGAGCGCGCAAAGTTTGCACCCCTTGGCCACCTGTGCGAGCTGCCGGCCAGCCGATGCAAATGAGCTAATTCCTGTCTGGAAACTCGGCAACAACAATGCGAAGCCACAACATGGAGGCGCCGCCGAGAGGAGCGCGCCGCTCGATTCAAATAATCCGCCAGGTAATCCAAGCTCAACTCGGCTCACTTCCAGTTCCACTTTCGGCTGACACAAACTAAAACCAAAACCAGTCCAAACGGGCTGGCCAGTTGGAGCTAGCGGCTTTGGCTGAGCCACTCGCAGCAGCGACTCGGCTTGAGTTGATTTGGGCAACCGGAAGGGGGGTAGCACAACTGGAGGCTAGCCGGCCGGCTGCTCGGAGGCTCCAAAATAACGCCTCCTCGAACGGATTGACTCTAATCAAATTAGGTCGCTCGCCTTTGTTGTGCTTGCCGAGCGGCGGCCAATGGACTTGGCGGCCAGACGCGCGGCTCGAACGCGGCCCCTTCGAGTTGCGGCGCCCCTGCAGCCATGTTAATGCTTGATTGAGAGCTCATGCGAGCCAGCCCACTTACATCGATTGCCGCCCCAACTTGGCCGCCCGGATTTGTATTCAAAGGGGCGCCAACTGCGCCAATGGGACCGCAACCAAGTGGCCGCCCCCAAAATGGCAACTCGAAGCCCATCCTAGCCGGCCGGCTCAGCCAGTTACTTTGTTTCCAGCCAAAGGGCCCATTTGTTTATGGACACAAATCATCTGTTTCCGAATGAAGTAATGCAATGAGGGTGCTGTCATCTTTCAGGTCTCGCTCGTTGGCTCCGGCCAAGACTGGATCGGCCAGTTGGGTTTGCGGGGCGGCAGCTGAATGGGGGGGGGGG
>ENA-UOVY01000744-UOVY01000744.1-plant-metagenome-genome-assembly--contig:-NODE-744-length-11255-cov-595.957946_pt1 | contig 11255 bp, 6 predicted proteins | sample MGYA00249840_ERZ761561 | MGnify/ENA primary metagenome ERZ761561 (study PRJEB28882, sample SAMN05720143) | plant metagenome | isolation source: Guanajuato, Mexico | place: Mexico:Guanajuato, Mexico... | reverse complement strand
GCCGCCGCCGCCGCCGCCGAGGCCACTCAAAGCAACCTCGAGCGAGCACTTAGGGACAGACAGGTTAGCACTAAAGAGGTCGACTGCGAACTAATGGCCCGCCAGCTTATATAATGGAGGGATCCCTTTATAGACTTGTCACTTATGGTTGCTCACGCTGCCGCTCTTGGAGTTGTGTTCGTGGTGTCGAGAGTTTGGAGTTTGAGCGGCCGGCGGCAAAAGTCTACCTCGGCTGCCTAGTTTTCTGGCGAGCGAGTGCGGACGCATTGCTGTCGTCGATTGAGGGGAGGGGGATGGATGAGGGGCCAGAGTGCAGTGCGCCCATGATGCAACCCTGATGGCGGCCAATGTGAGGATGGCGCCGCTTGTTGTCGTTCTGTCGCGCCAGTCTGCCGTTTTCGGGCATGAGCCTGTTTTGGCGAGCGTCATCCAACCAGACTCTCTGTGGCTGCTTGCCGGCCAAACTGGCTTGGCCGTGTAGGCGAGCTGGTGGAGGCGGCGACGGCCCAAACCGAGGCGGAAAGAAACAATGGCGCAAACGTGAGCTGCTGAATGGCAGCGCGCTTGTTGTGGTGTGCAGTTGCAGTTGCAATTGTCGGCGCAAACAGTCTCAGAGGGCCAGCCGGCCGAGCGGCCGCTTTATTGCTGCTTGATTTGAGCCATCAGGGTGACGGACTCGAGCGGGCGGACTGGCGGCCGACTCGGCGCTGGAGGCTAGATAAGCCGCCGGTTGGTTGCGTCTTGCAAAGGCAGCGCCAAGCTGGCCGTCCGGAGGGGCAGCAAGTGTGTGAGACTAGCTGGCTGGCTGGCTGGCCGGCCGGCTAAGTGCATGCAAAGAGGCTTGAGATGGGATGGAATTGTGCTCGGCAGCGTTTGGGTTTGGTTTTGGCGGCGATGATTGCGATGGTTGCCAGCCGGACCCGACGGCCAACTGTGACTGCTAGCCGGCGGCCGGAGGTGGAAGTGGCGCTCTGGCTTCGGCAAGGGGGCTGCCGGTGGCGCTGGCGCTAGCGCTGGGCCAGTTGGTCGGCTGCTCGCTCGCTCGCTGTTGGGCCGCAATGGCGATCTCTCGGCGAGCAGTTTTGGTGGGTAAACAAACAAACAAGAAAGCAAACAAACAAGTTCAAATTTAAGCGACTCAACGATCTGCTTCCTCCGCGCTCGGCTCTGCTCGAGCTTGAGCCGCCAATATCGACATGCACTTGCTTCGTCGTCGTCGTCGCCGCCGCCGTCGTTCAGTTTTCCGCCACTGGCGCTTCAACAGCTACGCCAACTGCCAACCGCCTCTACCTCAGCCTTCACCGCCGCCGCCGCCAATGCACTCAAACTATCCGAGAGCCGGCTTGCTGCCCATCGAGAGCTCTCGCTCCCGTTGGGCGAGCTTGCCGGCTCGATGGCCACTCGCTCTAATTCAATCGAGTCCACTTCCAGCCCAAATCTCGCCTCATCAACCCAGTCGAGCCGCCCAGTTCCGGCCGCCAAGTTTGCCAACAACAAGCGCTCGTTGACAAGTGAAACGCTCGCTCGCTCGCTTATTGGCCAGCCCATCAATCTGTGTCCGGCCCAGCTCCTATAAGCGCCGGGCTGGCTGGCTGGCTCGCCGCTCGGCCGGCCGGCTGTGTTTGCGGCCGCGTCAAGGCGGCGACGTGCGCCCCTCGGCGCCAACTGGCCGCCGGGCCGCCCAAAACATGGGAGCCAATTTGGTTTGGGCGTGAACCTAAGCTGGGCCAGCAGCGGGCCAACAGCCCAACTAACCCTCGGGCTGATTCGCGGCCCCAATCGGACCCGATTAAAAGGCGCGAGCTCGCCCACGAATCGCCGGCGAACAAACACGATTCAATCAAGCACTGATCTCTCTGGCTTGGCCTCGCCCAGAGGCGCCGCTTCCGTTCGGCCGGCGGAGGCGCAAGATGGGCTCGATTAATGAAAATCAATTTGGCAAGCGAGCGAGCTGGCTGGATGCAGCAGCAGTAGCGGCGGCGGCGGCGGGCGAGGCTCAGGCGGCCAGCGCTAAGGGGACTGATTGGCGTGAGCGGCTGGCCGAGGATTGTGCTTGCGCGAGATTGAATTCCGGCCAGCCTCTATAAGTGCGCGCCGGCCGGGGTCAGCGGGCCGGCCACTTGGGCGCAATCCATTTCAATCAGCGCGCGGCCAGTCCGGCTTGGGTTTCTGCTGCGGCCGAGCGCGCAAATTAGCCGCGCCGGCGGCCGCTGCGCAGGCGCCCGCCCTCTTGGCTGGCCGCGGCGGCCAGTGCGTGCGAGAGAGCGAGTGAGCGAGCGTGCGTGCGTGGATGCGCGCGCGCCCTCAACCCGCCGCGCCCTTGGCCACCCCTTGCGTCTCTGGGCGCGCGCACGCCCATATAGGACGGGCAGCGAGTGCAGCACTATAAGTGGGCGCCCGCTGCGTGAGCAGCCCTGTGCGCTCAGGCCGGCTGCGCTCAGTTGCGCTCGCTTGGCCGCAGTGCGCGCCGGGCCAGGCCGAGAGCGTCTGCGCTAGCGCTGCTGCTGCTGCTGTCTGTGCCAATGCCTGTGTTAGCGCTGTGACGGCCGCTCGGGCGTTGCCAGCTCGCGGCCAATTCCGGGAAATCGGCAACGCGACGCCCGAACAAAGTGGCCGCCGAGGAGCGGGCCCACTTTCCATATCGCCTGCCAAACTTGAGCACCGCGCAGGCTCGCCGGCCGGCCAGCCTGTCTGCGCCTTCTTGGGCGCTCCCTTCCGCCGGCCGCCTGCGTCTGGATGTTGCGTCCGGACGCGAGGGCAAACTTCCGCTCGATTGGGCGAAAATTTGCCAATCTCGCGGGCGCAAAGTTGGAAGTCGCGCCACCGGCTGATGCTGGACAAATATGGGCCGCGCGTGATCGCCGTTCATTAGGGGCGGCCCATATTGGAGCGGCCCAGCCCAGTTTAGGCCAGACAAGCCGAGCCGAGCCGAGCCGAGTCGAGGCGAGGCCAGCCAGGTCCAGTTGGGTCCAGCTTGGCCGAGCCGCGCTGGGCCCAATTGACTCATCAGCCGGCGCCTGTCAGTCAGCCGTCGCACGTCATCGGCCAACACGCCCCCCACTTCCGCCGAAGGGTTGCCGGCGGCGGAAGAGGAGGTTGCGCGTCCCTGGCTCGAGCGGGCGCCATGACACCCGGGCGGCCAGCGTAGTGTGAACTCATGCGCGGCCCCGTTCAGCCTTCAATGCTAGCTCGCCGACGAGCTCCAGCAGAGCGCCGCAACGTTTCCTCTCGCCTCTCGGCCTGTTCACACGTTCTAAAACTCTCGCTCCAAAGACCAAAAACAACCAGACCAAACACTTGGCCGCCAGAGGTGAGCGCGAACCTGGCCGCTTCCGCCGAATGACGGCCGCAATGTTGTTACAAATTCGCAACACGAACTCAGGCCGCAGCAAAACAGTCTCGCCTTGCATAGCCGCTGCAGTTTTGCTGCAGTGGCGGCCTCGTCTCTGGCTGCAGAAGTGGCGCCGCCGCTGCCAGCTCGAACGGAAGCCGGCCCATGATGAATGCGAGCGGCCGTCCAAATCCGTCGCTGTTTGGCTAACTGGCAGCTTTAAAATCAATCCCGGCCACCATTTTAAGGTGGCCGCGCGCGCGCGCAGATAATCAAAGCGGCGCTCCTTAACTGGGCCAAAGAACAAGGTGATCTATCTTCCTTAGCAGCGCTCAGCGCTCCCCATCTTGTTTTGACGCCAAAACTTGGCCCTCAATGGAGCGGCCGGCGCCCAAGAAGCAGTGGCAGCAGAAACATTGGCAGCGGCTCACTCCATTCGGCCATCCTTAATCCGCGTGTGCGGCCGGTGCTTCCGGTTGCGCAACCCGCCCGCCGGTTGCGCAACAGCCAACAAACTGGCTGCCAGCCTCGTTGCCGCCGCCGCCGCCGCCGCCGCCAAACTAGCCGCAAACAAATTAAACCCAATAATTGGCATTAGTGTGCCGCAGACATCAGGGCGAGCGGTTCCAGTTTTGGGGCCGGGCTTTGCTCAAAAGGTTGCGAGCGGCTTCCGCCTTTTTCAGCGCCTAATCCGCGCCCCTCGGCCTGTCAGTGGCAATGATATGGATCTAAAAAGAGCATCAGGCTTGGCGAGCGCGAGCGCGTCCGGGTTTGGGGCTGAGGCTGGGGTTGGGGTTGTGAGATTGGGCCGCGCTGGCAGCGGCGGCGCCGGAGGAGCACGACGCAAGCGGCCCTAATTCAATTATCTGCAGGTTCGAGCCGGCAGGAGCGCCCAGGGCTTGCGCGCTCGGCTCGCGGGAGAGGGTCAATTGTGTTTGCTTTTCGAAGGGAACGAAAAACGCAAATCGCCAATGGCCCATGCGAGTGCACTGGCCGCAACGCAAAACGCGCCCCCCTCCCCCATATGCATATAGTGTAAGTGGGTGCGTGTTGAAAGGTATCGCCGCTTGGACAATTAAGTTAATAGCGGCCGGCTGGCTGGCCGGCGGGCGCAGTGTATAATTGTTAGCAAGATGTTTGTTGTTGTTTGTTGTGTCACTAGGCCCGAGTGGCCGGCCAAAATCAGGCGACGCAAAGAGCGGCCGGCCGGCCAATGGGCCGCCAGGCGCTCCCGTTTGCCTGGCTCCAGTTTCAGCATTGCCGGCTAAGCTTTGGACACGCGAACGCTGAATCCAGGGCCAAGCGAGCGGACGACAGTTCACTCAAATGATCAGCCAGTTGGAAACTATTAGCTGGCTCATGTTGTTGCGTTGCAATGTTATGAGTGAACGGCTCAATTTGGGCCCCAAAGTGTGGGCGCGCGCATGCAGGCAAGCGGTGCGCTGTCGTCGTTTGCGTGGTCGCCTTTGACGGGGCCAAGAGCTGTGTTGACGGCGCTAGTGTTGCCAACGTCGCCCAAATAGTGGCGCAACGGCCCTCGAGCTGGGCCTGTGAGAGCGCGTGAGATTCAATTATACACTCGAATGATTGGGAAAAATTTTCATATCCATGGGCGGGCGGAAGTCGCCAGTTCCGCCCCGCAAAGCCGGCTTGCAGCCTGCGAGCCCGGCGCCAGTCTGGCCCGTAGATCCATATTGGCGCGCCGATATCCGGCTGCCGCCGCTTGTTGACGCAAGCGAGCGAGGGGCGCCGCCGCAGCCGCCGCCGCCGACGCGCTGGCTTTTGGCAGCCGGCGTCCCTTTGACAAGTACAAACAGGGGAGACCCAATTTGGCTGCGGGCCGGCGACGTGGCAGGTTGGCTGCTGAGCACACAAGCAGGCGTGTGAGCGGCCAGGTTGCGTGGCCGCGCCGGCGGCTGCAGCGGCGGCCGACTGCGCCGACGGCGGGAACACTTGTCGCCCGCTTTGGCAGCGCACTCGGCCGGCCCCAGACTCGGGCGAGCCGGGCGACAAGTGGAGGGCCGGCCGGCCGGCCAGGGCGGCCGCTCGTTCCGCCAGCGAGCGCTCCCCTCGCGCCGGCCGCAACTCTCTCGCGCCCGCTCTACCTGCGCCAGCTTGGGGCTCGGCCGTCGTGGCTCGTGTGCGCCGCTTGGCCGGAATGGCCGACCGGCCGGCCACTGGCGCCGCCAGCAACGAGCCGCGGCCATATCCTCTGCGTCCCGCTTTGTGCTCGCCGCCCAATCGCGCCGATTGTCTTCTCTAATGAAAATCGCACCTTCGCTCGAATGTGGCGGCCAGGCTTAGCGAGCCGGTGCGGCCGCTTCGAGTCTCTCCCTGTCCCTCTGCCCGTCTCTCAGCGCGCCGGTCCCATAGGCGCTGTCACCGGGTCGCGCTCGCTTGCTGCCGGCCGCTTGCATGTGAGAACCATTGCCATTATTCGGGCGCCGCTCGCACTGTTTACACACAGAGCGCGCACCGGCCGGGGGAAGCGCGAACGGAACTAAGCCGACCAGGCCAGGTTAACCGGGCCGCCAGGTTGGCCGGCCGGGCGGCCGCGCCAGCCAGGCCGACGACGGCGAGCAAACAAGTTGGTTTAGTGGCGGCCCGGGCTCGCCGAGCACCAGCCAGCCGGCGACAACATGTTGCTCGGATGTCGCCGCCGCCGCCGCCGCCGACTCTCCATTGGCCCTCTATTGGCGCGGCTCCTCCAGCTGGATAGATGGCCGCCGGCTGCAGGTATGCGCCCGCGCGCTCGTCCCTCAGGATGCCACCAAACAACCTGGCCGACATTGGGCGCATTCCAGCGCGCGCGCGCGCGGCTCCAGTTCCGTTAATTGTGGAGGAGGAGGAGGAGGATCGAGCGCGCTTCTGTGGGCAGCGCGCGCTCGCAACTAAATGGCCGCGGCGCCATTGTGTTCGCGCGGGCCGAGCTGGCGACAGGCGGCCGCCGGCCGGGATGGGCAGCGCCGCCTCGCTCCTTGGGCGGCGGCGGCGGCTGCGACCAGGACGATGGCCAATCTGGCGGCGTCAGAATGTCTGCCCGAAGCGCGAGGAGCGGGCGGCCGAGCGAGCAGGTTGAGCGAGAGGAAGCGACGTGTTTACAAACTCATTTCGCCCGAATTTTATTTCTGATACTTTTACATTAGAGGTGTGGGCAAAGGTGAATAGTAGTAATAGTGATTATCGGCCGCAAAGTGGTGGTGATGGTGGTTGAGGCCGGCCACGTACTGCTGGTGGTTCTGGTGGTTCTGTTGGTGCTGGTAGTAGGGGTGTTGCTGGTGTTGCTGCTGCTGTTGGTGCTGCTGCTGCTGGTTTGCGGCTGCGGCGGCCGCAACTGCAGCCGCGGCCGCCGCCTCGGCGCTCGCTGGCGTCTGGGCGGCCTGCTGCTGCTGCTGGTGCAGAGGCGGCGTCGGCGTGGGGCCCTGCTGCTGCTGGAGCTGCTGCTGCTGCTGGTGCAACTGGGCGGCCACGGTTGCGGTGGGCGTGGGGGGAGGCTGCTGCTGCTGCTGGTGAAACCGCTGCTGCTGAAGGGAGGTCGGGGCTGCAGGTGCGCTGGCTTGCTGGTGGTGGAGAGGAGCGGGCGATGCTTGCTGCTGCTGCTGCAGTTGGAGCTGCCGGTGAATGTGTTGCTTTTGGTGGTGGTGATGCTGCTGCTGCTGCTGCTGCTGCTGGTGCGATAAGATCTGGTGCTGCTGCTGTTGGGTCTGTGCTGCCGCTGGACTGGTTGCGCCGCTCGCGTTTCCAGCGCCAACGCTCGCGCTCGTGGCCGTCTTGCTGCACTTGAAGCGCTTCTGGCGCCTTAGATAGCAGCCGTTCTCGAACATGCCGCCCGAATCAGGGTGGAGGGTCCAAAAGCTGCCCTTGCCCGGCTTGTCCGGCGTCCTTGGAACCTTGACGAAGCAGTCGTTGAACGAGAGCGAGTGTCTGATTGAGTTCTGCCAGCGCTGTTGGTTTTGTCGATAGTATGGAAATTCAGTCATGATGAATTGGTAGATGTCGTTGAGTGTCAAGCATTTTGATTGGCTTTTATTGATGGCCATATAAATTAGACTAATGTAGGAGTAGGGTGGCTTGCTGTGCTGCTGCTGCTGCTGCTGGCTTTGGCCCGTCGCTTGGCTAGACGCTTGCTGCTGTTGCTGTTGCTGCTGCTGCTGTGGGCCTGCTTGTTGCGCCTGCTGGCCGTGGTGGTGCGAGTGCTGGTGCGGATGCGAGTGCGAGTGGTGCTGCGGCTGGTGCTGTTGGTGGTGGTGGTGGTGATGTGGGTGCTGCTGCTGCTGGGCCGCTGCGGCCGCCGCCGCCGCTGCCACGGCCGCAACCTGGTGCTGCTGTTGCGCCAGCTGCACCTGCGTCAGGTGCGAGTGCTGGATGGGTGCTGGATGGGGCGCCGGCTGGCTCGGGTTGGCGCCCGCGCTCGCCGGGTGTGGGGCCTGGTGGACGAGCTGGCTCTGGTAGCCGTACATCTCTCTTCGTCGCTCTCCCTCAAGCTATAACTCTCGCTCTCGCTTCCTCCTCGCGCGCGTCTTGTTGACTCTTGCGGTTGTTGATTTTTGTCGCCCACTCGGCCGTTGTCGGTGTTGTTGATGTTTGTCTGAGCTTGAGTTTGTGTCTGCGTCTGTTTCAGTGTTGGCGTTGCCAGGACGCCCTCCTACTCAAGCTGGTTCAAACGCGCGCGCGTAAATATGATGTTGCTGCTCCGCCAAGCTGAAACGACTAAAGCGCTCACTCGCTGACAAGTCCAATTTATTTGTATTTGCTCGCTTGCAGCTTTTGCCGGTTAGTGGCGCGCATGCGCATCGCTCAAAGGGATGCGCGCGCACAATTAGTCATCAGTCAGTCACCGTTAACGGCGACCAATCAACAGCTCTGCCCGCTGCTCAACAGTCTGTGCCAGTGCGCTGCCTCTCTCTCTTCCTAGCTCTCTGCCCATTGCAGCGGCAGCGACACTGTTCGAGCGAGCCGAGGGCCAATCACGCTCGAGCCTGCTTTCTCGCAGCATCCGGCCACGCTGCCCATTAGCGCTGGATTAAGATGGGAGCTTGTCTTGCACTCCCTCAGTTTAGGTGACCTTACGTGAGCGCGCGAAAGTGAACAGCTCGGCGCGCAAATCGGCCCTTAAGAAGGAGGCGAAAGTCATCCAATTTCTAGCCAATTTGGCCCAATTTTGAGCGAGAACGAGAGAGTTTGTTTAAAATGACAAGTTTACGAGCGAAACATCCGGCTGAACAAAAGGGCTCACAAGCAACGACGACGACGACGGCGACCTGAGATCATCACACTTTGGGGGCCTAAATCGTTTCCGGCCAACTTGGGCTCGTGTTCGTATTGGAGCGCGTGTTCCGTTAGAGACAATCAATCAGCCGGTTAGTTAGTTCGCGCCGGCTCTAATCTGGCGCCGCCTGCAACCTCGGCACCTTGGCGGCGCCGGCCAGACTGGTTGTTGCAGCTCGAGCCGGAAGCGGCCGGCCCTCGCGCTGAGCGTGAAATATGAACTTGGCCCAGCGCAGAGAGTGGGGGGGGGGCCGGCGCTGATGCAGCAGCAGCAGCGGGGCTCGCGGGCTCATCGGCCAGCTCGGCGCAGGGGAACGGGCGGAGGGGCTGGCGCAAGTGCCGCCCGCCGCTTATCCGCCTAATGCGATTAGGGGCCGTTTGATTGAGGAGCGCCCGTTCGGTCCAGTTCGGCGCAAAGCTGGGGGCGCGCGCGAGCCTGGCAGCGCCAAGTTGGCGCTCCTGCTGCAGAGGGCAAGGCGACACAGTGCTGCAATTGGCCGATGGGGCCGCACACAAATCAGTGGAGCTGACAGTGTTGTTTGCGCGCCAGCTCATCCAATAAAAATTCATCATCGCCTTGTCTGGCTCGCGCCCACCTGGCCGAGGCGGGCCGCCCGGCCGCGCGCCAGGCAAGCCGCTAGACGTGCACCACTTCCGCGGGAGTCAAATGTCAACTGTCCGCTGTCAACTGGCCTGCGGTCAGCTCGCTGGCGGCGGCGTCAGTCGGTGAGCCGCGCCGGGCTGACCTTGGCCGAGCGAGCGGCCGCACTGTCAGCGGGCCTCATATCGTAATCCGGCCGCTGACAGCGGAGCGGCCAGGCTGCGCGGGCGGCCTATACCTGCGGCCGCGGGAAACAATGCGCGCCAGGTATGCGAACTGGGGCCAGGCGAGCGCTGGCGGCCGCTTTGAGCGAGGTGAGAAATTCTTTGCCCAGGTTGTTGTTGCCGCTGCTGCTGCTTGCCGCGGCGAGACTGGCGGGCGCCCGCGCACCGCAGGCCGGCTCAGTGCTCGCGGGCGCCACTTTCACGAGCGCGCAAAGGACGAGGAGAAATGGATCGCCGAGCACTTGGATTCTCAGCGCTCGAACCGCAAACGCGGCGGCGCCAGCGACCGCCAGCCTGCAACCGCAAGCGCGAGCGAGCAAACAGCCACAGCGACCACGGCCGCGACCGCAAGCGAGCAGAGCCGCCGGCTAAGCGGCAGATCGGCGCGATCGGCACCACGATAGAGAGCGGCAACAAGTTTGCGCCGCCATCTGATCTCGGGCAGCGCGCGTCATTGTCTCTTTATCTCTCTGATGGTCACTCTGGTGGCAAGTTTATGACGCGAGCTGGCCGACTTTGGCGGCGCCAGCGGCGGCCAAAGCCGGCGGCTGGAAAGAACTCGATGGGCGGCCGGCGATAAGTTGGCCGGCGGAGTCACATGAGGCTGCGGCCGGCGTCTCGGCAGCGAGCTAGCCGGTCGGCCGGCCGGCCAGCGAGCCAGCCAACCAGCCAGCCAGCAGGCGGCCGCTGCCGCCCTGGTGCAAGTGCATCGAACCCGCCGCTTTCTTGGCCTGAGCGCCGGGTTCAATTGGCGGCCGGGCAACAAGTTGCGCCCGCCCGCCCGCCCGCTCGCAAGCTCGCTCGCCGGCTAGCTAACCAAACGCAAGCATTGAACTGGGCGCGCATTTGGCTGGCGCTGCTAGCGCCGGCGCCGCGCGCCCGGCCACAATCAGCAGATCATCTCCGCCGGCCAGCTGCTTATCTGGGAGGCAAATCAGGATTGTGCTCGCATGGTCGTTATGGCATCGCGCAACGTTTTCCTCTGCCTGGCGCCGCTCTGGCCAACTCGGATGGCTCTGCCGCCGCCGCCGCCAGCAGCGCGCGAGTGGATGTCGTGAGAGTTCGATTGTCTTGCTGTGTGACAGTTCACTGTGGGCGCCAGTTGGCCGCCAACTGGTGGCCACTCAATTTGCCACACAAGCGGGCGGCGGGGCCTCTGCGGTTAGGCGGCGGGCGGGCGGCCGGGCGGGCCCATAGAGGCGGCGGAGGCGCCGCGTTGTTGCGCCGCCGACAACATATTGCGGCGCCGCGATGGATTCAATTTGTGTCCGCCAGTCTACGTGCAGGGGCGGCCAGTTTTGCTGGCGGCCGGCGGCTCGTCCCTCGTTGGGCGGCGCTGAAACTGGAGGAGTCAATATTTGCACAGTGGAAGCGCGCGGCGGCCGAGTTTCGGTGATGCCAGCCGGGCGGCCGCTGCAGGCGCGCGAAGCCGGCGCATCCGCTTGCGCCCGAACTGAACTGAACTGAACTTAGGCGCGCCGCGCAGAGCCGAACTGAACCGAACCGGAGAGAGCAAAGCAGGGCAGCCATCCATCTTGGCGCCTGGTTGCCCAACGAGCGCCGGCCACTCCATCTGTCTGCATTCCGCTCCCAGCTCCCTCTATAAGGAGCGGCGGCGGCCGCTGGGGCCCGCGCGAGCATCATTATTGTTCGCATCGGTGTCAGTCTGTGTGTGCGGCCGCGCTACCTTTGGCCCGGATACCTGGCGCTCTAATGCTCGCCGAGCTCATCTTTCGCGCTCGCCGGCTGCGCTGGCGAAACTCGAACTCGAGCGCGGAGCCAACTATTTATAGAGAGTAAATATTAATCTTGATCTTGAAATGCTCGGCTC
>ENA-UOVY01000742-UOVY01000742.1-plant-metagenome-genome-assembly--contig:-NODE-742-length-11383-cov-50.806321_pt1 | contig 11383 bp, 9 predicted proteins | sample MGYA00249840_ERZ761561 | MGnify/ENA primary metagenome ERZ761561 (study PRJEB28882, sample SAMN05720143) | plant metagenome | isolation source: Guanajuato, Mexico | place: Mexico:Guanajuato, Mexico... | reverse complement strand
TTTTTTCTCTCGGTCGAACAATACTTGGAATTTATCATTTTGAAAAGGTGAGGAAGGATTACAGACGTGACATTTTAGAGTATTTTACTGAATGCGTTGTTAATCACCTTGTATCGGCGTAGTTTAACAATTGAAATTTCGAGTAGTCGCGTACAGAATAATACCTATTAGCCCTTTGCAATTCGAACAAAGACTCGTACATTTTTGAGCGTAGATTATTTTGGCGATTTTTTAGTTTCCGTCGGACAAAATATCATACCACACCGGAATAAGATTGTCACATTCTGTAGGCTCGTAAACGATTCGTTCAGACCGTAGAAAAAAATTAATAAAAATAAGATTTCCACCTCAAAGTAGAATTTTGCTCTAACAGGATGACTCACTAGAGACGTCACCGGTGCCACAGTAGTGACGTATAAAGAGTCGTCCGTTGATTAAACTTGTGGTATTGCTCTAAACTTTGGCTTTATATTTAACTTTTTGTTCCTATTTTAGTCTTCATTGGTAACTTTGGAGCAGTTTCAGGTATTAGACAACTTAATTTTATGGTCAAAATCTTCCAAAATGTTATAAACAATTTTTCTCAATGATGGGGGAGAGTGCCCCCAAAGGCTAAGCCTTCCTTCTGCGAATAAGAGGCGTCACCAAATTTGCACCATCATTTGGAGAGGCGAAATTCTGAAATTTTGAAAAATGTCTTATCCATTGCAATGAAAATGTTGTTGAGTTCTTTCCACCATTTTTGAACAACCTTTATGGCAAGCTGCACACATTCATTGGTGAAGACTGAAAGTGCATTGAAGGAAACGGGACTAGACTCTGGAACAGGTGTGCTATTGAGAAATTTACTTCTTAGGATTTCTAATGAGCGGATGTTCTTATCGTTATCATGTAAATTGTTCAAGATACCAGACATGAAGTGTGACAGGAAATGTTGGTGACTTTGTGCATGAGTTGACCGGCCGGAGGGGTATGTTCAATTTGTGGATCTTGAGCATCCTGTAAATTTAGGGACCACACTGTTGTGGACGGTGAGGTGGCTTCTTAACCGATGATTTTTATACTTTTATTATCAAATAATAATTTATCTAACTGTCTTTCCATTTCAGACCGTATTAAGAGTATGTCATCTGCATACGTTTTCCAAGTTTCAATTTTATAGAGAAGAGAGTATTGTCTTTGTTTATAGTGAACGTGTAGGAAAAAGGAAGAGAAAAGAGGACGTAATAGAATTTACTGAGCATTTGATTTTTTAATAGTAATTTTAACTGCTGGTAATCAGTGAAGTAAGTTACAACCTGTCAGTAGCGTTATCATTATCATCCTCTTTGAAAATGAAAATGAAATTGTTAAACATTGTGAATTGTACATTATTCAATAAAGTTACATTAGGATCAGAGAGAGAATCAACTAAGGAGACTTCTTCCAGTTGGTTGAGTAATTTTCCTTCGGTGGCCTGGTGCATTGAACGGATATTAGCTCCCCTGGAAAGGATGGCCTGATTCTAATAGGGGACGTGCAAAATCCGAGCAGTATGGAGCGTTATTCGTGCAGGCAGAGCGGTGTTCCTCCATTTGTTCTGGCCCACATATGTTGCCGAGCACTGACCACATCAGAAGAGGTTATAAACTACACTCCAATCAAGATTCTGAACAGGATCCTTGACCTGAGAGTGGTGCCCAATAGTGAGAAGGGGGCAGAAAGCGATCTGTGCTTGTTTGTGAACTCTGTAATTATGACTCGTATCTTTGAAGACTTAAAATACCTAAATAATTTCCTATTTAGAATATTAAACATGTCTATAAAGATTAATGAATGAGAACAAAATCTGTATTATGACATGCAACTTGAACATACCTGATTTTGAGAAAAGCATGAACATTTGCTTGGACACTGGAAAATTGAATTGGACGTTATATCTATTGGGTCAAACTCTATGCTGTTCCTATGCGCGTTGCAAGAGAGTATTGAAAAGGAGACCAGAATCAATATCATCATTGTACTTCTGTGGAATATTCTGAAAACAAAGAGAAAAAAAATCGATGAATAGTGATTTATGAATCTTGCTCTTTTAGGTTTCATTTTTCAATTGAATATCAAATTTGTTACAGTTTATGAGACTGTGACGCATGATCCACTATCATACTGTAATATGAAGAAGGAAAAATCATCTCACACAAAGATTTTGTGTCATAAGTGTCAACGATTGATCAATTAATTAATAAACAGCCAGTTTATTTGTTGTCTTTCATTTATTAATTATTGTCTATGGCGGAGGCATGTAGGTTGTGAAAATACTGTACAAAGTGCATATCTTGACACCTCCTACCAATAAATTGTGGAGTGTGTTCATCAATTGTTTTGTCATTTTGTGACACTGACAAGTATTGGTAATAGATGGATGGAACTGATAAACACAAAGTTTATTTACAAGCAGCTTGTTTTCAATGTTTTCTTTCCAAATTTCATACTTGACTTGCGGTGACCATTTGTAATTAGTTTAATGTAAATTGCGTGCTCGCCCTTCCCATGTACTCACAATTACAAATAACCATCACTCGGAAATCTCTTGCATCCATTTTCCATTGTTGCATTCTTCACCCAAGAAGTTCTGTATTGTCTTTTTATATGCTTGTCATATCATGTATCAGTTCATTGAAATCAGTTTGAGTTACAAAATGAGGTTCAGATTCTTTGAACCCAGCTAAAGAAAAAGCTAACACCGCCTCACATACAACAGCCTAGCAAACTTAAAACATGACGATGATTCCTGATTATCTGTAGCATTAGTAGTGGAAACCTTACTGACGTAACTCACACGGATTTTGGATGGTTTATCACCATCAGACAGGAATATTACAGGAAATCCAGGAAGACTTCTGGTTTCTGCTTCCTTCAGCAATGTTAAGGCTGCTGGGGTTACCAATTCAACAACATCATAGCAAATTTATTCACGTTGATTTGAACTTATACCCAAAGGTGGAAGTCAGACCTTATGAATGATGTTTCCTGGGATGTCGAACAGTTGGTGAAGTGGTGAAGTGAAGCCACTCATTTTAGTTGCTCATTTTGCCACCGAACGCAGCGCTTTAGTTACTCATTTCACCACCAGAGGGGGCCACTGTCTCAGAAATAGGGAAAGGACGTCGAGCCCACCAGAGAAGACTTTGATTCTTCCACCGCGGTCCGTCGCGAGCCAAAGCGTACCTTATCCCGCTACCTGAAAAAGGGTGACTCTGGATATGTTCCCGCGAACCTTTGTGAGTTCAGTCATCCTTTCCTTACTACAGGATGTTCTCTCTCATCTTGCTAGTAAACCTTAAACTAGGTTAGTAATTTTTTTGTTATTAGTACTATTGACATAGGTATTTTTCTTGTTAATATTTTTCATTTTTTTCATGCCAGTAGAAGCATTATTTACAATCGTTAGTAGTGCATAAGTCGGACTTTTACAAAAACCTCTTCTACATGATAAAGACACTGTTCGAGTGAAGTACCAAAAGTGTGCGGACATCATGTCTTATAACCTGCTTGACTATTTCATCAGCAGTAGCAAAGAGGCCTTACGACGCCTGAAAAACGTCTTTAAGATAAGTAATAGATAAAAAGAGTTTTTAATGGAATATGTTGCTCATAGATCCACAATGTTGTTTCAATCTAGAGTACGCATGATGATTTGATAGACAGCCATAATTTTGGAGCTTGTGCCGCCGGATTCATCGATTCCAGTAATGCAATTTAAAGTCTACATTCGCTATTGTTCAGTCAAGTTTAAGTCTGAAAATTCTAATACATTTTGCTCGCAATAAAACCTCCTCAAGTAACGTTCCTTTCTTAAACATACCGCGATGTAGGTCGCGGTCGTGCTCACGGAGTTCGCCATCTCGAACCACTCAGACAATTGTAGATGGAATTCGAGCAACTACTTGTCGGTGAGGATACATTTCGTTCGTATCGTGTCGAAGAGAAAAGAAAAAAAAATAAAACATAAAAAATTATAAGGAAAAGAAAAACGTGAGTAACTCGAGGTGTGTAAGGTAATGCGACAATTGTCTGTCCGCATTTAAAGAAATTATTATAGGTGCGGTAGACGAAATTCGCGTACATTAAATGGAATACATGACATACCCCATACCGAGGCAACCAACCACTTGAACTATAGAAGCTAAAGCGTAGATACTTATTTTAAACCTTTACCAAGGGATTACTTCTTTTTATTGTTTCTTATACTGCCGTTTAACTGGCGTGCGGCGTATTCGTCGCCCGTCGTCTCGCCCTATCAAATGTGCGCACCAAATTTATGGCAGGTGAATAGCATTTCATTTTGGCTTTTTTATATCGTGTCACCACGTATTTCTTCAGCTCGGGAAAGAAGGGAATGAAACGTAGCTCGCATTACACATCGAGCTAGGCTAAATTGAGCATAAATGGAAGCGAGCGGAAAACGAAGATGAGCGGAATGAAGGTTAGCCAAAATTTGAGAATTTAAGTTTAGTTCTCACAGCATATTGCCGACAGTGTTCCTCGTCCTTCTCTCTTCTCATAGACTTGTACGCTTTGATAGAGGGAAATAGGTGCATACGTACACAGGTGCATTCAGTTTTAAACAGATTAAGATGAAAGCAATTGGAATGTAGATTACGGAGTATGAGAAGCTTGATATCATACTCAAACTGCGCCGTTAATATTTTCGTGGAAAACCTCTGAGTTCAGAACGTAAATTAGTAGATTGGGGTGCTGTCTTCAAATTTGCATTGACAGAAAGACTGAATGACACGGTTCAAAATTTTAATGTACATTTTTTCTGGCCAACGATTTCTCTATTCTTTTTTTCCCTAATTTGTTTCAATTAATAACATAATGATCTGTGCTCCTTGTGTTTTCTTATGGGAGTCAATTAGTGGTAGTTCGTGCACCTTGGTTTGTGCTCATTCAAATCATTGAAAAATCAGTCTATACAAAAAAATCGAGGATGGAAAGCCAAAATTTTTTCTTAGCTTATGGCTTCCAGCGACTCCTCAATGTGGCTCATAACTAGGTACTTGAAGTCAATTTTTCTTTTGGAAAGTGGCTTAACAAAGTCTAGTCAACCACAGCAACAGTATCCTCAAAACCTTCACGGAAATATACTGACGTGTTTTTCAGAATTTGATCTTTGGTAGGTCAGGAAAAGAATTGTTTCAGAATGGAAAAAAATATATCAACCATATAGTAAAATGTATTGCAAATAGTTTTCTCGGCAACCCTGAAGAAACAAGAGAGAAATATGAATGACAGATTGAGCTTCAGTTTCATGAATGTTTGTACAACTATCAATATTCAAGGGTGATAGGACATATTCTACTGAATCACACTATTTTTTGAATTGTAAATACAAAGATAAACCCATGCATGCTGAGATGTTTTTGTCATTGACAAGAATTTTGGTTCTTATAAGCTTCTTTGCAAGCTCCCTGAAACACAGTTCCTTGGAATCGAATTCTTCAAAACACTTTTCATCAACCTGGCACTCTTTGTCTAGTTGAAGGAGAGTCCATTCAATTTCAGGCTTCTCATCTTTGAATTCATTGTTGACAAATGAGAGGTCTAACGGTAGCTCTTCATCAAAAAAAGGAGGGCTTAAACAAATGAGCTCCCAGTGAAGAATCGATCATTGTACAGTCTTCAGCTATTGACCTCTGAACCAAAACCAACCTAAACAAAAACAAGGTCATATTTTGAGAAATAAGTGATATTGGTCAATGTGGACCAAGTTTGAACCATCATACTAACCTTGTTTCTCCCAGTAATATCCTGCGCATTTCAGTACATGTAGTTTCTTCTTTGGTGATGGAGAATTATCAAACAATTGCTTAGACAATTCTTGTAATGGAACATCATTTTTTTTTTTTACCATTCTACCTTAACAATCAATATTACAGCTATACAATGCAATTTTTGTAATTTGACTTATTTCCTGTCAGTATGAGAACTTACTTTGTTTTGGTGACACAAAATCTGTTTGGATGAAATGTTTACTACAGACACATGCATGCAACATTAAAGACTGTGAGATCTATAATTAAACGTGTCATAATCTGTTTAGAATATTCATTTAAAGATGTGATTTTTTATTTTCAAAAATGCCTGGATTGTTTCAAACTATGGTTTTGTAACTGCGGTAGTGTTATCATTGATTACTTCAAAATGTACTCCTCCTTGTACAACTGTGATAAAAGGAATGGAAACATCTTCTTTCAATTAATTTGATTACAAAATGGAAAAACTACAGTTAAAAGAGCGGAATGAGGATTCACTTTCTGAATTTTGGCCCGAAATTCCACAAGATTTTTGTGAGTTCTGGTTGGATTCTTTGGGAAGAACCTCTTATTCACCTGCATATCTTTTATATTCTTTGTTTGAATATTCTTCTATTTACTCTTCACATTTTGAAGACAAAGGTGAGCGGAAGGTGAGCGATCTCCTTTATCAAAACACTGAAGCTTTTGGATCCACACAGTAGGCCAAGTAATCTATTTGACTATAACATCATTATTTTGTCAAGTTATTTATTCACACAAGAAGAGTACAGCTGCAATGTGCAAACATGTTTTACTCAACCCAGCTATACATTTGCAATGGCCAGTTGATATGTCAGAGGTTTTGTCAGAAGTAATCCACACCTGAAGATCAATCTGAATAATAGACCGTTCCCCTGGTGACGTCATATGCTGGTTACTATAGTCAAAAGTACCCATTGTTGTTTTGTTGAACAAATTTACTCCCATAAAAATAACACAAAGAGCAAAGATCATTGTGTTACCAACTGAGCTTGAGAAATTTCTTTGCTACCAGAGGTATATATTCATAATCTAGAATATAACTCGGTGAATCTTCATGTTGAGCTAGAAAGCTTTCCAGTTGAATTCTACAAATAGCTTCATGGTTTTGAACACCACAATTATATTGCAATCCATGTAGAATAGCACGAACGGCATTCTGCCCGTATAAGCCACTTTCTTTCAAAAGATCACACCCTCTCAAATGCTGACCTAATAAAGCAAGCCAATTTTTAGATAGATGGAACCTGCCAATTCTTAAAATGAGATTATTGAATTCGGTAGTTTGCATTATTATTTTTTTGGTCAGTAAATAAATTTGCATGTCGCAAGATAAAACGCCATACTTTCAATGTGTTTGAGAATTAGGATTCATAAAGTTCTTCAAGGCTGTGTACACAGTATCAATATTTGTTGGCGGCGACGGTAAAGTAATACAAAATCCTTCAATACCAAAGAGAACCATCAAACATATTGCCCCTCATTTAACCTCCTAATTCACTTACACTATCCACTCTTACAAAAAGAAAAAAAAGAAAAAATTTCTGTAGTGATAATAATTACTTAATATTGTTCATGTTTAAACATCTACTATACTATTCCGTTATGTTTCCTCCTTCCATATTATACCACTAACCTACATACTTATATCGTAATACTTCTCGTTTCTAAATTAATTATTTCCTAAATTATAGCATAAATTACATTTAGTATTTGTTAATTATTTCGCCGAGCATACAGCCCTTTGAGCAGCTAATGGCACGTTAAATATAATAAGTATTATGGTATTTAAAAAAAAAATGTTTTGAAATTTTGCATATTTTGTAAAGATTCAATGAGTAATTTTCAAGCTTTCTTTATGTTAGGTGTGTAGAGGGCCTTAAAATAGAGAAAAATGGTTTTATTTTTCAATTTATCAATGGACCAAGGATAATGGAATAAACAACTTTCCAACTTCTTTGTAAGACTCTCGCAAATATTTTTATTTAAAGGTGTGCTCTACCTACGAAAAATATGCGCAAATATCGAATATATAGGTTCGTACGCGACTAATAACGGCCAAAATAATGGATCAATTTTCATGAAACTTGGCAAAATGTTAGTTGAGAGTATTATACAGAGTGGAAATTAGCTTAGAACTTGTAATATCATCTATTGTTCCAGTTATCGTCGATGGAAAAGTAGTGAATTTTACCACTTTTTGATTGACGATAACAGGAACAATAGATGATATTACAAGTTCTAAGCTAATTTCCACTCTGTATAATACTCTCAACTAACATTTTGCCAAGTTTCATGAAAATTGATCCATTATTTTGGCCGTTATTAGTCGCGTACGAACCTATATATTCGTATATTTACGCATATTTTTCGAAGGTAGAGCACACCCTTAACTGCCATGGAAATTATTTTAATTTTTGTGTTTTTTTTTTCTTAATATAATGACTAGCTTTTTTGTCAAATAAATGGATTTCAAGGTCACAAGAAGAACTGATCATAATCATAAACTTACTAAGCATTTTACTTAATCTTTTATTAGGACGTATATAACTTATTCCTCAATAATCGGGTTAAAAAAATGATTACTTTTATTAATTGGAAAACATCTTTAAAACACTAAATTAGGTAATACATTTATAATGAAAAAAAATATCCAATAATAACTTTTTATTTTGAAAATATTTTGAGTTTTAATCAGTCATGAAACACAATAATGGTGACTCACAAATTTCTTCCATAAGTTGCGAATTTTCTATAAATAATTCGTTTAGTTACCTAAGTATTCCTGGCTCAGTAGGCAACGTAATAAACATTTTTCATTTGAAATACCGCCACCAGATAATTTTTAACACGTTACTAATTTTAGACAAACCTACTCGGTATCTATTTTGAAGCTGTACGTTTATTTTGATGAAGTTTCTCACAAAATGTAAAAGTGGTAATTCGTTGGTGAAAATCTATAGAATCAATTTTCAATACGAATTAAATTTCAGGAAACTTGCACGTTAATCTCGGTGAGCTTTGTTAACGAAATTCTGATTTTGATTTGGGTACTAAGGGAAACTAGCTCATAAATGGAAGAAGTGGGTAAACACTGTTTTTTATCGTTAGGTATTTTTATTCTTGCTATTTGTATTCATCATTCATTTATTTAGATTTGTACAATAGAGTTATGCAGTCGAGATCAAAGGCTAAAAATAATTACTTTTTTTTTACAAAAAGTCATTTCACTTACTTTTTTCTGTATAGTCATACTTCTTATATACAGCGTTGAGAATTGAAATCTCAAGTTAGGTACTCGTATTTATATGTTTAGCCACAATAAGAGAAAATTTTAATGAAACTTTTTAAACGGTCGAATATTCAAGGAAATGATTATGAACACGTATACCATCGTCAAAGTAACGGATGACTGAAAACGTTTATAAACTTATAATATCGTATCGGCCCATCCTAATCAGCTACCGCAAGTTTTCGCAGATATGATTGGCATCGTCACCACGTTGGTCGTTGTGTCGGCGAGGCGCAATATGTGGAACTCTTCTGCAGTATTTTCAATAGTCACCGCTTCCGTCTAAGATAAATCAGATGAAATATTCGTTATTAATAGAAAAAATGCTTTGGTAATCGATCCAAGACAAACGAGGCATATAAACTTATTCCAGATGTTTCGATGGCGCCATAGACAGGGTGAAGTCTGCCCGAGCCAGAAGCTGCGGTGGACCAAAAAGTCGGAACCCCTCATCATGACAAAATAGAGCCTGTGTGTCTGTCTCAGTTCATACCCAGCATTCTAGGAATTTAGTTAAGGGATACTCTGCGTAGTAAACCTACATGTCTCGACAAGGTGCAGCGTGACCTGAGAACAGAATATAGCGCTCATCCTATGTGCAATAGTAATGAAACCCCTGGAAGCCTCCCCCCATCCCCCGATCACTGCCTTCCACGTGGGGGCCGTTTTTTTCTTCTGCACATTATCGATACTAAGATTGTCAGTTTTTCAAGGAACTAATTTTTCAAGATCGTTCCGTGACTGAGTGATTATAAAGAGTGTGCGATACGCGAGCAGCATTTGCTATCGCTGTTAGTGCAATCATGAAACTTGGAATGTTGGCATTTAATTCCAGGTTCGTGGTCTTCATTATAAATAATTATTCATACAAACTGCATTTTAAAATTAATGCTTTCCACTTCATAATATTCTGAAAAATAAGTAAAAATGACTTAAATATAGAAATTAAAATGATATAAACTGTAGCTAAAAAACAAGGTTACCAAATAGAAATAATACCTAGATAAAATTTAAAAAGGCCTGAAAAATGAAATAGCCAAATTACAAGACGAAAATAAATATCTCGGAGTTACACCATATATATTGAGTTCAAAACTTATGAAACAACCAAGGTAGTTAAACAATATAACATAAATGTTGGAATAGAGAATGTACCAGCACAAATATGATAGTAGAGGGAATATATTCTTTCTGGCACACTTAATGATTTCTCAATTTTCAACTGACATTTCATCACTTTTATAAATCTCAAAAATTCTCAAAGTTTCCGTTGTAAAAATTTATCTGTTTTCAGAAGAAAAATAGGTCATTTTCTTATAATTTTTTGTGAAGTCAATTCAAGAAATTTTTATTTTTTTGTATCCAATTTTTATAAATTGTCGATATATTCTTCAAAATTTCTTGCACTTGATGATTTCTCAATTTTCTCTCAACTTCTCGTGACTCGAAAGGGTCCTTGTAAATGTTGACAAACTAAGTATCTAGCTTTTTAGTCACTCAAATTTTTGACTCAAATTTTTGACTCAAATCTTGCTACTTACAATTAAAATTTGTTTGCTCGCAAACAAATTTTAATATACTCTTTCTTACGTAGTCCCATCAATTTACATGGAAATTCACAGTTCAAAAATTTCAAACTTTTACATCCAAATTGTATCCATTTCATATACTTTTAATTGAAACTCTGAGAGGTCAAATATTTCAAACTTTTATATCCAAATTGTATCCAAGTAGTATCTATTTCATACAATTTCAATGGAAATACATAGATCAAAAATTTCAAACTTTTGTATCCAAATTGTATGTATTTCATATACTTTTAGTGGAAATTCTAAGAGGTCAAAAAATTCTAAAATTTTCAAACTTTTGTATCCAAGTTGTATTAATTTTATTTTTATTTTTTCTGGCGCAGTTGTATCGAAATTCAGTGAGCTTAAAATTTTCAAACTTTTGTATCCAAATTGTATCCGAATGTATCAATTTCATATACTTTAAATAGAGGTCAAACATTTTTAAACTTTTGTATCCAAGTTGTATCAATTTCATATAAATTCATAGGTCAAAAATTTTCAAACTTTTGTATCCAAATTGTATCCAAGTTGTATCCATTTCATATACTTTTAATTAAAATTCTGAGAGGTCAAATATTTTCATACTTTTGTATCCAAGTTGTATGAATTTCATATACTTTTAATGGAAATTCAGAGTGGTCAAAAATTTCAAACTTTTGTATCCAAATAGTATCCATTTCATATTTTTTTAATGGAAATTC
>ENA-UOVY01000740-UOVY01000740.1-plant-metagenome-genome-assembly--contig:-NODE-740-length-11393-cov-12.978656_pt1 | contig 11393 bp, 7 predicted proteins | sample MGYA00249840_ERZ761561 | MGnify/ENA primary metagenome ERZ761561 (study PRJEB28882, sample SAMN05720143) | plant metagenome | isolation source: Guanajuato, Mexico | place: Mexico:Guanajuato, Mexico... | reverse complement strand
GCTAGCTGGTCATGGCTGGAGTGAAGTATGTTTTGTGCACTGATAGTCAAAGGCCTTTGTTGATTATTGTTTAGGAAAAAGAGCTCACATACGTTTATAATTTTTTGAGTGGTAGTCAGATAGGTGACCTGCCTGAGAAAGAAATTAGCCGCAGTGTGACCAGGTAATTAATAATAACATCTTGTAGGTTAGGTTGCATATGTAATTTGCGCAGGCGCCCATGACGTGTGGGTAGCATCATTCTTAGGTAGGGACTCTCCAAAAGAAAAAATTTCTTACAAAATATACACCAGCAAGGATCCCTTCCATAAAGGTGAGGAAACATGAAGATCTAGTGTTGTTGTTGATGATAGTGAATTGTGATAAGGATTTTAGGATAAGTATCAAGTATTCTTGGAAGTTTATGAGTACGTTTTACTTGATCTTAGTCAATCGGTCATCTGAGCAAGCCAAGAGACATGATTTCCGTTACTACCATGCGAGCAGCACTGACAACACAAGTGCTAGATTTTGAGCAATAATAGTATTTCTGCCTTTTAGTTTTTTACATGTTTCGTGTCTGTACGGAGCCCCCCCTTCTTCTCAAACCCTGTCCACTATTCGAGATCCGCGAGTACACGCCCCCCCCCTCCCTCGATGGGACGCAGTGAAGAAATATGGGGAAAATATGAAGAAATATGTGGCTCTGGGAACAAGAAGAGCCAAGCACCGAGCAAAGCGAAGTGCGAGTCGTCGTGCATACCTTTAATCATTATTTTATTATGGCAACCCTACCTTGCATGTTTCATTCAATATTTTCTTCAATATCCGTATTTTTCTATTGCCCATAATATGATCTAGTTGACTTCATTAAACGTTAATTCGTATCACAGCATTCTCTTTTTTTATTATTGTTATTTTTTTTCTTTCTTTCATTCATTTATCGGATATAGGAGAGAAAATTTACTAAAGTGACTTAATCAGTATGGAACGTCAACATTCCAGTGATGATGAGGGACCATCGATTCCAAAGAAAATAAAATACGTTGTCAATGGAGAATCACGTTCTCGAGCAACTTCCTATCGAGCTAAAAAAAAAGAAACGAGATGCTGTTAATAATGAATGTAAGGCGAATTTTGAGAAGGTGTGTATCTACTGATTAAGTGCATGGTGATGGTACCATGCGTGTGCGTTGACTGCCTGAAAAATATCGCGTAGTGCACTAATTTAAGGTTGTAATTTTGCTTTGTACTGTGACAGCATTTACGTTATTTAGAACTACGCGAAAAGTTGGCTGAACTGATGGCTGAGCGGCATCGTATCCATGAACTTGGCTCACGCTCAAGTGAAAGTTCCTCTTCTCTTCATCGGCCCCTCACTACTCATAATGAAAATCTTTCTTCCAACTCGCAGTTTTCTATGCCCTCTTCCTCCTCCTCAATGTACAACTGTCCACCTAATGAGGACAATATTTACTGCGCTATGAATGATCTTGAGATTATTGTGCCTGATGCATTTTCACCTTCTGACTGTAATGATTCTTTTAATGATGATGTTGATGATTATGATCATACAATTGCCTTCAGTACTAATGACAATGTTAATAAACCCTCCGAAGATTTCAATTCTGAAAATTTACAACGGCAGAATATGAATTCTGAAAATTTACCACGGCAGAATATGAATTCTAAAAATTTACTGAGGGAATTGCTCATAGAACTTCATGGAATATTTTCAATCAATGGTATCACATTGCATGCTCAAAAAATGCTATTGAAATTTTTTAAATCCTTTCCTCGCGAATTGTTGGATAAGCTCCCAATAGACGGACGTACATTACGTCCACCTCCTATCAAATATAAGCGTAGAAAAGTGAAACCAGGAGTAGTGGCGTATTGGGGCATTGAACAGATGTTCAATTTGGCTCCAAAGGTTCTATTTGACGAAAGTTGCAACGAAATTCGATTAGTGGTGAACATGGATGGACTGCCGCTCTACCGTACATCTCGTGGTAAAGGTTTTTGGCCTATGTTTGGAAATGTTGAGGATTACCCTGTATTTGTCTTTGGAGCCTATGAAGGTAATGAGGAGCCAGAATGTGCCAACAATTACCTTCGTGATTTTGTTGATGAAGTGAACATGTTGATTGCAAAAGGCATTACTATTAGTGGTCGAATATACAAGTTTCGGCTGTACATGATGATTCTAGATGGACCGGCAACATCTCTCATCACGGGTGTTAAAAAACATGGAGGATATTGTGCTTGCCGTCGTTGCAAAGTGGAAGGACGCTACGTGTGGCGTATAACTATCAACAAGAAAGGCGTTGAGAAACGACGACGTATGGGTGTGCGTTATCCAACTATTGATGAGGAATTGCGTCATCACGAAGACTTTGTAAAATTTGCTCAAATTACAAAGGACCCGCATGAACAGAGTTATGATTACATTACAAACGATTTTAGTGAAGATGAAGAAGAGAATGGAGAAAATGGAGAAACAATTGAACAGAATGAAGAAACAAATAAAGAGAATGGAGAAGAGAATGTAGATGATGAAGAGCAGAATTATTTGGAGACTGAAGATGGCGATTATGTGGACTATGGAGAAGAGAATGTACAGGATGAAGAGGAGAATGTAGAGTGTGCACCTGCTCAGTCCAGTCGTAGGAAAGAAGGTAAAAAAGAAGACAAGAGGAAGATGTACCATTTGCATCCAAGCATTCTCACGGAGATCAAATTTTTTGATATCGTTAAAGATGTAATACTAGATTTGATGCACATGTTGGGCGGTCATATGAAGGCTGTCTTAGAGTATCACGCTGGAAGTGGCACATCGGGTGCCATGTATAAATTACCGCAGAATGCCCTCAACATTATAAATGCGCGATTGCTTGAAGCTGCACAATATACTCCAAACGAGTTTGAACGGAAACCAGATTCCATTGAACATTTAGCATCTTGGAAAGCGACACAGTTACTCCAATGTGTGTTGTATATTGGCCCGGTTGTTTTTCATGGGGCCTTAGACGACACAAAATTACATCACTTTCGCATACTTGCAGTGGCCATGCGTCTTCTTTGTAGAAAGTTGCCTTGTGAGCCATCACTCGAGCGCACTACTCTTGTGCAGAGGATTGCAAAAGTTAGTAGAAATTTACTTAGGAGATATTTTGAATTAGGAAACAAAATTTACGGGGATAACTTTTCACGCTACCTGGCCCATCACATTCCACACATGCCGGATGATTATCAACGCTTTGAAAAGCCTCTGATCCAACTTTCGGCTTTTAAATTTGAGAATGCAAATGGTCAAGTGAAGCGTTTGATAACCGGTCATTTTCAACCATTGACACGGTTAATCAATAAAGTAAGCAGTTTGCTGTACACAAAACTATATGGGCGGTGTGAGAAGAACAAAGTCATTCACAGCATTGAAGAATACTATGAAGAACCAGTATTATCTCTTCCAAAGAATAATAATGAGACCAATAACTATTTGGCTGAACATGAGACCTCTAACAACCGGCGACTGGAGTGCTTCCAACAACTTCAATTGAGAAATTTTCGGGTACGAACAGACCTACCGGCAGACGCTTATTTCTATATGGTTTTTCACGGGAAGGAAAGTTACGTTCGTATTCGAAAAATATTAAGAGATAAAGACACGCTTGAAATCTTCTTTCTTTGTAACTCATTCGAAGATGTGCAACCATTCTTTCAACTAGGGCCTTCAACGTCAGATATATCCTCTACAAATGTTGGTATCAACCTGTGTAAGCAGCTCTCTAGTTCCTTGCATGCTTTTCCTTTCGATGCTATCAGTGAAAAATGTTTTGCTCTTCCATTGAATTTGAAATCAAAAGCACCTGAGTCGGGATATGCTGAATGGGTGCTAACAAGATTTTTGCATTAATTTTTTTCCTACACATTGTGCTAGGTATATATACTTACTCGTACTTATCCTACAGGGTGTCTAAAAGGTCAGGAAGTCTGGAAAAGTCAGGATTTCCAAACCCTTTCTTTCACATTGAAAAAATGGTAGTTGACTTTTTTTTTCTATTCCTATTTTCTCCCCCTTTTTTCTCCCTTTTTTGGATAAAAAAGGTCAGGAAACAGTTGGAAAAAGGTGAAGGAAAGTCAGGAAAATTTTTTTGTTTGAACCAGTAGACACCCTGTCCTATATGGTCAATTTATTTTATTTTTGAAATTTGTAGTAATCCTGTTTATTCTATCCTCTTTTTCATTAGAAAACCAAGTCTACTTCATATCATCGATTGAAGGAATTTACTATGGATAATGAAATGGAAGAAATTGTTCATGATGATGATAAAGGACGTAGTTACATGATAGTGAAGGTAACAAGATACGATTTCAAGGATTATACGCTGACACTTTCCGAAGAAAATGCTAAATTACTAAAGTTTGTTGTTTTAACCGATTGTTCGTCGAGAAAGGCAAAAAAGAAATGTTTTGCAGCACCACAAAGCTACCTTAACGTCAAGGAAGGTGTTGTTTTTTGGCCAATGGGCGTAATTAGACCGCCTTTGCGAAAAGGAATGTATGAGGACTTCTGTGACAAGCTTGTGAAAAATGAGGTGCCTCCGTCGACGGAGATGTATCCGTTTGAAGGTGTTAATTACAAGATTACATGGAAGAAGCATCAGATAAAAGCAGTGTATCAAGCACAGTTAAAGAAGACTATGATACTGACAACCTTGTCTTTCGTTCTCTCTCTCTCTCTCTCTCTCTCTCTCTTTCTCTTTTTTTTTTTTTTTTTTTTTTTTTTTTTTCTTTGTTTTTGTAAATTCAAAACAACGGAAAAAAGAGTTGAAAAATAGTCAGGAAAAAAAACCAAGAGCCAGTGGACTCCTTTTATATGAAATATTCCGTTTGAATGGGGAAAGTTTTTATACTTTGTCTAACTCTGACGTACATGCACTTAATGATCCTGATGAATGTGTCTTCATGCAGATTCAATTGAAGTTGCGAATTCGTATGTTGACAATGAAGGTGACATTGCAGAAGACTGTTTTACCCTCCCTGATAAATCAATGGCAGAGAAAGACTTGTTGGCCGTACATGGACAGAAGCGTGCTCGGAAAGAACCATCTCAATTTGATCCGTCGTCAACTGTGAAGCGAAAAAGGATAACAAGGTATATCTTCATTTTATATTCACGCCATTACTAGTAATGTTAATTTACATTTAATTTTTTCTCAGTCCTGTACCGCAAGAGAAAAGCCAAATTACTGAGGCCTCTCACTCTGCAATGACGCAGCAAATACAGCTGTCACGTTCTTCTTTAAATGACACAAGTGGTACTAATTGGGACGAGAATCTTGACCCTTTATTTGGCGGCGCACTCCAAGCGGATAATTTCCCAGCACAGGAAAGAGATCGTTCATTAGCAACCGAAACAGAAGATTTGTTATTAATGTCCAGCCCAGACGTATCTGCTGATGGTGACCACGCCATCGTGCCTCATTCATCAACGCCAATTGTGACGCACATTCAGAAACGGGCTACTCAAGCGGAGATTGAGAATCGCAAAAAATGGAAGTCCACCCTGGCAGTTCTCTCAACAGATATCGAAAAGTTAACGAGTAAAGTGAATAGCCTCAAGAATAAATTCACCTCATTGGAGACGAAGATAGATTTGACGAATAATCTCCTGAAGACTGTAGTTGAATTACTACATACTACCGCTGCTCCTGGTTTTTCATTAGGTAAGAAGCGTACTACATCTTTTGGTCTCTTTGTCATTTCACGTTGCCTTTTGTAAATGTTGAAAGAAACTGAGCCGTTTTTTTGCACCCAATTGCTTACGTTTTTTCCAACAACTATTTTTAATGGAGTGACGTATAATAGTATGGATGGATTTTCTCCTCCATCTAGATGCTCTCTCCACAGGAATGAAAATTATTTCACAGTCTGAGGTACATGGAACTTTTTTTTTCTCAGTTGCACCTCTCACTAATGAGAAATATAGTAATATATTCGCTGCACCCCTCCCCTACTCCAAAAATGAATTAAAAATATCTATATTAAATGGATGATTGAGTTTCAAGATAATTAAGAACATTACCCTTCAGTGAAAGAAAATTTTTTATGTTCTTGTGCTTATCAAGAGCTTGGGTTAGGAGATTTTTCTACCATAATTACACTTCCCTCCGCTCGAATACTTTTAATTATTTCCAGAAATTATCTAGTTACTAAACGCATTTATTTAGGTTACATTTTGAAAGGAACCAGTAATGAACGTCTACAAGAAAATGGACATGAAAATGTCGTTTTACTGAACCGTACGCCGGATAAAATACGAGACGTAGGAAACCTTAAGTTTCCCATCGCAGATCAGCATGCCCTTCAACAAACTTTGGCAGCTATAACAAAAGTACCTAACAGTGACGGAGCACTTTATCATTACATCAATGATAACCGCAATAAAGTTGTAAGTACAGTATTATCATGATGCTTTTAGAAAGAGATTATTGCTCTTAATCGCTGTTATCGTTATATTTTTTTTCTCAGTTTCACACGATTGGAATTTATAAAAATAATCCAGATTTGAATGCCCTCTTTGATGCGTTGTTCGATAAATCTATTGTCGCTTCTGTTGGTATAGTTAACCTGAAAAATACAGAATTATACTATATTTTGAGAGGTATGTACGTACGCGTTACAAATTTTAGCGTGTAATCATTATTATTTGGCTCAGTGCCCTTGTAAGCCCTAAATGTCTTCAATTGATACCGCTTCTCCTTCTGTTCACAGAAGAAGTATCAAAGTGGACCGAAGTTCTAAACTCGACTTGGGCAAAGAGAAAACGATCGAAGAAGGACAATGACGCTGAAAAAGTATTGAAGAAGGATGAAGAGGAACAAGGCGATGTGCATGAGCCTCAAGATAATGTGTCTGATCAAGAATGGCTATCCTGGAATGGTGCTAAGAAGTTTGATCGACTCATTAGAATGTGGCTACGTGCAGCTGAACAGAAAGGACGAAGTAAACAAACTGAAAAAATGTCAAGCAGGGAATGTAAACGGCAGAAGCAAAAGGTACGTTCTAAGCCAGATGGCTCATCAAAGCCATCAAGAATTGAAACTTTACCACCACCTGCTAATTCAATTTCTCCCGAGGATGTGGTGACCTTGCAAGAAGATCTTGGGTCTCCATTCAAAACTTTCGTGCAAAACTCAACTGAATTTATGTAAAGTAAGTTCAACTCATGTCAACGTGTTGAAAACTGCGTCATGTTTCTGCCCTCTACAATAATGTGTTTCAATTTTTTGGCGGGAGACACGCCTTCCCATTCGGTACTGGGGGCCATCTCAGGAATTCGCTGGCTTAGAACAGAACTATCTTAACTGAACTTAAGATAGTCGACTAAAAATCTATATAAATAGTTTCACAAGCTGGATCAGAACTATCTAAAGTTTGCATACCATTCAGTTGCTATTCCTTGTCTAAAATTGGACTTAGGATAGTTCTGATACAGCTTGTGAAACGATTTATATAGATTTTTAGTCGACTATCTTAAGTCCAGTTAAGATAGTTCTGTTCTAATCCAGCGAATTGTGTCCGCGTAAGATTTCTCCCCCTCCCTCCTACTGGAAGTTCCAGAATTTTTCTAAATCCTATGGCCTATATTTTTCTTCTTTTTTCCTTCTTATTTCCTTATATTTCTTCATATTTTCTATATATTCCCCCTTATTTTTTCATTTTTCCTGAGGCTTTGGAAGTATAATCACCCCCCCCGCCCAAATAGGCTTTGGGACTCGGAAAAATTCCGAGCTCTCCCCCACTGTAGAGGCTCTGGAACTTGGAATAATTTCAAGCTTTCCATCTCTAAAGAGGCTTTTTGGACCCCCCTCCCTCCTATATAAGCTCTGGTTTTAGCCCCCTCTAAAGAGGTTTTGGAACTTGGAAAAATTCCGAGCTCCCCTCCTACCACCCGAAATAAGCTCCGAGCCGAAAAAAGTTATTATGATAATATTGAATTTCACGAAAAAATCTGAATTTTCTTTCGTGCATGCTACATATTAGTTTTCAAATTTACTGCTGTGTACGAGAAATAATTAATATTTTTAATTATGAAAATAAATTTTTATCAATTATTAAAATTTTACAATTTTTTCCTTTTTCATAATATAATTTATGTACCTATTTGAAGAACTATTTGTATTACGTATGTGCTAGATTCATGAGAAATTTGTTTTATGTGGATTACGAATTAGCGCAGTATTTTTTTAAAGTATTGAATGTACAGAAAAGAATTACTAAGGATGCAATTTTTTGGATTCTGGTGCTACTTCTAAAAAATCTCGCTTCCTATAATTTTTTTCCGTACGTGCAGTAATTTTCCATGAATAATATCGCCATTGTAATCTCCCCAGGGATGAGTTGGTTAGTGCTACATACATTGTAATAAAAATTTGCTACAATGTAGCAATAATGGTACAGCCCTGAATTGATACAATATAACACAAAAGTTGGTACAAAATAACAAAAATAATTGCGACAAAGTAACTAAAAAAAAGCTACAATATGACAACAAAATTGCGACATAGTAACAAATCCTCGAAAATTGTTACACAACTTCCTCGTCTCTGATTGGTCGAAAAATTGTTACAATATCTCAAAAACCATGTTACAAATCTCACTGTTACAATGTAACAATGTTGACTTCCGTTTTGCACATCGGGTTATGTTCTACTCGTACAATTACGAGTATTATAAATAAAACTCGTGTACCGATGCCCGACACATTTAGTACCCACGAACAATAATTTTTTTATTCTTCGCTAGTCTTTAGTCAGTGGGTTTCGTACGTTTGTTAGATGGTCGAGAAAGTTTAAATGCGTTTTAAAATCTGAAGCTGGAGTGGACGACTTTTCCTCTAAGATGTCAATATATGAAAAGAAAACTTCACCCAAGTTTTCTTCTTTTAATAGGTACTAAAGATTTTCCATACCGTTTATGTTCACTCATTTGAAAGCAATAATTTTAGCATGGAAAAAAAAATTCACATACTGTATTCCTTCCTTTCCACGTTGATGTAAACGTGTAGGCCATAAATCAATTTTCCTATGAATAAAATCTTAAAGACGGTGAAAATTAGACTAACTTGGTTTCCTAGTTCTTCTGAGTTGACCGGAGCACAGAAGGGGGCATCGTGAGAAATATGTATCCAATTCTGGTAGACAAAAATTTTTTATATAAAATTATAATTATCAATAAAGTTACTGAAAAAAAATATTTGAATCATAAAAAAATTAACCTTTTTGTTCAAATTTTTAAATAAAATCATTGAAGTTAAAGATAATTGAGTATTTCTCTAGAAATTCAAATAATTAATCAATCCTTACCATAATTAACAATAAAATGTAATGAATAAATTTAAGTTATGAGTAACTTGACTTAATAATTTTTAATTATAAATAATAATTGTTAACAATAATTAATTTTATTGATATTTAGCGGAATTTCATTCATATTTAATTTTAAGATATAATGCTTTATATTTGAAGTACCTAAAATTAAAAAATATTAAATAATATAATGTTTCAATTCATAGCAAAAATTAAATATAATAATCATAATATAATAGGTATATTTAACTTTTAAAATCAATAATAAATTTAATAAGTATTATCAATGAATTTCTTTAAATATGTGGTGCGTTGCAGTAAAACATTGCTCCATGTGGAATACCAAATTTACAGTGAATTGTATTTGAAGTTTTAATCTCTGAAAAGTTTTGTTATTCAAAGAAAAATTTCCAAAAACTCTGTTAGGTAAAATTGAGGCTGGTTCATTGTGACCCACTTACTATTGATAAGCAATTGTTGCAGGATGATTCATTCACTACTGATTCTCCAGTGGTTGCAAACTGACCTCTTACTATTGAGGTTTGGAAAGAATAATTAGGAAAAAATCCCCTATCTCTATTTAATAGTTTCTGTGAACTGTCCGTGATCTTACTTGTTAACGCACCTAGCGTCAAAGCTAACAACTAAATCGAATTTATCAAATTTGTTAAGAACCCAAAAAATGATTTTAATATCGGTGTAATGTGTAAATGTAAAGTGAACAAAAAAAGTTCGTTAATCTCATTGAAATGTTTCAAAAACTACTTTAAATAAATTAATTGAATTCATACTTTGCGTAACAAAGTTATCAATGGTCCTCCTAAACCGGATGAAATAATGTCAAACGAATAGTACAGGCGGTTTGGAACAAAATATATAAGAATTGTGCATTTTGTGATACAAGACTGAAACTTTGCACACAAAGTTAGATTAGTTATACAAATGAAATGAGTCTGAGATCTTTTTTGTAACCCTCTTCTTTTGTGGCGTTTTGGGTCCAAAAGTGCCCAAAAAGTCAAAAAATGTCAATGTTTGAGATTTTCATCAATCTGTATGTAAAATTACCCGTTGAATTCAAAAAAGATACTTTGAAAGTTCCACAAGCCCCCAAAAGCCTCAGAAGGGCCCAAAAAGCAAAATTTGTCCGGAAAGAACCCCAAAAAGTGGCCAAAAAATCAAAAAATGCCAACGTTTAAGATTTTCATCGATCTTCATGTAAAATTGCCCGTTCAATTAAAGAAAAATACTTGGAAAGTTCCACAAGCCCCATAAAGCCTCAGAAGGGTCCAAAAAGTAAAATTTGTCCGGAAAGACACGAGTCATCAATTTTTGAATATTGGTAAATTTCTGTACAAGAATTGTCATAAATAGAATCCTGGAAAATGTTTACTTTAAAAAAAAAAATCATAATATGCAAAACGGCTGGATGAACCCACCAAAATAAAAAGATACTGGCAGTTTAGATAGTTATTTCTATGCTGCGTTTGAATTTTTTAGAATAATAAGAATAAAATTTATGACGATATTTTCTACAGTACTTTTCACCCTAAGAAATACGTTGATAACCCTTGTTTCATTTAATTTTCTCGTGAAAATACAGTCATTACTAAATTGAAGAAGAAAAAAAATGAAAAACATTTACAGGCTCTTGATCAGGGATCAAGAGTTGCGGGAGACCCGCGACTTATGGAAGATGGCTCAATATTTTGTAAGTCTCTGAACCTCCCCTCAAAGCCTCCTCCATTTCCCCCTCCTCTCTTCTCCCCCATCCTGCTTTTATTGTTCTTGAGATAACATAATAGTTGAACAATTTTTCTCCTGCCCTTCTCTCCAATCATTACGTTCACCTCTTCAGGTCTCCCCCTGCGTCTCCACAGTCCCAAAGAATAGCATTGATTCAGTATCCCTAACTCTTCAATTTTTACGTCAATCCTCTCTATATTCCTCCATTTAACTACCTCACTATTTATATTAATATCTTTGTAATGTCGTCCTTCATTAATATGTATCACCTTCTGTGCTGTTCAAAACTGTTTTGAA
>ENA-UOVY01000738-UOVY01000738.1-plant-metagenome-genome-assembly--contig:-NODE-738-length-11419-cov-645.482665_pt1 | contig 11419 bp, 10 predicted proteins | sample MGYA00249840_ERZ761561 | MGnify/ENA primary metagenome ERZ761561 (study PRJEB28882, sample SAMN05720143) | plant metagenome | isolation source: Guanajuato, Mexico | place: Mexico:Guanajuato, Mexico... | reverse complement strand
CTCTCTCTCTCTCTCTCTTTCTCCACTCAAACGCTGCACGAATCCAATAAGGTTAAGTAGAGCCCTTTGGGCTGCTTTAACTCGCGCGCGCCCACTACCTGCGCCCGGCGGCCAGCTCCATTAGCGGCTCCCACCGAGTGATTTACATTTTAGGCTCTAGTCTGAGCACGGCCGCTCGCTCGCCCGCTCACCTCCACCTCCAGCCAGGCCCAACTCCTCTGGAAAACTGATCGCCGGAAGCGGAGCCCACCTACTTACCTGTTAGTTGGAGGAGCAGCGCCAGCGCCACCACCATGAATGCGACTTTGCCGAGCATTTTCACTTACACCTCAACTCTACCTCAAATCGCTCTCCTTTGCCCGCTCAGGTTTGCCCCATAACCAAGCCCGCTGAAAAACTGAATCATTGGGTTGCAACCGTCTGAATCCGACTACTGAAAACTTGCAACTGTGGCCGAAAAGTGTGGACTGGCGGTGGAGGTGGACCAAGCTGGTTGCAACGCGCACATGCGCCGCAAGCTCGAGTTGCAAAACTATATGGGGCGAGCGGGGCATGATAATAATTTTCAAATTCATCGCTCGCCGCCAACACGAGACTAGGGCGCCATCTAGTTGAGCGGACGAGAGTTACACTAGGCTGTCCACTTATCCCAAAGTCGCTAGGTGGCGATACAAGCAGCTTGCAAGCGTGGGCTCAGCTCGCAAGTTTTGCTCCCACCGCCAGTGCAGCCGCTGCTGGAGTCGCACACAAAGGCGTCGGCGCGAGCGGTGGCCCTTGCGCCGCTCGCAGAATTGGGGCCCCAAAGCGTCGCTAGGCACGCAGTGCGTTGGATGCGAGCGGAGGCGTCGCTCTGGTGGCGCCACTTGAGGGGGATCCAGCGAGCATGCGAACTCGCTTTGGGTGGGACAGAAACTCGGCGTTGGCCGGCCATTTTGGCGGAGAGTTGAGCTGGCGAGCCGAGAGCTCGAGCCCGGAAGCGGCGCCGGCGGTGCGCTTCTCGCGTTGGCGCAGGCGCAGGCGTGGGCGGCCCAAAACGCGAGTGAGCCGGCCAACCCGTTTGCTAACACAGGCGCAATGGGCGCAAATAACTCGCAAAAGTTGCAGCAATTTCCATGTTCCCATTCGCCTCCGCGCTCCATGTGAGCGTGAGCGCCGGCCAACTCTATGGCGCATAGCGACTTTCGCGCACTTCTCGCGCAAATTCCGCGCGACGCGCGCTTGGCCGTCAGAGCAGAGGAAGTTGGGACCAACAACAGCGCGCTAACTTTGCAACCACTGCAAACATTCTTCCTACTCTTTGCCTACTTACATTAGCGTCGTTCACTCATCTGCCTGTGCGCTCGCTTCCTAACACTGGAGTCTATGGGCCCTTCAAATGCCTAGATAGCAAGCTGGCTGGCTGGCTCGCTCGCTCATGCTTGCTATGTGACCGACAGTCTCGCTGGAATTGTTGTTATGGGCTGGAAATGTACGCTCGCCAGCGTTTGAGAGCGAGTCGATGTGCGCGCTCGGGTGTCTGCATGTCTTCGGATTCTATGTTGCGTGGCAGAGGCCAAGACAGCGCCAGCTAGACGAACCCTGGACCCGCTCTACCAGCAGCAGTTGACTTTTCGCGAAGACTACCGCCAGTGCATCCTCCAGGTGAGTGTCGCCCAGCCAGCCGCCTCAACTCGCCCCACCAGCCGCACACCTCTAACAGCAAACCCGCAACCAAAACCCAAACTCAAACCCAACTGACAACCGACAACCGACAACCGACAACAACAACAACAACCCGCCCACCAAACGCAGATCATCGTCTGGGGCGACTACGGACGCATGAACCACAAGGCTCTCATGGGCATCGTGCAAATACAACTGGACGACCTAAACTTGTCCACCATCGTCATCGGCTGGTACAAGCTGTTCAATCCGTCGTCCATAACGTCGCTGCCTTCAAAGTCGCTGCGCCACTCGATGTTGTCGAGCTCAACGCAGAGTTTTACCTGACGGCTCGACTGGACTGGACTGGACTCTGCTCGAGTGTGGGCCAGAGGGGCCAGCAAGGCGAGGGCCTGTTACTGGCAAACAGAAGCTATTAGCGGTTCTATTGTTGGAATATTTTTAGCCGCGATGAACCAGAACAGGCCGCAATATTGAGCTTAAACGAGAGGCCAAGCAGCTAGTCTAGCCAGCCAGTTGGCGGCAATGTGAAATGCTCGGCTGAAATGCATTACTGCTCACAATCTTCGAACACAAATCTTATTGAAGCAATCGACTCAGACCGACAACGAATCCGGCCCGTCTTCCAGAAGAGCTCAAGTACGCCGACCGCGCGCGCTAACCACCGAAGCCTCCAGTCAATATGGCCACCAGCAGCCCTTCAAAGCTTGACGCCCGCAACCCAGATGATCTGTGGGAGCGGCGACTCGACGCATTTAAGGTCGAGCGGATTTATGTCGTGGAGCCGACAGCATTCGAGCTACTTGGCCAGCTCAGGTGACTCCTTCTCGGGCAGGAACCCGCTCATGGTCGATGACAGTGGCGCCGAAATGCTGCCCCAGATGCTGGAGCAACTGGGCAAGGGCTCCACTTTGCCGAGTCACCAGCAGCAGCAGCAGCAACACTTGTACCAGCAACAACAAAGACGAATGCTGCCCCAGATTCCGCGCTCACACTCGCCGTCCGACCTGCAAAACCCGAGCTACCCGAGCTCAGAGTTGGAGCCGCCGGCCTACTATCCAGGCAAGGAGACGCTGCCCGTTCACCATGCCCGCCACCGACACCGGCGCCAGTCGAGCCTCGAGCTGGAGCGCCAGCAACAGCAGCTCGGCCTGTCCGACTTTTCCAGGTACCTGATGGTGGACGACTACGGCCAGCCAATCCAGGGCCACGAGCACGCCTTCGAGAGGCGCCTGCCGCCCACGATCAGCGTCTCGCCCGAGTTGGCCACCCTCGAGCCGCCCGAACTCGAGTATTTGCACCACCAGAACCAAGCCTACGCCGGCCACCCTCACCGCATTCCCCCAGATCCAGTGGCCCCCATTTCCGCCTACCAGCAGCACCCCTTTCTAAGCGTTCGCCCGCAGCACCAGCACCACGCAAGCCAGCATCACCTGCCCGCTAATTACGTGTCGCGTTCGGTGGCCATGGGCAGCGACAGTGAGCTCAACACTCGAGGTCTTTCTTCAAACAAACTCTACTATGTTCATGTGCCGCCAGCCAGGCGCTCGCGCCACCACCGCCAACAGCCACAAGTGCCACAGCAAGCGCGCCCCACACGACCGCCCATAGTGGACATGCAACAACAGCCGCAAATGGTTCACGAGCTTCCGCTTGCCGGCCGCCACCAGCTTGCGCGCCAGCCAAGGGGCCAGACGGGCGAGCGGTATTTGGCCGACGAGCGTCTAGTTGGCGGCCACGAACACATTGCGGCGGGCGCCCAGTTGGGCCAGCGCCGCTCGCCGGTGGTTGGCGCGCCCGACTACAGCTGGCGCTCGATGCCTGTTTACAATGTGGGCCAGGCCGAGCAGTTGGCGCAGCAGCAGCAGGCGCAACACCAACTGCGCGCCTGCAAGGGGGTCACCTTCGACGGGCGAACCTCGGCGCCGGTTTATGGGCGCCGGAAGCGCGAGTCGCGCGAGAGTTACCTGCGCGCGAACAGCGAGGAGCACGCACCTGAGGCGGCGCAACAGCAGCATCGGGCAACAGTTTGTCCAGAGCAGAGCGGCGCGGAGGAGTCGGAGGACAACGAGGACCGCTCGAGCTCCATCGCAAGCAAGGCCAGCAATGCCTCCTACTCGGCCAGCGACCACCACATGCAGCTGCAGCAGCAGCAGCAGCAGCAGCAACAGCCAAGAGCGAGCACAATCACGGCCGCCGAGTTCAACATTCAGACTGCCGAGCCGGCCAGCAGAGACTCCTGGCCGAGCCAGCAAGACGAGCGCCTTCACCCGGAAGCCATAGCGGCAACGGCAAAGCAGCGGCGCCCAAGCAGAGGCCCGGAGTTTCCCAACTTTGGAACTCAGGAGGCCCGCGGCCAGCAGCGACACAGGGCCAGTCGCGCGCGCCAGAGACAGTTGCACGAGGGCGACAGCTTCACGGACACGGGCGGCGCCTCGCTGTCGGACAAGGAGCCTGGCGGGCTGGGCAGCAATGTTAGCAGTAGTGAGATAGCGGCCGGCCGGTCGGAGCGACGAGCCCGAGTGCGCGACCAGCAGAGCTCGAACGAGCGAAGCTTTGGCGATGGGGCGGGCGGCTCGAGTCAGAGCCTTAAGTCGCAGTCGGGAATGGGCAGCGCCTCAGGTGGACTGTCGAAGAAGAGCAACAGCACAACGCAGCTCAGCCTGTCAGGTAAGCATCTCCCCCACCCTCCAGCCTCCTCCCCTCACTCGCCCAGTCTCGCTAACCAGCTCGTGTGCACCCGTTGCAGGCACCAAGAAGAGGCTCGGCTTCAGGAAGAAGCAGGTGACCATGTTCAGCGTGCACAGGAGCGAGGAGGTTGTGCCGCAAACAGCCCGCCACCTGGTCAAGCAAACAACCAGCATCTCGTCCGACGGCGAAGGTAGTCTGAGCAACGAGAGTGCCGCCACCAAGTGAGTGCTCAACTTGACTGTCCCATGTTTGCTCTTGCTTGCACAAACTAAACCTTCATCTCCCTAAACCCGCCCAAATAGCTGGGTGCACGCAAACTCGAGGTTTGACGTCAACGATCCAACCGCAAACTTTGTCGAGGGTTTGGGCGCCGGGCAAATAGTTTCCCGCCAGGCGCTCGCATCGCCCTACCTGGGCGACATTCAACTCAGCCTTAGCGACCGAAAGGGCAACCTGGAGGTGGAGGTGATCCGCGCTCGCCGGCTCCAGTCAAAGCCGGGCACCAAAACTCTGCCTTGTAAGTAGCCGCTTCGAGACGGGCCAGACTGCTCAGCTAAGGCGATGACTAATCGGAGATGTCCCTTGCCAGCTCCCTATGTGAAAGTGTACCTGATGAAGAGCAGGAAATGCATTGCGAAGGCCAAGACAGCGCCAGCTAGACGAACCCTGGACCCGCTCTACCAGCAGCAGTTGACTTTTCGCGAAGACTACCGCCAGTGCATCCTCCAGGTGAGTGTCGCCCAGCCAGCCGCCTCAACTCGCCCCACCAGCCGCACACCTCTAACAGCAAACCCGCAACCAAAACCCAAACTCAAACCCAACTGACAACCGACAACCGACAACCGACAACAACAACAACAACCCGCCCACCAAACGCAGATCATCGTCTGGGGCGACTACGGACGCATGAACCACAAGGCTCTCATGGGCATCGTGCAAATACAACTGGACGACCTAAACTTGTCCACCATCGTCATCGGCTGGTACAAGCTGTTCAATCCGTCGTCCATAACGTCGCTGCCTTCAAAGTCGCTGCGCCACTCGATGTTGTCGAGCTCAACGCAGAGTTTTACCTGACGGCTCGACTGGACTGGACTGGACTCTGCTCGAGTGTGGGCCAGAGGGGCCAGCAAGGCGAGGGCCTGTTACTGGCAAACAGAAGCTATTAGCGGTTCTATTGTTGGAATATTTTTAGCCGCGATGAACCAGAACAGGCCGCAACATTGAGCCAAAGCAAGCGTTTATATCATTGGATGCTGCCAACAATCGACAAGTGGAGACCAATTCAAGCAAAACTGGGTGATAAATAGATATTAGGTGAGATGAAAGAGGAGAACAATTCCGAGCTTTAGGCAACGACTCTCGCCAAAATGGCAGCTCGCGTCCACGATTGTGCCAACCTTTTGCCATTTGCTATTATTGGTGGGCAAATCATGGACCACTTTGAACTGATAGACACTCAGAGGTTTGCATCCTTCTCTGCGGGCCTCAAATGAGCGGTCTCCGGGGCGACCAATCCGTTCATCGAGAATGATCTTTCAGCTACCATTTGCCAAAATGCCAGCCATGCAAGTCTAACGGCGGCGGCGGCAGCAGCAACAGCGTTTTAGTATTAGATTACTCAGAGTGAACCGAAACAAGTTGTGTCCCATTGGACATGAGTTGAAGGAATAAAGTTGTAGACGAACGTTTTGCTTCCTCCCTCTGTCCTGTAACATCTCGCCTCAAGCATCTCGGAAGCCAATCTCGGATGTGGGGCACCAAGTTGGACTCAATGTTTTTGTCCTAGTTACACCGCCGATCGTTAAGTGTCCGTTTGCGGCAGTCAGTTTGAGACTGGGGCTCCTCTACTCGGACTCGAATGGCAAACAAAAGGCGCCAACCAACTCGAGCTCCCCCCCCCCCCACAGAGCTGCCAAGCGGCAAACATTTGGGATAAATTCAATGGAATTATCTCTGCCTCAAGAGAGGCAAACAAACATGGTGACGCACGCAACTCATTGATTCCAAGCTCACGATAAACTCGGCGGTTGCAATTGCGGTTGACGATTATTGGGCGAGTTTGTTGCGAGGGCAGAATTGTCATAGCGACACCCGAGTGTTGGTTTTCATGTTCCATGCTACCTGTTCGCATGCTCCCCCGTCGCGTGCTCGCCCCCCCCCCTGGACCAGCACTCGCCTCTCTGTCTCCTATCTTCCATCGTTGGTTAGCCTCCAACGCCCGGCTGTCTCCTCTGTGCGGCCACCCGATCACGACTTTGGCCAACCGCGAGCTGGCCCAACAAAGGGCTCGTCCAATTACACGGACTTCCATCCGGCTTGATGGGCAGTTCACGAGTTTTGCCGCCAAAGGTCGACGACAGATCTCGCGCAATCGAGCGCAAACGAGGCTCCCCTTGCGCTGTCGTCGAGTATCGGGCAGCATAATCAATTCACGGGGACACAAAAGGCGGAATTTCGCCCGCTCAACCTGCTAATGTTTGTTCAAACTCACCTCCAATGGGTTAGACACCAAACGGTTGCAAGCCCCTCAATTCAAACCGGCAGCAAGTCGCCAAAAGTGCAACCAGCTCGCGATGAATGGACTCAGCTGGTTGCGCGCAAGAGGCTCCAACAAGAGGGCCGAAGTTGTGACACAAGATACAACCAGACAGGACGAAAGCGCCCATCTCCAGGCTCAAATCTGAACTCTTCATCCTCGTCTGAGCGGGCAACAAGAATTGAGGTGAACAGTGAGGAGCGAGCTAAAAGTTTAAACCAGCCGAGCGATGAGCAACCAAAGTGCAGGAGAGTGACCAGGGCGCTTGCACGACAGCAGAGCTCCTCTTCGGTTGACTTTCTCGGCTTAGCTGAGATCGAGCGCCAGCATGGAGGCAAACTTGGCGGAAGGGGGCGAGTTTCAGTCGGAGAGAGTGGAATGAGAGCAACCAGCGCCAGTCAGAGCCACTCTCTGTTGGGAGCGGAATTTGCCAGTGAGAGGGGGAGCAAGCTGAGCCTTGGATCAATTCCGCCATGCTCATCATTATCATCCAGTTTCGAGACCAAAGATGCGAATTCGGGGGCGCCAAGCAGGGCGACTAAAATCGCACCCAATCTTCATCCGTCATCTCTCGAGGCTTTGTTGTTGAGCTCCACGGCTGGAGAGCTCTGTCAATCTTTATTGAACAAACTCTCAAACTACCAAACACTTGGGCGACAGAAGAATTCAGGTCAACAAGGCAACTTGGTGACACTATTTTGTCGAAGTTTTCTGACTTACCAGCTAGAGACTTGGCGCCAACTCGTTGGAGGCGCGTTTGCTTTCCTCTTTCTGGGAAAACCTATTGTTTCTTTGCAATCATGCAACCGACGCCAGCTCAAATCCGGCCTCCTGAACCCGGAATCGAGCCACCAAAATACCTTACCTAGCAACCGCTCGCACCGAAACGCTGAACTGTTGCCGACAAACTCGGTCTCATCCTCAGGCGGAGAGTCCATGTATGCGAGTGGCCGAGTGCTTGCGAGCGCAGAGGGAGCCCGAATGTTCAACTCGACCCACCAAAACACATGCAACCACTCGAAGCAGCTCCCTGAGGGCGCCAGCCGTAGTTTGCTGTCCAGGAAACAGCTTAGCCACCAACATCATCACAGACATCAGGCAGTTAATTCCGAATTAGACTCACAAAAGAGTCAAGAGAGCGGCCACTTTGAGTTGCCGCAAGAATGGTCACTGGAGCGCAGCCAAGCTCACGCGGGCCAGTCGGCGCCACCGTCGCTAACAAACTGTCACCAGTGCGGATGTAAGATGCAACAGCCATACGCGGCCACCGCAGCACATCGGGCCAACGTGGGGGGCCTCGTAGGTGGTGCTTACAGCAAGAGCAGCAGCCTCGCCGGCTTGCGAGACTATGGGCCTCCAATGTTGGGCCCGCCGAGCAGGCCAACGCTTTCGCCGGCCGGCTCCGAATGCGCGGGCTGCTGGCCCCCAGAGGCTGGCCAGTGTAGCTTTGATGAGCCTGCATCGCCAAGCCCAAGTTTATCGGTGAGAGCTGAGCCTTATCTTGTCCCGACGAACCTGCTCAAGGCTCACCACCGACCAACAAGCTTGCACGGTGGTCGGAGGGGAAACACGGGCGAGTTGAGCCTTGGTGGAGCCGAGTGGCTGCCAGGTGTGCCGGTCGGTTCTACCTTTCAGCATGAGAGGCGAGAGGCGCGGCCACCGATCATGCGGCCAATGGAGAGGCCGAGCGCCATGGGCAGCGACAGCGAGCTCTACACTCTCCACTGCAGGAATAAGCGCAACAACTTTCTCTCGACCACAACTAAACAATATCATGTGCACGCAGACTTGGCGGACTCTTGGGATGTTCGAAGTCGCTCAAATAGGCTGAGCAACTCCACAACTCCAAGCGAGGATGTGACCAAGAGCGAGCCTATCCGTTCAGGTTCACCTGGTGGAGGCCTGAAGAAGAGTCTTAGCAAGAGCTCAAATTCCTCTCAGCTGAGCTCTGATCGCGTTAGCAAGTACGGCAACAAACTTAGCTTGGCGGGTAAGTTCAATGGGCGATTTTTGGTTTTGGCTTGAACGGCGCGTCGAAGAGGAACATCCGCCTAACGCGCCTCCAACAGGTGCAAAGAGACGACTTGGATTCAAGGGGTTGAAAGGTTTGAGCTCGTTGAGTGTTCAAAGGAGCGAGGAGGTTCTGCCTGAGGAGGCGCAAAGAGTGGTGCGCCAGCTGACCATGAACTCGCTGTCCGACTCGGGCAACGAGAGCGGCTCAATGTAAGTGGAGAGCGAGATTTGGTCAGAGTTGAGCCCATCCACCCTAAACCAGCTGACCTAAACCCAAATTAAATCCAACCAAACGAGCGCAGCTTCACCGGCGCCAGTCCAAACCCTCGGGTTTGTTTCGTCGAAGGGCTCGGCCTTGGTCAGATGGCCTCGCGTCAGGCGCTCGTCTCGCCCTACCTGGGCGACATTCAGCTCGGCCTGAGCGACCGGAGAGGCATGTTGGAGGTGGAGGTTGTTCGGGCTCGCGGCCTTCAGACTAAGCTCGGCGCAAGCAGGACTCCGTGTCAGTAAGCAGCCCCCACCAGAGAGCGGCGCCCACTTCCAGCCCGCTAACCTTCCCGCCCCGCCCCCTCCATCCAACCGCCCGCAGCTCCCTACGTGAAAGTTTACCTGATGAAGAACAAAAAGTGCTTGGCAAAGTGCAAGACGACTCTCGCAAGGCAGACGCTCGACCCCCTTTATCAGCAGCAATTTATCTTCCGCGAAGATTACACGGACTGCATCCTACAGGTAACTGCTCCCCGCCCCCTTTCGACTTGCAGCAATGAGAGCTCAACCAAACTGACTTGAGTCCGCCGCTCGCCGCAGGTGATAGTTTGGGGAAACTACGGAAAGAAGGACAGAAAATCGCTCATGGGAATAGTGCAAATCCACCTCAACGATCTTGACATATCGAGCCTGGTTATAGGCTGGTACAAATTGTTCAACGCGCCCTCAACAACCAGCTCGCTCGTCTCCTCGAAGGCCCTGCGTCATACACTCTCCTCTGGCTTTGCCCTGAACGTTGCCGTTTGAGCTCGCTACTGAAACTTCGGGCCAACCCCATGCATATTAAACCGGCGCGCTCGTCGCTCCAATCGCTCGCCAGCAAATACCCCTCTCAGGCGCAATCCTCTAGGAGAGCTAGAACTTGCTGTCTAAGATTGTAAACGTCTGCCTGGACTGAGTAGGCGGCCTCGCTGCTGGAAGTGCACGAGTTTGGCCCATAGGAGATCACCCCGTAGACTGTCTGCCGGCTCTCCTCCTCCCTTCCAGCCGCCGGCGCCGCTGCAGCAGCCAGCACCGGGCCGCCTGAGTCGCCTGCTCGGATTGCCAAAGTTGTTAGAGTTAGTTTCTTCTCTCACTAGAGCTTAGCAAACGGAACTCCTCCACTTACCTGAGCAGGCAGAGCCAAGGAAGTTTCGTCTGTTGGACCGAAAGCAGAGGGTCGATTCGTGGCCATCGTAGAAGGGCTCCAATGACTTGAGGCGCGAGCAGTTTGCGCGGCGGACGGGCAAAATCTGCAACCTTTTGGCGAAAACTGGCGGATTTTGGCTCGTGTAGCCGAGGCCAATTGTATAGGCTTGCTCCTTTGCTGTGAGCGGCCTGTCGGGCAAGCAGGCGGGCTGAACCAGGTGGCTAAACTGGACTGGCCTTTGCAGCTTTATCACAGCAATGTCACTGTGCAATCTCTCGAAGTTGTAATTTGGAGCGATGCAAACTTTCTCCTGCTCCAACTTGGTCGAGTTCATTGAGGCGCCATTCTCCCAATGATAAATGCTAACGCTTGCAATGATGTCCGGCGAGATCTCGGCGCAGTGGGCTGCAGTTAGAACGTGCTGGTTTGTTATGAGAGTGCCGCCGCAGTAGAAGAGGCCCACTCTTAGCGCCACGAAGGAGGGAAAGTCGCCCGGTCGCGCGTTGAAGCCTGCCGAGATCCTGTGATTTCTGCGCCCGCCGCCGAGCCGCCCAGTTGGGCGCCAGACGAACGAGTTTCGTCCACAATCGGCCGGCAGCTCAACAGTTGACCGGCGCCCGCTCGCTGGTCCATCTCCATCCTGGCGGCGCTGTTCCAGCTCGTCTCGTTGGCGCGCCCAAACGGAGGCCACGTAAGCGAGCAGTGCGAGCATCAGGAGGCTGGCAATCCGATCGGCCTCCATGTTTGCCTCGGGCGAGATCTTGTTTCAGCCGTCGCTCTGCCGAGTGTGCGGCTTGCGTCGAGTTCAGCCAGCAGCTCAAGTCGGTTTGCTGGCGCCGCCGCCGCCGCTGCAGAGCTCCAGCTCGAGCTCGTTCGGCTGGCAGAGATAGAAGAGGGGAGAGAGAATGAGGGTTTTGCCGGCGCTAATTTGTCCTCTGACAGGTGAGCTCTGCGGGGCCGCTCAAAGCCGAGCTCGCTTTCCCTTCGACGCGGCGCAAACTGGCGCAGATGAATCTTAATTAAATAACTGTGAATAATCAATGCTTTCGGCGAGGCAAAGGCGCCCGCAAGTTGCACTTGGGCGCCCGCGGCTCCGAGTGGCAGCGGCGGCGGCGGCG
>ENA-UOVY01000736-UOVY01000736.1-plant-metagenome-genome-assembly--contig:-NODE-736-length-11451-cov-8.305458_pt1 | contig 11451 bp, 8 predicted proteins | sample MGYA00249840_ERZ761561 | MGnify/ENA primary metagenome ERZ761561 (study PRJEB28882, sample SAMN05720143) | plant metagenome | isolation source: Guanajuato, Mexico | place: Mexico:Guanajuato, Mexico... | reverse complement strand
TCCACTGTGCCGAGATGTGAGGTGCAGGTGGTGATGATCACCCCGGGGTATGCGCTAGCGCCCTTGACGGGCACTCCAGGACCCGCCTACGCTCGTGAAAACCCAGGTCGGAGGACCGACCAGATGTGTGGATAACGAGGCCACCTTCACAACCTTCTCCCTTCTATCTTTATCCAAAGTCAGGTAGAGCGGTTCGCTTGAGTTGCTCAACCGTCCCTTTGCCCGGTGCTCATGACGCGCTACGGAACCTCCACCGTGCTAGCGGCATAGGAGCCTACTCAGCGTCAGCGGCTTCGTGCCGCACTGGAGTGATCCAATATGTGGTTCCGCACGTTCCACCACTTCTCCGTTCATTTCCAATACTGATCGTGAAACACCATGAGCAGCAGGATGTTGAGGTCCGAAATTCGAAGTGAAATTCTTGATTTGCCCGTTCCTAGTCGTCATGGGAAAGAAAGGTGCTTGCGAAATAAGAAAGAGATTATTCCCCTAGAGCTTGTCCAGTACCACCAGTACTCAAAATGCATCTCCGCGCGTCTACCTGGCGCTTTTATTAGCCGCCTTGCATGCAAGCGAAGCGCTATTGGCGGCAATTAATAGCTCACTGAGCGATGATTGATGCAGTCAGTCAGTGCCCTCGATTATTCCAGATAGAAGGATCATGGCGCCCCGGAAGCATTCCATCCAGCAGCAGCATCTCCTTCAACCACGCGAGGACAAAACTGATCTACATTCGAGCGTTCACCGCACAGAGGCGATCTCGAACACTACCTATGATAATAAATCCAAAGGAAAGGTCGATAAAATGATTCAATCTGACTTTATTGGTATTCTGGATTGAGTAAAAAAAGGGATATATGAAGTTCAAGGCCTTGCCAAAACCGTCATGGCCCTATTATGTATAGGCCGTACTAAGCCAATAGCGAATAACAAACTCTTTCCTGCTCCCTCGACCTTAATTCACTCCCATCCTGTCAAGCCTCAGCTGCCAGCGCATTGTATCTATTGAAATGTGGCAAATTGATACAAGTAGCTAAAGATCTCGCATCCGACATCTCCGGCCGAACGGTTAGGCAACACTAGGGCGCCTGGGTTTCCGTTTACCAAACAAGATGTCGAGAGGCGAACTCTGTAATTCCCCTCCTGCAAAAGTGATAGCGGCTGTAGCATCCGTGTGGAAGAGGGTAAGCTTTCGGCAACACCTTTTTCAGATTGGAAAGGATGAATACTTGTGTTGGGTCCTGCAGACCAGGATAGCCTCAGATCAAAACCTAAATGTGCCAGGGGTTGATCATAGAAGCCAGGGCAATAAGTATTCAGGAATTTGAGCGCTTATGTAGCTAATAACTCTGCCACCTGAATACTTGATTCATTAAGGTCGTCACCCTATACCCGGAAGTCTCTATCGTTTTCTTTGTCTGTTAAGCTTCACAGGGTTAGGACTCCTTAAATCAAACAGCAATCGCTGTTTATCAACCACTCACGGCGACACCGAGATCTTCGACTTAGCTCCCACAGGTCATCCACCCGGGGCGGAAGATAACGAAAGGGAGACAAAGTCCTAACTAAATCAACACACAATAACCTAAACCTTCTACCCATTCCATCCATCATATCCGTCGAGTTGAGGAGATTCGTTCTTATCTATAGATAAGGCAAGAGAGAACTTATGCCCTCGCGGATGGAGAGGGATTCGAACCCCCGGTATTCCTATCAATACTTCGGTTTTCAAGACCGACTCTTTCAACCGCTCAGACATCCATCCCTGCGCTCGCCCGCCCTATCTATCTGCACGCTGGCAGGTAGGGGCAACTCTATGTGATTCGCTACGCTTACTTGCGCCCCACCCCGTAAGCGGACTCTATTGCCTAGCGGTTAGCGGCACTTTTCCGGTAGTACGAATCGCTACGCTTCGCTTCTTTCTATATGATAATATGCACCGTCGGTTGCTGCGCTCCCTGCGGGTAATAGCAAGAGAGTGAAGAACGAACGATCCTCAAAACTAAAAAGTCAGCAGTGAATGAGTCCGACTCGAGTTCGTGAGTCAAAGGCGTGGCAAGAGAGCGAGTTCGACTCGCGAACGATCCGCAAGTGAAGGACCGATCCTTTAACGCCAGTACTGTTGCGAGACTGGTACTTGGCGGCTCACGAGCAACATATAGACTAAGGTTGCCCATCACTCCCTCGCTCCTTTTTGAAGGCCCACCGCTCCCCCTTTCTTTAAGTATCTATCCCGGCTTGCATTTTGGGGCGAGCAGATACGACGGCCACACACACTTCTTTTTAGCCGAATAAAGCCGGATCTACTACACGGCTAGGATCAGAGAAAGATTGAGAAAGCAAGATAAAACCTACTCTACTGTCGATTCAAAAGGTAAACTGCCCCCGAAGACTACTTTATCAATGAATGGATCAAAGAAGGAGGCTCTATCTATGTCATCGTATATAAGGGAAGAAGCCCGCCCCTGATCGAAGAATGAAGAAGCTAGCCCGGGTAGACTTTAAGAGCTCTAGCTCTGCCTATCCGTCTCGCTCCGTCTTGGAGGTCATAGAAAGCTCCTTTTTGCCTAGCCTCGCGCCTGCCTCTCACCTGAAAGGAGTACCCGAACAAAGGGGGAAGCTTGGTTTAAGCATATTTCCCTTGCCCGAGGATACGAATCCGAGCTATTAATTGAAAAGGCAGGGAAGGATATCTCGGAACTACAGCCGTCTACTACTATTGAATCCGAAAGAGGAGCCTACAACTATTTAATTGATTTATTTCTTTCATTCGTGGGGATAGCATCATTGGATAAAAGCGCTGGGAATCGTATTTACTACGTCGTATTGGCCTAAGCTGGTGCTGGAAAGGCTTCCCATTCCCAAGTTTACCCCGAGTAGGGAACCGTACCTGTTTTCCGACTTTCCGAAACCGAGTCAGGATGCTGCGATAGAGGATTTCATTTGATGAAAGCTATTGAATAACAAAAAGAATATTTCCATTGGTACCGTTCCCGCCATTTAGAAAGGAGGTTCCCTTGATCAAAAGTTGGAAAGTTGGTATTGTTGTTTTGGTGAGTCCACAGCCGTGCCGTAGGATAGCATTATTCTATTTCATCCTGTGGGGATGACATTACAAATAGATCCCTTGCCCTGGTCTAGCGCTGGGAATCATAGGAGCAATTCGTATTGGTTTTAAGCCGAGAAAAGGGACTATCGGAGGATGTGTCGAGCCGTGGCCTAGCCCAAGCTGTCGATGATCACCTAGCGCTATCAATTAACGTAGGGAACGTACGCTACTACGAATGGTTCTACACATGCCGTAACAAAGCTAAAGGAAGCCGATCAATCGAGTAGGAACCAACACCGTGGCCGTTGTTCGAAAGTCAACCGTACCGTTGTTGGAAAGAATCGAAGCCGAGGACTCTACTACCCGGAACTCAATACGATTCAACCAAAGCAAAGGCTTTGCAAAAGATACCCGTTCCGCTGTTCCTTTACCGGCAACAACTATTGAATAACAACCTTCGCTTTGCTTTCGATAGTCTCTCGGCATTAGCAAATCTAAAAATAGAGTAGATCCCGGGGCGTACCTAATGGTTTCATTGATTTGAATGGATTGATCCGTTGTACCGTTGTAGGAATCCGAATCCGATGTACGAATCCCGTGGAGGAAGTGGGGAAACAAATCCAATTATTTGATTTTGATAGGAGCAGTGCCGGTATTGAGGGAAAGTCTATCTATGAACGGAGGACCCCCGGAGGGCAAGGCAATTCCCTTTCTACCAGCAAGCTGCCTTACAGAAAGTGTTTTTATCATATCCTTCCTGCAGACCTTATCTGTTGAGATTCGCGCAGGTTAGATAAACCATTCGGAAAGAAGTAAAGCAACACTACACTGGAATTAATATCTTTTCGTATTCGTTTTAAACTAATACTTAAAAAGAATCATGCTATATTCCCTTGTAATAGAGAAAATAAGGGCCACTTTGCCTGGAATAATCATTCTACAGTTAAGCTTTCACCCGGATCCGTTCTCTGGATCTACTACTTTCGTTTGTCCTTACCAGTGGATGTCTTATTTAAATATAATAAGGTCGACCTACTTATCAAAGCGCGCGTAAAGGTAGGTATGTTCTCCTACGTGTTGAAAGAAGTGCTTCAATCAATAGGTCCTTCCTCTCAAAACCATACGCATAAGAGTGGAAATCAATATGTTAGATCAAAGAAATATTAGTCGTCCGTAATTAGTGTTACCGTTGTAGGATTAGTAGCCTTTTTCGCGTGAGCCAATCTCGCTAGCCGCAAGAGAGAGGCCTATGTTCAAGGAATGAATCTTTTTTTGATAGGAAGGCTGGTGGCATACGAAGAGAGGGCGGCAGAACATCTGCATTCCCTTTCTTTCCCTAGCTCTGAAGTCAATTCATGCTGTAAATCAGTGTATCCGAAGCAGTTGTTGCTAGTAGTTAGTCAAGTTTCTTAGCGATCAAACGCTACGCCCTTTATCCAAGCATAGAATGCAACGCATTCGACTAGTTAACAAACAAAAGCTTTATTAGCTAGCTCCTTACTCTAAAGCATATGAGGATGAAAACTCACTAGCCAGTCAAGCATTATAATAGGTTAGAGTTTTTATTATTTACTAAATAAATAGTAAGGAGGTGTTAATCTCATTTCTTGGTAGCAGACAATAAGTCCTCACTTTTCTACTGGGCATAGTGGTATAAGCAACGGATGACTCGGTTGGGTCAAGCCGCAGGCGATCGAGCGAGCTCGTAACAAGGGCCGTTAGCTATACGCAAGATCATCTGTGAAAAAGTGCGAACGATGCGTGGGTCATAAAGCGCGAGTGTGTCGCAACTCTCGAGTCAAAGGGGAAGCACAGAAGGTTGCAATGCCCCCCATGGATTCAGATAAGGGCGGAGAGATAACGTTTGTGTTCAGTCGGGGACTGTGAAAAGCCAGCAGGTCTGGGACCGGTAATTACTGGCATGTGATCTTGGTACCACAGTTTCATGCAACTTGCCACCTGGTACAGATGATAATATGCTTGCAGAGAATTTTGGTACCATAGGGCTGCTGACACGGTAAGTCAAGTAGGCAAGGGAGATTTTGGCAGGTAAGCTTATATTAGTTCCGAGCACGAGATAGAAAGAAAAGATAGGCCGCGGGTTCGAAAGAAAAAAGTGAAAGACAAATAAAGAACATTGAATTGCTGAAGTCTCTTCCATAGATAGCCGGCCCTTCAATACTCATCACTCTTTACCTATCAATGCCTACAAAACGACTTTCTTTTGCTTGGTGTCCCAGCCACACCAGATTATTTGACTTCTCTTTAGTGCTACGCCCTCACTCAATGTGAGAATACTTGCCGAGACTAGATCCTGGCGGCGTATCAAATCAAAGACATCATCATGCCATGGGTCCTTTCTTTGCAAAACTTGCTTGAAATAAAGCATTCCATACTTATCTCTTGGTTCGCTAGTACTTTATAAAGTGGTTTAGTTAGCATGCCGCTATTTTGCTTTTTCACTGCCGTGCCGCTACGCGCCTTCGGCCTTGCTCCATTCCTACTCCTCCCTTGCATGCATGCTTCTTGGAATCCTACTCCTCAATCTGTTGCTTTTACACTGAAAAAGAAGAAAGTTCCCGGCCGGGCTTTTGACTAGAAATAGACCTATCACACTTCGGTCCGGTACTCCTTCTACCCTTTATACCCTGACTGACCTCTTACTAGTCAAAGAAGCTTTTTCTTCTTTTTTTAGAGCTCAAGCGGGGGGAGCCAGTCTTAATTGATTCAAAAATGCCAATACAAAAACCCTATTGCTAATATATACATACTAAAAGCTGCCCAGATAGGAGAAAAAAGATGCTTCAGAAATAGGCTGAGAAAAGAGATAGGCCCGCCGCCCCATGGAATTGCTTATTCCTAACTAAGTTTTTCCTTCACAAGGTGGAAAAGAAAAGAAGGAGCATGGCAGTAATTGTCAAGGCTCTTTCCTACGTGGAAGCCTACATCTTTGCTTGTAGGTCAGACCCAAGGAAGAAAAGAGCAAGAAAGTTTCGTCAACACATGGCTGGCCACTTGTCTTCTAAACCATGATAAAATTTCTTCGGTAGTCAGTTTAGTCTATTCTAGGAGATGTTCCGTACTCAGGCTAGTCAGTGCAGTGCTTTTTCTTTTGACCAAATGCAATGTGATGTAAAGCACTTAAGATCTTTGTCAAGAAGGTGATGAAAGAAATGGGCAGCTTGTCCAGCCAATGGCTTACCAGCTTTCCGTCTTACCTGTCGAATGGCATGTGTCATATCTAATAGCAGATTGACCGTCACCAATATAGCAAGCTACGGGCCAGCAAGCAATCAATAGAAATATCAGTATGAAGAGGATGGAAAAGCTTACTGAATACTGAAAGGACAACTTGTTAAGTAGCCAGAGAATAAAGAAGTAGGCAGGAAAGGTGGTATTAAAAAGAGTAAGTAAGCACTAAAAAAGAAAGTGAGTCAAAGCTACTTAGTCTGAAAGTCTGCTTTCTCTTACGGCTAATCTATTTACTATCTAATTAACCTTTTCTGGATTCATGTCTTCAAGTACCACGTGTATTCTCTTGAGTGCCCTTTCTCTCATTCCGTGGACCTACCTTTCCTAGAAAGTACCCCTTTCTCTTCTTTTGCTCTTCGCCTCTTTAGGTTAGGATGGTAGTTTTGAAGTTCAGTTGCTTTACCAGACATTGATTTCAGTGTAGTTTGACGGCTTCAACAAAGTTTCGATTGAAAGAAGCCCACTTACCCACTCTTCTTTCCCCCACCTACCCATCAAGTATACGGTTGTGGGGCCTCGGTTTCCTATGATAAACCTACACCACGAATAAGTACTGTCACACCTATCATCTTTTAAATCATTTAGGTCCATACCAATACTCCTTGAAGAACGAATGCAATTGATTAGGGTTTCCCCTAATGTCTTGCAGAAATTCATTTAATTCGGCAGTCGATGATGACTCCAGCTCTAGATTAGTGACTATCGATTCAACCTGAAGTTGAATATCATGTCCAAACAGAAATGCTATGTTATACTTCATCCAGGGACTAGAGCGGATGATGTACCTCCGGTATTCTTGCTGAAGAACTTCGCGGATTTCAGTCAACAATGCCTGTTGCTCGACCTCTTGCTGGACAGGAAGGAATTCTGGCGTCGGCTGATTCACGGAAGGCTCCCCGGAAGAAGGACTGGGCGTGTCCATCAGTGCATCATCTTGTAATCTCGATTTATCCAAGTGTGAAGTGGACGACCTAGAAAAAGGTCCATAACACACACCAAGAAAGTGGTTTACAATGCTGATGAAATGCATATCGTGACTTCTGAAAGACTTCATGGCTTTATTTGCAAATTTGATCCCTTCGGAAGCATGCTTTGGATTCTAACAGCATAGTTTTGCTCCTAAAAGAAGAGATGGAATATGAGGTTTTCCCTTTCTCTCTAATACACAAAAACCATTCCTTATGATGTTTAATGCACTATCATCCATACCAGCTGCACTGTTGCAAAGTGCAAGGATAGACCATCTCTCCGATCTGGTATAGGTTCCTGGCAACAACATTTCTAGATGGCTGGCCAAAACTTCATGATGCCCAGATAACGAGAGTGCATACATCAAATGGTTCACAAGGTCAGGATCCCATTTTATTTCTTGGAGGGATAGCTTTCTTGTTAGTACGAGTAATAAAAAAATTGCTTCCTCTATGTTGTTCCCAGGGGTTAACAGGTTCCCTTTCTGACCAAATTCTTCAGGAAACTTCACTTCAACACCACAATACAGCAGAGTCACTGCCAAGTCTTTTTGTAAGTTGGCGGACCTTTCAGAATCCAAATTCCATGGCTTTGCAAGAGCTCTCCGATATGCAATGATGGCTTCTTCGAAACAACAGCTTCTCATCCACAGTTTGGGAAGATATTATAGAGCTGAATGGAATATGTCCATTAGCTTACCCGTCAGGAACACCATATGGCCATGCAGACTCAACTATGTCTATGATGGTTTTGCATTCTTCCGCAGCATCAGCCATGTCAAGATAGCATGAAGTGAAACTCTGACGGATGCAACAAAGCTCTTTCAGATGCAAAAGTTATCAATATGAAGCATAACAGCCTTTTACTCCGTTTTGTCAAAAACATATTTTTCACTAAAACAAAATAGCTAGGACCGCATATATAGGACAATAGGAGATTTGCAACGCTTCTGGAACTACTATACCCATTTCAGATGGCAATGCTAAAGTACAATACAAGAAAGCACATTGAAAAGAAAAATCTAGTTAATACCTGTTACTCTACCAAGGCCTTCCAATGACTTTGCTTTAAGCAATATGGCCTCTAGAAGCAAGCTTACAGAATGCATTGACATATGCATTAGCATTCCGTTCACTTGTGAGGTTTTCCTTCTTGAAGAACGTGGAGGCACTCTAGACTTGATACTTTCAGCAATAGCACTGGTCATTCGTGGCCTCAAACTTCTTATATCAATTCCCTGAAGAACCAGCAATGCTGCATCAAAATTTCCTCTCTGATGTTTCCAGTCTACCTAACAATGCCCGGGCCTCCTGTTACACAGAAAAAGAAATCTATCAATTAGCAAATATAAGAAACACAAGATAGCCAAATTTCCTCGAAGATTGAAGGGGTGCAGCAAACCTCATAATTTAATGAAAGGGTTTCTCTGAGGTCTGATTCTACTTCATTTACTTGGCTATCATCAGGCGTTGTTTCTCGACTTGCTATCTTTGAAGAAGAGCCATTTGCTGAGAAATCACGTGTCGCAAGAGATTCCGGCGATCGAGGAATATCTTCGAACCTGGATTGGTCCCCACTGCAAGTGCATAACATGATCGCAGACATTGTCTGCTTGCGGATAACTTCACTAAATTTATATAAATAGCTCTGTCTCTGTTAGGATCTTCCTTTGGGACCAATGGTATTGGACATACAATCAGGTACACTGCAGGACATCGCAACAATAAAAATAGGAACTCTGAGTGCACATTTCAGAAAACAAAATCAAGAGTAAACACATACAAGGTCTATATAAACAGACAGCACAATCACAAAATTCTATGAGCACAGGCAGATTTAGCAGTTCCCTTTTCCCAATGGTTCAAATTAAATAAATATAAACAAATACAGCTCCACTGTTTAATGCTTAGCAACCTGTTGAAGCTAACAGCTAGGCAGGCGGACCATCCAGGTCAAAAGAACTACTAGGCAGGCCATCCAGGTAGGCGGGTAATTCTCTCCGTATGGCTGGAAATGCATGCTCTCACTTCGAGTTTCAATTCAATCTTATCGCAAACGCACTACTATGCTATATCTAGGAAAAGCGGCAATACAAAGCCAAGATCTTACTTACTAATAAGTTAATTAAGGCAAATCCGTCCGCACAACTGGTAAAGCTTTCCCTGTCTCTTCGGGAATACAAGACAAATCAAAGAAAAAGTAAATGCAAGACAACCAGAAAGGAATTCCTATGTATGAGTTAGTTCGATTCAATACTCGGACTGGTATATATAAGTGCTCATCACTACTCGACTCAATCTACTATAGGTAGGTAGAGAGTAATTCTCCGAAAGAACTACTAGTCAAATATGTAGGTAGGGCTTGGGCAAGTAAGTAAAGTAGGCATGAGTTATCTTTTCCTACGGCCTACCGAGTCAATCTATTCGGACAAGTAAATAAGTCTGGGCATTCCTTCACTTCAGGTAATTCGATAAGTAACTACGTTCATTCAATGCTAGGGCTCTCCACTTTTTGTGAAATTACAAAGGGGAAAAATGCTCTCTATCTATTCCAATATAGACTTGTTTGTGGACCTACCTTCTTTTAGTTAGCAAGTTCGTAAGGCAATACAAATCCAAAAAGCTAGGAATTGAACCAACCCACTTGAAATTCTCGTAAAGAGAGAGTGAGTGTTGTTTTCTAAAACTGGATATTTTTTAGCCATTTTCAGTGCATCTAGATCAGAAGCCTGCGTGCGGGCTCTTTCTTAATTTCATGTCCGTCCCTCACTCGGGCTACTCAAAACTCTGATTCAGGAAAGAAATGCTAAACAAAGAAATGAGCAGTCCCCATAATTTCAAGTAATGAACTGTCATATCCAATCCGTAATTAACTGGACCAGCAAATGCGCCTGTTCTGGCAAATGCGCCTGCCTGCTCTGTTAGTTAGGTAAGTAGCAAATGCGCCGCCTGTTAGGTAAGTAAGATTTCGCCAACAATGCTTTAGCCAACAATGGTAAATCCTGGTACGAGTTCTTATCTTTACTCGGTGAGGTCAATCCCTACACTTATTACCCATATAGAAAGAAACTTAGCGTAGCGATTCCGTATCTAGTTTGTGTCTTATTATTCAACTATTTGGTGTGGTGGAGAAGAAAAACGAAACCGCGCGATTGAATCCACATCTGAGCGTCTTTTTTTTCGGTATGCCTCTCCGCGAGCAAGGAGCGCCGCGAGGAGAGCGAGAGAACGAAGTGAGAGCCTTTGGTAATGAAAGAATTCGTTTACTTATCTATCTGCTTTCTTCTAAGCATTCTATTGTCTATGAGTGTAGTTGCAGTAATATATTCCAAGGCTTCCACCCGCCCGGATGGGTTCGCCCCTACCACAATTCGAAAGTATGTTCTCGTTCATTTTGTTTCTGAGAGCCGCATAGCCGTTGGTCCGCTAGAATTGCAAAAGCGGATCCAGACATGTTTTCCCGTTAAAATCCTCCTGATAAAGGAGACTCAACCGTCTCCTTCTTATTACGAGATAACTATGGGGATTTCTTCTTTGAATGCTTCCAAACATACATCCCAGAAGGTTCTCCGGAGCCCGGAATTCCCCAATGTATGCATTTCCTTCAAAAAAGGATGGAAGTCCGTTCTGCTACACTTTGTTCATGTGAACCAGGAGCAGGTTACTATTTTTGGAGCAACCTCTCTAGCAGAAACTAACAATCTTATTCAGAAGGAAAAGACCCGGCATAAACTATCAATAAAAGGTAGGGGTGCGCAATTAGGAAAAAACCAAAATAGAAAGGGTTGGGCCATAAGACCCTCTGCGAGGTATTTTTCCTTACGTAATACTCTAATTGCTTGCCTTATTTTCAACGTGATTTCATGGCTTTTTCGGTGGGAATTTCCCTATGAAATACTAAAGGAGCGAGCTCTAGTTAGATACTTCTTTCTTTTTTTCCCGAGCTGATTGCAGTCTGTAAACCAACCGTCAATCTCCCACTTCACTTGTTGTGAAATAGATCAAGCCAAAACGAAGCATTGGCCCCGACCCCATTCTCGCTTAGATAAACTCCCTCTCCCTGCTGACTTGTTCTGAGATCTGGCAATGGGCCTAGAGCAGGTGGTGGTGAGTATGACTAATCGAGCTCCTCAATTGCCGAATTCTTGATTCGGTGGGAACCTTACCGCTGCGCGCCTTAAC
>ENA-UOVY01000735-UOVY01000735.1-plant-metagenome-genome-assembly--contig:-NODE-735-length-11494-cov-6.284028_pt1 | contig 11494 bp, 3 predicted proteins | sample MGYA00249840_ERZ761561 | MGnify/ENA primary metagenome ERZ761561 (study PRJEB28882, sample SAMN05720143) | plant metagenome | isolation source: Guanajuato, Mexico | place: Mexico:Guanajuato, Mexico... | reverse complement strand
CCCAGAGACTATATGAAGGCGGAGCTTGGAATTTTTTCAAGTCCCAGAGCCTAGGGTGAAGCTCCGAATTTTTCTAAGTCCCAACGCAATTCGGTGAAAAGACCGTCGGTGAAATGACATTCGGTGAAAGTTGATGAGAGTAGGTGAATTGACCACTCGATGAATTGACCTCTCGGTGAAATCAAGTCGGTGAAAAGACCGTTGGTGAAATGACCTGGCGCCAAAAAGTTACTTGGCTCAAACAATCTGCCTCACATGCAGCTCTACTTAATCTTTGGACAATCAGTAAGCTTGGAAGTAAGATATCGATATTCATTTGTTTGTCTTCTGTGCTAGTTTCTCAGATTTCTATAATACATTTGCTTCGTTCATGCCTCGAATTCAATTCTTTTTACATTGGTTAAGGATGTAACAGTGGTTATCAGTAGTCCTATCCAGGAACCAGAAACTAAAAAACTAGTAGGCATGGGAGAGCGGCATCTGCTCAACCTTGTCCAAGGAAATCAGCTCAAATGAGAAATGAAGATGGAATTACGCAGTAAAGTAAATTTATCCAACTTGTTTCTCTTTTTCACAGCACAAGACTGAATGTTTTGACCATTATTGTGAAGGACGCAGCTATTACCAAACGAGATAGGTACTTTATTGACGTAATTACATACAAGTTATTAGTCGGTACCTAGACAAAAGGTCATGCAAATTTGATAATATTAAGTGTCTCGACTTTGAGAATAATGCTTCGGTCAGAAACATTGTAACCTCTGGCCATTAAGATAGGTACTAGATAAATTATACAGAAAAAAGTGGTTTGTTGTGTTTGTTATCATTACTTTCATATTACTCAGAAGAAGACAATGATGGTGTTAGAAAGTCGGATAAGGTACAAGTTGAGTTCAAGGTCGTCAATTAAATGATAAAATACCGTTATGTGTTCATTAATGGTTGCAGTTCACGCTCGAAACATGAGGTCGAGGATAACAAAGTAAATTAGTAGAATTTGTACACGTTAATTTTTGAGACTTTTCATAAATTTTTTATATGTCACTAGTAAGTAGTTGTCTTCAAGATAAAGGATTCACACCTCTGGATCTGAACCAGAACATACCAGTTCTACATGAACTGATGAAGAAAATATAAAAGCGGAGGGGAAAAAGCCTGCGCGGATGATAAGCAGAAGAGGTAAAGGCCGGAATAAACAGGTGTCCTTAAAATAGTTGGAGAAGGTACTTTTTCCAGAAAGGGAACATTCCTATTGGTGATGCAGGACTAGGTCATCAACACAAATTAAACTATTCCAGAAATCAATAGAAAGAGATAAGTACAGAGTATGCCGCTGTAACATGGTCTAATAGAGAAGAAGGAAGAACCAAACAAAGTCAGCGAAAATGAAAAAGCAAAGAAGTACTGAAGCCTTACAATACTGACGGACGGAACAATCCAGGTAAAATGACCGAATATAATCATCAAAGACACACACGCTGAAATAACCCACTTAATTGACAAAGCAGTACCAAACACAAATAACTGCATAGATACAATAAAAAGAACGAAGTATGGAAAACTAACCAATGAAATGCAACAACGTCGAGGGACCTGTAAAATAAGCAGTCAGTTCCTGGCTGGAAGAGGTTTGTGCAAAGTTATTTCCAAATAAAACTATGGCAATTAGCACCGCAATATGTGGCTAAAAATTTCAGTCAACAAACAGACACTCTTCTCCAGAAACAAGAAATTAATTTATGGAAGAATTTGCAGAGGCCAGATCAACTTTAGTAAATTATCATTGATCTGAAAACGATGAATTCATGTGACATTTTTTTGGATCAAGCCATCGCTTCTCAACTTCACAACACTCATTTCAATGTCTTGTCTTTAACATATGTGACCTGTCACAAGATAAGGGCACTCATTCTTATTAGCGATAGACCATGCGTCACATTTTCATGTACAATTCTTTATAGGGGGAATGGGTAATACTGCCAATTGGAAAGAGCGCTCTTATGATCGTGACAGGTCACATAAATAATACATTTCTTTATCAGGGATGGGAAACTAAAGCCAATAACAGCTTAGGTTTAAGCTCAAGCTAATGTTTTCATGTTTTTGAGAAAGCCAAAAGCCAAAAGCCAAAGCCAATTAATTTTCAAGGTTTGATTTTTCAGTTTCAGCCAAAAGCTAGTCAAACCTCTCCTGATTAGCTTAAACTTGTGGAAAAAGCCCAAATGGAAAAGCTTAACAAAAGTGAGTAAAAAGCTGAACAGAAAGTGAGAAAACAAGAAAACTATAGACGTTTTGTAGGGGCAACATTTTTGGAAATTCTAAAATGGTAAATTCTCTTCGCCCAATGATGCTGAAATTTATTGGCCATTTGGCCATTATCTCAAAATCATACTTCCACTGCCTGAATGGCTTCTGAATGTCTAACACTGATCATTTATGCCTAGTTTTGCAAAATTAATAAATATTCAGAATCCTTGGGTATTTTAGCATTGAATTGACACACAACACTAAGTTAAGCCAGCTATTGAACTTTCATATTATTGGCTGACGTTTTAAGCTTAGATGGCCATTGGCTGTAATTGTAAGCCAAAACCAAAAGGTATCACTATTGGCTTCCGATCCCTGTTCTTTATAAATCAAATTACACCATCATGATGATACATCCACGCAAATCGTCAACAATATATATTCAATACCGTGAACAAGAAAAACTTGTTCAAACTGAAAGTATTAAAGTTTACATACAAGGATTACAGAACCACATACATTAAATAGAATGATTCACATCCCAGCTATACACAAAATTTTCTCATTGATGATAACATAAATGATGAACTGCACCTCTGGTATTCAATCCACATTAACTAAATAACAGTAACAATCAAACTAAATAAATGAGACAAATTCTCTAGTTTGCTGCAAATAGAAAATTATGTATTTGATTATTGCCCATCTATGTAGTTCTTTGTACTATAAAAATCTTTATGTGGTCAGTCATCAGAATTGAGGGTCTTCATTTTAATACATCAATGTTCTGTGACGTCATTTTTTGATTTACTGTTAGCAAAAGTACCCGTCATTTGGCCAAAGAACTAATTGACTCTCATAAAAGGGGAAAAAAAAAAAAAAAACAACAGAGAGCCGGGATAATTATTTTATTTCATTTTATTTATTTTTTCTTTAAATGTCTATTTTATGTTATTAATTGAGAATAGGAAATTTCTTAGCTACATTGGAGGTATAAATTTACAATAATATAGAAAGTAGAAACCTTCTATTTTAGAAGTCATATTCCGGGTCGCCCTGGTTATTTCTTGACTGTGTGCTTTCATCAAATTTCCTGTCTCTCTTGTCCATAGTCCTCTAACATCTTAAGACTCCATGTCATGCAAATTGGACATGACTGGCTGACTTGCCCTTTTCCTGTCTTTCCTAGAATTCCATTGCTGGATCTATTAGTATTTTGCATCATCCTACTTGTGTGAGTAACTTTCCTTACTTGCCAGTCGACGACTCGTGTGTGTGTTTATGGATCTAATTTCATCATTATTGGGTCCCATTAAATATAAGTTATCAAATGTAGTGCCTTGTAGTGAGGGATGAAAATTGAAAATTCTTGTATAATTCCCTATGGCAGAACCATTCAAAGATCAGTTGGAGGATTGAAGTATTACGCTAAATTAATGGATCGGGGTGATCTGTGTAATTCCATTTGCATATAGTTAATAAGTGAACTGACAATACCAGTCGCAATATTTTGAAAGGAATACGTGTGATCAGGGAGATGTGGATTGTTGGCTTAGAGATAATGTAAAATTATGATAGAAGTATTATGCTAAGTTAATGGTTTGAAGTGGTCTATGTAATTACTTTTGAGTATAGTTAATGAATGGTCTGACAATATCATCCGCAAAAATTCGAGGGTAGTACAAGTGAACAGGGAGATGTGGATTGTTGGCTTAGAGATAATGTGAAATCATTGTAATGGTCATATCAAAGACCATAAAATGGACTATTGAAATTGCCGGATGGAAATGGAATCAAAAATCCAGCTCCATCTACGGGAACCCCACTCCCGGAGCCTCTAAAATCGCTATTAAATACGTATCAACCAGGGATAACCCAGCTGATATCACATCCTGGAAGCAGAAAACCTCATGAGCTATGGTGGTCAGGACCATTGTGGCCATCAGACTTAGGAGATTCTCCAGCCTTATGTGACTTCTGTCACTATCTAAGGACCCAGAAAAACTCTGATCTCAGACAAATTTCAAAATAAGTACTCAGAATGAGAATCTTGTATATCGAGTATATTTTCAATCCTTTTCTAAAATATAGGTCGTTTACCTCCATCAAAATAGTCTATCCATTTTAGAATAATGGCTGAAATTTTCTTCTTGTAGAGACTAAAAAAATATTTTGCAAGGGATTTGAATGAATGTTAGAATGGTGTTTGCCCTAACAATTCTCTGGGCATCTTCCTTCATAAAATTAGATCAATTTGTTGTAGAACACATCCCCAACTGGCATCATTTGACTAGAAGACGGTTCATCCTACACCATCATCTAGAGATGACCGGACTACCAAAATTCCTTGTCAGTTAACCATCACTTCCCTGATAAATTTCCTATGTAACTCCGATGGTAATACCTTTATATGTTTCCGTGTAGATCCCTTAGAAACTTTTTAAAGATAATATTATAACATTTTGTAGGTAGATACTATGCAGCGAGAAGTGTATAATATTACAGAAAATAAAACGTAAAAAAACCGATAGTATTGCCCTTAAATATAACTTATTCACGAATGTTCACCATAAAGCGTCTTAAAAACAGTACGTGCGACGACCTAGTATCTACACACTATGTATTCATTTATGTTCTAATAAAGTGGAAAAAAAACAGAATAAATTTTAAATTACACAAAGTACTTTTTTATTTGAGGCACTTGACAAACATTCACCACCTGTACGGTTTGAATAACTAAGAAATTGTTTATCGATGCTCGTTACTTTTTTATTATCTTTGAGGCTTTCAACTTCGCTCATATATGATGTATTAAATTTGAAGATCTACTAAATTTTACAAGTACTGAGAGACTATCGTTACATTGTCATTTATAGTATTCCAATCTTTATCTTTTTCAAATCGTAAAATGTTTCAATGTACGTATACGTAATCTCTCTCTATATACTGGTTTCATTTCAGAATCAAGCCAGAGGAGTAGAACAGTAAGATGTTATACAAAATATATTTTCTAAATTTTGTCAATTTACGCCTAGGTATAATAGCATTTTGGTGGGTCCGTCGTTTTTGTTGTTTGGAGAAGGTATTTTCAGAAGGCCAGAGAAATCTACCAATTGAGTGTAGAAGATTCTTTTTGTATTTTGTGTTAGTACCATATCCTCAGGGAATTATGAAGCATGGAGCGGCAGTGAACAGCCTCACGTTTTGGAAAAATCTGAGGTGGCTCAAATTATGATGAAGTTATTAACCCTCATCAGGAGGGACTCGGCTCCAGAATAGAAGACAATTAACCCGAAGTCATTTGTTTATGGCTGTTTACAATGAATCCACAGCGCAAGCATCATTTACGTCACAGTCAAAAGCCAGTTAAGTATAATTCAGAGGTATTGATCGGAAAGGAGCTTGTTTTTCTTCGAAGAAAATATCATTGTAAATTGATTTAAACGTGGTGGTACCATTTTTGAATACTATAAAACACCATCTCCTCTAAAATCCTAAGCAGGTTCAACGGTATCATGCAGAATATCAGCAAGGTAACTACACAGAATGACTTCATTAATTACGTGTGCATTGCTTTTATAATTTCGAGGTACTCCGAAGCTGTGAGGTTCCTCTCTTTACTTTTTTGATGAAGTAGTTCTACATCTTTCTCCTTGTGGAAGGAATGGCCATAAGGACTTAAGATGCCTTGTAAAAGCCGATTTCGTATGAGCTTTGTCAACATTATTTGTGTGCTCATTTAAGCGAGTTTGAAGCCTGCTGTAGATTTGACCAATGTAAACAACCGGACGAACGCCACAATTCAATCTCTGGACCCCACTACTGTCCATAAGGGGAATCGGATCATTGAGTTTTGAGAACATATTTATGCTGCTCTCAATGTGGTTTGTGATCGTGTCTCGGGAAACAGGGGAGCAAGTTGGCCTCCATCTTTCACTAGGGTTAGGGGAAAAACGCTGAACCTGGATAAACCTACTTTGTATGTCCGGCCCTATTCTTGGATTATAGCATGATTTTGCAATTCTTCACACTTCCCCAGCACCGCATTGAATATCTCGTTTAATTTCTGAATCGCACGCGATCATACAATTTCTATGTATTATTTTTGGTTCCTTTCTTCATGGTATATGACATCATTGATTTGTTCCACAATGATGCACAGTCCTTCACACTTAATCTTGACCCTTCTTTCATTAAAGGCTGGAGAACCAGACTTCGGTTCCTTCCTAAAATTAATTATCATTGGCACACTTATTATTACACGCCTTCATCCAGTCGCTGTCTCATGAATGTGGTTTGAGCTTTTCTACAAAAAATCGCCAGCAAACTGACGCACTTTTGAGATTAGTATGGTGGCGTACTAATTTCTAAGTCACAGAGCAAATGTGATTTTAATTTTGGCTAGCATCAGTCAGGTACTCTAATGAAATCACCGATGTGTAAGTCAACAGAAACAGTTTAATGAAAGACCCAAAATCACACATCCAAGAGGTGAAACTAGAATATAAAATGTAACATTACGCATAATCTATTTTTATCTGTATATTTTTCTTTCAAAACTTTTTGTTTTCTTAATCTTGTCATTTAGTGATATTTGTGCCACAAATGAGAATGAAACGGGTACATTCATATGCAGTTGCTTCAAGACTGACCCTAGTAAGCCCTCATTACCAAACTAAAAAAAAATAGGAAGTAAAATTCCTCATCCACTCGATGCTTCCTGGTACACTGATATCTATACATAATAATATTGATCATTGTCATCATTCAATCTCTCAGCCAAAAAAATCCGAGAAGAAGCAATGCAACGAGTGCAAGAAGGTAGACTCGAAGCAGCGCTCCAATGTTTCGATAAAATTATTGTAAGTAAGTTTCAACGAGACAATAATACAATTTTTTGACGTCGCACTTGTACAAAATTTTGCCAGAATAGGTAGACACGTTGTTGGTTTATCAAATTTGTCCGTAATTCAAATCAATAGGATTATGAAAACCCTCACAATATGAGTTTGCACCAGAAGACAAGGTGTAAGGCAATTCCTCTCCTCTGTTCATCGTGCGGTTTTTCTTACAAATCTAGCAGACATGGAGCAGCTGGGCTCTTGATTTTTTGCCGTTATGGCTTGTTTGATAACAATGAACAGCTACCACAGATTCTTTATCTAATATATTTGTAATCTTTGGGTGCTTTGCTGAATGTGTTTTGAATTTGCTTCCAGTCTGACGACCAGTCTGTTGATTGGGGCGATAATCTCTACTTCTTTTGGTTTTGATTGGCCTCTGGTGTGAGAGGGATCATAATGAGCCGGTGAATTGTAGAGTTGATAGTTGCGTGCTTGTGACATTATGGATCAAATGAGGTATTGGGGATTGACACTCTCCAAAATGTATATCTTTGTGATAAGAGGGCGAACTCCGGGCGAATCAACGGATTAGACATCAACGTACATACTTTAATAAGAAGAAAACAACTCCGGCAAATCTTATCCAACCCTGCCCTTGTTAACCCCAAGACGACAACTCTCAGAGAAACCTTGCTCCTTCTGCTCTATTTGGGTAGACAACTGAACAAATATCACTCGAATATTCACAATTTATTTGTATTATCATTATGCACACTCAGAGAATGAAACCTAACAAGGCGAAGAATTTCCTGGACCGAGCGGACTGTCATAGAAAAATGAATCAGCTAGATTTAGAGAGACGAGACCTGAAAGCCGCATTGGGTTTGGAACCAAAAAATGCTGATATTCGAGAACGTTTATACCAATCACTGATTAGGCAGAACCGGTATGCAGAAGCTGAAACATATGCACCACAAGGTCAGTTTATCGACATATTTGTACGAGCAATAATTAGTATGTAATTCTCAATAGAGTTTTATTGAGTTCACAGAAAGTAGACCTGCCACACGAAGGCAATATCACTCTAGGCCTGCCAGGGAGCATCAACCCGGTGAATTGGTTGATCCATGTGGTCCAGTGTGGGCAATGTATTGCTTACCTAGTCCCGTGACTAAAAAAGAGAGTTACGACTTGGAGAATTGGAGATAGACGGACAGGTTTTTCTTTTTCGTCTTTGTATGAAATTCAGTTCATGAATGTGACCGCGTCTGAGAAAGGGTCCATTGGGACCGAAAAAATAAAAACTAAACGGTGGTCATTTTTGGATTCAGCGTTGATTTTTATACGAAAATAAGGTATTACACTTAGTTTTCATTTTGTACCTTTTCTCAGACGCGGTCACAAGTGACCCTACGGATACTACACCTTTTTCTAATAATTAGGTATATAGAGTGAAAACTTTGAAAGTATCTCTTTACTCGACCTTAATGAAAAATTTCATTCCTTCTCGTAACCGTGACCTTGCACCTACAATAACGTAAAGAAAGACAAGATAAACGAAAGAAGTTAGGGGGAAAAAAGAGCAAAGGCGGAGAAAGAGTTGAAACTTGACGAGGACGGGAAAAACAGCGAATCTTTCCGCTAAAAAATGTTTTTTTTCCTCGCACTCTTTTTACGACGTGCCGACGTGTAATAAGAAAATCCCTCTGCCGGTTAATTTGTAAAGCGACTACCCGTTGTGAGAGATGAGCTTTCATAAGGATACGATGGGAAAAAATCCTTGTTCCAGAGCGAGTGAGAGAGAGAAAGGAGAGAGAAAAAAGACGTCATTAAAAAGTCATGAATTTCCGCGTAAAGTTTTTAGTATCGCTGTTAGACACGATGATAAAATGCATCTTGCGGAAAATAAAACTCGCGGATAACTACGTTCAAAGCGATCTTTTGTCGAGTTACTTCAACTTTCTTCGTAAATTGTTTAACTTTTCTTTCCTCCTCTTGTACAACTTTCCCTTTCTTACTCCGCTCCTTCCCTCGGTTTGTCGCGCGCATCCGAATTACGTACTCATTTACGTACGTACAGGGGAGCGGCATTTTTCCTGCCGCACGGCGAGGACGCGCTAAACGCGTCGTTCGCGTACAGCGGCGCTCCGTCCGTTAATTGAATCTCGCGTGTTCGCGTTTATCTAGAAATTTCGCCGGACGCACGAGTTCCCTAGGGGGGTTTTTTCCGAACACCGGTGCGCCCGAAAAATGGCCAGGCCATACCCAATATCTCGTCTTACCTCCGCACACAAAACGCGCCAGATATGTTTTACGATAACCATATCCAAATATATACATATATAATATATACTGTATACGTATACCCTATATGTAAAGAAAAACGCTCGCTATATATGTCCCTTATATTATCTTCGTTTGCTAGCGGCTTCGCACGGCTTAGCATATTAATTATTTAGGTCTCAATTCTTGCCGCTTGTACCGTTCTCACGAAAAACTCTCCCCCCACACCACGGCTCCCATCGCTCTCGCTCTTCTCTCTTTCTCCGTCTCCCTCGGACGAGCTCGTTTATATTATTTTCCTAACGTAGACACGAGAGCACACTAGCAGGCCGCCCCTTCACGTACATACCAATACATGCAAGCACGCACGTGAAACCTTATAGCTCCCTCGCAATTATCTATGCCCCGAATCTTCCAATTAGTTTCGCCGTCCGCGTTGCGCCGCGTGCCGTCTCTGTCGCGCTCGCATTTTCTCCGCTACATCGTACTTCCCTTCGTCGTACGCTCTCGCGCGCCGCTTTCTCCTACATTGGGAAATGATGTCCACGGAGCTTTACCAAATTATGGGCCGAAAGTAAAACGGACGCGGCGGCAGCGTCGAGCGAGAGCAGGAGGCGGTGGTGACGGCGGGACGCTTCTCGGATCGGTGGAGGTCATACACCGTTTGTAATCGATCTCCGCGCCTCTTCTTATACACTCGATTCGCCGTGTATACGCAATCTTTCTTTAACATCCGTCGAAAACTTCAGGCCAACTTTCATCCTTTCATTTTCGGCCCTGCCGACGTCCTTCGACTCGTAAACGCGATAATGTCGGCCGCGTTATCTAATTACGCGATTACGTATGGCGCCGGGCGGGGTAACAACTTACGCTCGACGCATGCAAAAGACTGATAACGGCTATCTACGTCGTGTTCACAGTCGTCGACTATAGTCAGTTTGGAGTGTAAGAGGAGCATACACAGGCTCCACGTTGTAGTCCCAAAGGGCACTTTAATTGGGAGCCTATTTTTCGGGAGGGTGGAATAGGATTTTGAATTTGTACAAGCAGAAAAGGCCAACGTTCTAAAAGACAAATACCAGCCGAAGTGGGTCAAAATGTTGTCCATGTTTAGGTAACATGTCACCAAAGACTTTGTATCCATAGCACCATCAAAACAACGAGTAGAGCTACTTTAACAGCCTGACCTTTATCTTTAACTCGTATATTTAACCCTTGTATAACAAAGCAAGTTTACCACATTGTTTGGAGGTTGGTGAAAGTTGCTCCAGTCCCTAGAAAGGATAAAGGTCAAGATATAGAGGACAACAGGCCCATATCCCTACTACGAGTTCCTGCAGAAATCTTTGAATCAATCTTGCATTCTGATATCTGTAGTCAAGTAAAGCACTATAAGAGTTTCCAATAACATGGTTCCTATAGCTCCCATAGTATAGAAACTAACTTAGTTAACTTCACGCAGTATGTTTTGGGCGAGATGGATAGAGGTGCACAGGTAGATGCTGCATACACAAATTTTCAAATATCTTAGTAATATGAAGACTCGTACTGCTCTTGATTAATTGGCCGAGCCAAAACATAAAGATCATGTTTCATGTCTTCACGTCGCACCTGTGGCCTGTGTTTGAGGGAGCAGGAGAGCCCGGAATTTTCTCAGTCCCTGAACCTACGGGAAAACTGGGAATTTTTCCAAGTCCCAGAGTCTAATGGAGGAGACAGAAGAGTGACAGCTCGCACCGAGCGATCAGAATTTTTCCAAGTCCCAGAACTTAAAAGGAAGCTCAGAATTTTTCAAGTCCCAGAACCCATATGTAGGAGAGAGTTGAAAGAGTGACACCTCACACCTCGCTTCGCCAACTGGCTGTACTTGAAGGAGGAGAAAGCTTGGAATTATTCCAAGTCCCAGGGCCTAGGGGGAAGGTCGGAATTTTTATAAGCTTCACAGCCTAGGAGGAAGCTCGAGGTGTGAGGTGTCACTCTTTTGTCTCCTCCATATAAGTTCTAAAAACTCTTCCTGTTAACTTACAGCAGTAAGCCTCAGAAGTGCGAGTGTTTGGGGAGGTGACTTTCCCAAACACGAGCCGTGAGCACACAACACGTAAGCTCATAGTGGTAGACGT
>ENA-UOVY01000734-UOVY01000734.1-plant-metagenome-genome-assembly--contig:-NODE-734-length-11503-cov-6.556778_pt1 | contig 11503 bp, 11 predicted proteins | sample MGYA00249840_ERZ761561 | MGnify/ENA primary metagenome ERZ761561 (study PRJEB28882, sample SAMN05720143) | plant metagenome | isolation source: Guanajuato, Mexico | place: Mexico:Guanajuato, Mexico... | reverse complement strand
AATTTTTAATCAATCAATAGAAATGGAGTTTACATAATGCGCAATATATAACGCACACGAGCGCTTTCTGTAGATCGAAGAAATCATAATGATGATCGTAATGATGAATAGTGATTGCAATAGGTTTTTGCTCTGAAAGAGCCAAAACCTAAAAATGAAAAGGTCGGTGATCTCAACTTGGCTACATTTGAGAAGGAAACAAATTTCCGCACTCAAAGTAGGGATGCAATATTGTATGAATTCATAAGTGTACATATTTTCACCTCACACAATGAGGTCACCAATGTAACAGGGAATACTCCGGACCTGGTCCTATTCAACATTAAATTATTATGAAGCAAATTCAAGTTGACCTAGACAGTTCAATAGTTCAGAAAGTAGATAAATATCACCCCCCTTACCCTCTTCGAATAAGAATAATTCAGAATATACTCAAGGAAAAACGAGAAAAAATTAGCAAAGCGTCGGGTAATAAAAGGATATATATTTAAACTACGCCAAGGCGGATTTTGATAGCATATTGGAAGCGGTAAAAACTCAGACCTAGGAGGAACTGTACGCTATGAGAGATTCCAATAGGGCAGCGGAAGTTTTTCGGGACAAAATGAACTAAAATATTTCTCCTTACGTCTCCACTAAAACCCAAACAGGAAATGGAATAAAGTATCCCCCATGGTATATGAAGGAGATTATACAGACGTTAAACGCGAAAGAGAGGGAGAGGGAGAGAGAGAAAGAAGAAAGCTGAAAAGGAATACAGTCATCCTGAAAGATGACAGTAAGTTTCGCTCCCTACGTACTCCATCTAAAAAAAAAAATCGAAAAACCTTACGAGGCACATCTTATGCAGACTGAAGAAAACCTTATAGTGAAAACGCGTACCTTCTGAAAGTTCGTCAATCGAAAGAGGGAGGGGAGAATAGAGTCAGAAACAAAGGTGTTTGATGGTCAGATAAATCAGGACCCAAATGAAATAGCAAAGAAATTTGCAGAGCATTTCTCCTCAGTGTATGAGATTGATGAGTCAACAACGGCTGAACTAAACGACAGCGAGGTAAGTGGATAGATAATTAATGTAAGTACAATCACTAGAACTCAAGTAAGATAATTTTTAAAACTACTGAAACCAAAGAGATCACCAGGGTCTAATATACCGGCCTATATCTATAAAGGTTGCGCAAACTATTTAATATCACCTCTTTCTTAAAACCGGAATTTATCCAAAAATTTGGAGTAAAATAAAAGTTACCCCAATACCGAAGTGGGGAAATGGAAATGAAATAAGAAACCACAAACCGATATCCTTGTTACTCATTTCCGCAAAAGTCATGGAATCGACCCTTACGAGCAGGCGAAACATGAATTATCCCCCAGTCAGCATGGTTTCTGCAGTAGGCGCGGGGTAAACACGAACCTAATCAGTTTTACGCACTCAGTGATGCAAGAGTTTGTAAAGGGTGCGCAATTGATACCAAATAATAAATAACATTGCCCTAACTGCAGTTTATACCGTAACAGACCGGGGTATAATAATGGACATAAAAATAAAATTCAATTGGCACCTTGATCAGGTGATATGCGTTTCGTTGTCCGCAAAACAAAAACGTTCAAAAATATTAACACGGTCAAGTCGCTTACTTTGCACTCGTCAGATCCCATTTGGAGACTGGACACATAGTTTGGAACCCGGTAATGAAAAAACATGCTGATGCTCTGGAGAAGGTACAACATTGCTTCCTAAAGTACATGTACCTTAAATTATTCCAGTATTATCCCTCCAAAATTAATTATACGGAATTGTTAGCCAGCTTTGAGTTACGGGCACTGAAGAGCAGATGTCAAGTTGCACATGTGAATTTCTTATACAATGTAATGCAAGGGAGCACGGAGAAGAACCTCCTTTGCAAAGTGCGGTTAAGAGTACCGAGGCTGTGCTCGAGACAAAAGGAAACAATTAGCACTACATAGTTGTAAAGGGAGTTCAAGCCATTTCCTGAAAGCCAATTTCCCTTTCCCAAAAGTCAATAACCCAAAAGTCAATTTCCCAAATTCTATGTTCCCAAAATTTTCTTTTTGGAGAATTTAATGATTTTTTTTTCTTTTAAATTTTTCATCAACTTTACATCTCATGTTGACATTATATCTTATAATACGGAGGTAGTCGAGAATACAATTGTCGCTTTTATATTCTTCATTCTCAAGGGGTTCTGGGTCAATTTCCCGAACCCAATTGCCCAACAGACCATTTACTTGACAAACTTTTTACCCAAATTTTTTTTCCCGAATCCATTTACCCGACACCTATTTACTCAACACCATTAACCCGACAAAATTTTCCCCGACACGTCACTCACCCAACAATATTTTACCCGACTAGATCTAGGAAATGTGTGAATCTAGGAGTAGGTGAAAGAACCAATAATAATTCCGTAGTAACTCGAATGCACGGCACTTTTACGATTGTCCTCGATATTATATTTCAGTCAGTTAATACAGTTGCTTGGTAATTTTTTGAAGGAGTCGATCTCCGAGAGACATTTAGTATTGTAATCATAAGTTCATGTGCAGTCAAACTGAATACAACAAAGAAGAAAAGAAAAGTGAAATGGCGAAAATTGTCAGCAGAAAATTGATTATTGACGGCTTCATGTACGTGCGTTTGAGGCAACGAGGAAGTCAAGTCTACTGGGACTGCCAACGAGTGCGAGCAGGCTAATGTACAGCCCGCGCTGTTACTGTTGCTGGAGCTCATCCGTTGGGTCATATAGTTGTTGTAAAAGGCCCATCCACATCTTCGTACTTGCATGCGCCAAACCAGGCTGGTTGCAAAGCTGAAGTGATTATGCAAAAGATAAAGGAAAAAGCTACGACTAATCCAGCGCAACCATCAGCCCAGTGGCTGAGGGACTAATTGTCGGCAGTACCTCCAAGTGTGTCGAGCCAGCTGCCTGAGCGACAAAATGTTAATAAAGCTATTTGTCGAGAACGGAGGAAAAATTTGCCACCAAACCCAAAGTCTTTGGAAGAGCTTCAGGACGTCCCAAACAAGTACCAAAAAATATTGCAGGGCGATCAATTTCTCCTGATGGATTGTAATTCAGACAATGAAGACGAAGGAAGAGTGCTCGTATTTGCGACAAGGAGGAACATTGAGATGTTATGCAAGAGTCCAATATGGTTTGTAGATAAGACGTTCGAAGTGAACCCTACAATTTTCACTCAACTCTCCACTATCATTGGTCTGCGTAAACGTAACCATCCCCCGAGGCGAAGATACTCTGTTGCTGTACGTGTACGCACTACTTGAAGGAAAACACGAAGATGAATATGCCAACGCCACTGTGCTGCAAGCAGTCAGAGATGCTGTCGCCACACATTGTATCGCCGATGAAAATCATGGCCGATTTTGAAAAGGCAATAATCAACGCATGTCAACAGGTGTACCCAGGCGTTGAACTAACCTGCGGCTTCTTCCACCTAGGGCAGTCTGTGTACCGGCAAGTACAGGCTCTAGGCCTACAACAAGCGTATAACGACCCAGACAATGAAACCATTAGGGTTTATACCCACGCTATGCTAGCACTGGCGTACGTGCCAGAGGCAGAAGTTGGACTGCTGTTTCAACTACTTTCTGACAATCCTAACCTGTATGACACTGCTTTTTGAATACTTTGACCGGTACTACGTCACTGGTATACCTGCGCAAGGGAGATGACGAGCAGTGGCATCCCAACACCCACCGGCTAGGTGGCACCAATACATGTCGGTTGTAGCCAACTCTCATAAGACAAATAAGCGTTGTCGTTGCAAAGCACCACCCAGACCTGTACACCGCTCTCACGGAGCTACTGAAAGAGCAAGCGCATACTGAAACTTGCCTGTCAGAGCTCAGCCTGGGTAAAGGTGTCAGAAATTTGCCGGCAAAAAAAATGGTGGACGTTGCAAGATCGTATTTGTAGTATTGTTTTGGAAATGAATGATTATATTAATGATGACGACAAATCAGGGTACTTGCAAAATCGTTCAAGGTCAATTTCCCAAATCCAATTGCCCAACCGACCATTTACCCAACAAACTTTTTACCCAAATTTTTTTCCCAAATCCATTAACCCGACACCTATTTACCTGACATCACAAAACCCGACAATTTTTTAAAATTCTTTTTAGAAAATTTTGTTGGGTGAGTGACGTGTCGGGGAAAATTTTGTCGGGTTAATGGTGTCGAGTAAATAGGTGTCGGGTAAATGGATTTGGGGGAAAAAATTTGGGTAAAAAGTTTGTCAGGTAAATGGTCTGTCGGGCAATTGGATTCGGTAAATTGACCCTTTACCTTCTTGAGGGCAATTCAACAAATGTGCGCTTGTATATACTTCTAACCATTTCTCTGTTAGACTGGCTTTGACTTTCCCACTTAATGCTAGCTTGGCGAGGCTGACCTCGGCGTCGTCCTGCTCATTTTGTAATTCCTTCAAAAAAGTGTACATGTCGGGATGATGTTTCTCAAGGAGCAGGGCAAACTGATTGTGCCACCCCTCGCTCGCTTTGTTGGTCTTGTGCGTGTCCGCTAGTGTGGCGTCGTACTGATTCCACCACTCTGGTGGATAACGTGGGTGCACGGCTGCCCTTCGGCCTTTAACCGAGCTGCAATTGACGTACGTTCTCCGACCATAACATCAAGGAGTTCCTCAGGAATGTCATTGCGTAATTCTGTAAATAAACGGGAAACGTCGGCAAGAGGAGCATACGCAATCGCTAGGACCATGTGAGTGTATTCCTTTATTGTTCGATTTTCGGGGTCATTGTAAGCCATCTGCAAACCTTCGTTTTGTATTTTCCGATATAGCGACTGCCCGAGATGGGAGAAGTAGCAACGTTTTGGCACGCCTGGAAACACTGTCTTCGCTGAGTTAATGATCCCGAGCTCGAAATGCTGGGGTACTTTTGTTGATTCAATACTTATCAACGACGCTCTTTACAGATCTCAAGACTTGAATTAAGCGAGGTAGTATGATAAATTTGCAGATCCAAAGGCGAACAAAACATAAACAAGGTTTATATACGAAATATAATTTACACACTGCAAAGTGGTAAACAAACTATATAATTTACGGTGAACGTTTTCGGTTAACGACCATCGTCAGGCAAAGTACTGATTAGATGTCTTGGACGTCATCAGAGCTTAAACATAAGGCAGTGGCACGGCACGCCTTCTCAGCCTACTGTTTGTCATCTGCGTAACCTCAAAACAGTGAAAACTAAGTTCCATCAATGAACCAAGTATTACTCTTACAGACTAGTTCAAGGTTCTGCCCTGTAGCGAACACAAGGGCTCTTCTTGAAGCGGTTCCTCCTTCGTCTTCTTCGTTGTCTTCCTCTTCTTCTGCCGGATCGGACTCGAACACGAGAAACTTTTCCTCCTGCAGCATTTTTTGGAACGCATCTGGTAATGCTCCAAGCTCCGAGAGCTGCCTTGGGCTCGGCGGCAGGTCTCACCGCGCCGTCGCTCTTTTTGTAATTGCTTTTTCAGCGCCTCCCGTTTGGGCAGTTGGCTCAAGACACCGCAGAACACACACTGCGACTCTGTCCAAAGTATCTGTGCCAGCGGTGGTGCCTCCGGGTGGTGCTTAGCTGTCCTTTTCATCTTGTCCACAACAACCTTGGCAGCGCATTCCTCTTGATTTGGCAGGTTTGCGTGCTTCAATGTCGCGGGACCTCCAAGTACAAGAACAACCGCACTTGCAGCCGGCTTGTTCGTAATTACGCGCACTGAACAGCCGCCAATCCTCACTAGGCGACAGTCCCAGTAGACTCGAGCCTTTATAGTTTGCGACTACAGGTAAACGTAATCGTTTAACAACAATTTCTTTTTAATTATCTTTGACATGATGTGTCGAAAATTGATGACATTTGAAGCGTTACAAACCCTCATCTACGAATAGGTACAGTATTACTATGGAAATTGTTAAACATGCAAGAAAATTACGTGACTGATGAAAGATATAGACCTACGAGACGCCAACGAAACAGAAATGAAATAAAATAAACGATTTTGATGTGACAGCCTTCTTGACGATCGAATGCTTCTACAAAATAGGACATTTCTTAAAGGTTGGGCTAAGTCAACTGTGATTGTTTTTTTCAAATTGCAATTATTCTTGCGCATGTATACATCCCCCTCATTACTTCTAATAATTAGTCAGAAAAAGCTCTATAGGTCTCAGGAAAATGGGCTCGGGGAATTGACTTTCGGGACAATGGCTTTTTGGGAAATTGACTTTTCGGGAATTCGGACGGTAATCGCAATGAAACATGGCTTCTTAAATCGGGCTTGCGTTCTGTACAATCATATTGAAAATAGGCCGAGGGGAGAATCTCTGGACATACTGTCACAATCTAGGAAGGAGTTCAGAACGATGGCTCAGGCAGTTGTGTTGTAGTGAGATAGATCGATGGCTGCCTTCCGATAGGTATAGGGTGGGAATGGGTGTATATGCGGGAGAGCGTGCAAATAGGGAAATATAGAAAAGCATGAAGGGGCGAGAAATCCGCAAACTGCATTGTAAGGGTGGTGTCGATCATAATTGGGTCCTAGCCTGTCGTCGCCATTACCTTCAAAACAATAAGCATTTTACAAATATAAAATAAAAAATTTAATGCATGGAACGATTTCCGGAGATGAATATCTTCCTTGAGGGAGTCCATTCACTACACAAATGACACAATTTTCATATGGTGGACCAAAGGAAACGTTTTCTTATCTTTTATGACGAGTAGTAATCGACTGAAGTTATTAGGGACTTGTTTCCTCTCCCTCGCTGTATTTTCTTTTTCCTCTCTAAGGTAGGTTGCACTAGCATATGAATATTAAAATCACGGGTTAACCGCATTTCACTAACTTACCCAGTTCACGCAGAAGTTTTCAGAAAGACGCACCATCCCATAAAAATTATGTTGATAGCGAGAAGAAATAGGAGAAAAGACGGATAAAAGAAAATTAGAAATGCGCAAACGGCGCGAGCGTTTATCTTCATTGTAATATTGTCATTGTTAAGAGCGGTATCAAGGGTGGAAGCTATAATCAAATGAAAATCTCGGCGAATTCCTTTATTTAATTTTCTCAATTGCGCCCTCTCACTCGACATTGTGCTCATAAATAATGAATACAACACGCTTATAACGGTAAGCTAGCCACGAAATTCTGGCAAGCGACAGGGGCTGTAATTTGGCAGGGTGGCCTGGTGTAATATTTGTAGCTGCGAAAACGTTAGTCGTCCGATTAGTAATTTGATTAAATAACGAATCAACGGAGGCTCGAATGTGAAAATCTTCCTTGGTTCGGTGGCGCGCCCCATTCGCGCTAACAAACGTGTTCTAGCTCATCGCTTGTGTACACTTAGACTTAAATATCTTTCTCCAGTTTGGTAGAGCAGGCGGCGGGTAGCAGCGTGTCACACTCGCTGAAGGGAACAACTCGGATGAAACGTTTCGCAACAGTACTTATCATTTATTACTTTTTTGTCCTCGGTGCACCGAAGGTTGAACACCGACACACATACTATAAAATGCGCAAATACGTTTATTTATCCGCACGACGGTTTTACTAACATATTATACAGAGAGAGCCCTTTTTCTAATATACATTGCTTTGCTTTGTTTTTTGCGCTCTCTCACATCCATATTTGACGTTCAATCAACATCAGCGGTCCGCAGACTATCGGACTTAGTTCGCGTCGCATTTTACGAGCCAGCGATAACGAAATATTGTGCCACACTCTTCAGAATTGCCGTATACAAATTGTTAAACGACGCGACTTATTCCCATTCTAAATTGAATTACGGCCACTCTATTTCCATACTGAATTAAAATCTTAAAATTCATATAGTCACTTTAGCGCGACGCTTCTTCCTGTTATCCCCAGAAAAAGGGTGGATTGTATCTCCTACTTTACAGCCCTGAGACTCTATTGATCTGCGTGAACCGCGAGGTTGACATCGCCTTGTTTTGATTACCGTTTTCTGGTTACACTATATTAAATTTAAAATGTGAGGGACTGTGGCAGATGTTTCCATCCTTTTAAGAACTTCCTTCCGGACAAAAAGTATATAAAATAACAGTGAAATTTTTGGAGAAGGGAAGTGCTGTATGATATAAAACGACATCAATTAGAAGCCCAAGAATGAGATGAGTCATATAACAGCCAATTATTTTAGTAGAAGTATTTACAATGAAAATTGAAGCCATTATGATGACGAATTAAGTATCTTAATAAAGTAGTCAGGTTCATCGGTAGCGTCTTCCTTGAATAGTAAAATCAAATGATATAAAATATTATGAAAATACGAGTAATTATTGTTTTAGCGTCGATAAATAGCCACACTTTTCGTTACTCATAGCTCATATTTTAACCTATCTCTTGAAACCAAAGTCATTGATTCTGATTACAGTTCATAATAGTTTGAGAAGCACAAGCTGCTTTTTGCATGACTTACAATGTAGCGTCACATTTGCACCAGTGGAATTTTCCATTTTAGGAAACTGCCTCAAACGCTAGAAAAAGATTGTTAAAGACCTCACCCCGAGGGGGAAGGATTTACTGAGGGATGCCAGAGACCTTTTTTAGTTCGCCAGAAATGCTCAAAACTAGCCCGAGAACTAAATTTTTCAGACACAATAAACAAAAGACCAAGAAAAGAAAAAGGGGACGCTTTAGTCCAGCTTTCGAGAGGAACTACAGGATACCCAGCATGTAAAGGAACGACACATTAATTTTAGCGCGTTTGAGGGAGGAGGATGCGCATAGTAAAAAAAAACTCCAACCCCTAGTTCAATTTAAAGGACATATTTGACCGACCTAATAAAAAAAAAGAAGAAAAAAAAGATGTAATGCTACAAAGAAACGTAGTCGTTTATTTTATTCAGAAATATTAAGAGAGGGTAGCCTCAAAATATGTGGTTGAACCAATGACGGTTCAGTCGTACAAATAAAACCAGAATCGAACGTTTTTTCATCAAAAAAGAATAAAATAAAGAAAAATTAATAATAAGTAAATGAATAGATTGGCCGAATCCACTTGAAAAAATCCGTGGAACTAGACAACAGCAATTTTGTGGACCGGTAAAAGGAGAAACTCAAGGGAATATAACCCCCCAAAAAAGCTTCAGTTTCCTGATTATTTCGCTTGATTTGTTCCTCTTCTATTTTAAGAAGTGCCATCAAATTATTGGTCTTTTTCTCTTCTTCCCATACAGAATCCCAAGCAGAGTGGAAGTGCTTACACTCATTGGGCAGTGTATTCAGAATTTTATTAATTACCATAATTATCTAAGATTGGCTCATCAAGCACTTAAATTTGTCAAGCTTAATTTTCCAATTTTTTCACATGATAATGCTCTCAAAAAGAGCCGAGAAATAAAATCAGCCCCTTCCCCATCAATTAACTTTCTCTTTTTTTATTTACACGGAAATATAAAAAGGAAGAAATGAAAAAGAAAAGGGGGTGCGAAAAATGAGACAAAACACAAAAATAGATAAAATAAAAAATTGAAATAATTGAAACGAATAATAAACCTAATGGACAAAGGAAATTGTGGTGACCAGAAACTGAAATTTCTCTATCTTGATCCTTGGTCCCCAGAGGATTCTACCCATGTGCATTGGAATCCAATCAGGCCCGTAGCTATGGGGGGGCAAGTGGGGGCATTGCCCCGTCTGAAAATTTTTCTGCCCCCTCTACAGAAAATGTTGAAAAAGTGCTCGCAAAGAATATGTTAGTTGAAAAAACAAATTTGACTTCGATCTTCATGACACTCATCACAGTAAAGAGGTTATGAACAACTTGCAAATTTTCACTGAATACGGTATAAAATTACCTACTGTTGAGGAACTCATTTGTGTTCAAAATTTCTTTTGTAATTGTAATGTTCAACGAGCAGATTATTTGAAGGAGCTCTTCAAATATAAGGATGCTTTCAAGGATACCTACAATTTTTATGCGAGTGTTGCTATTTTTGCGTGTAGTTGTGCTCACGCCTTATAGGAAAAGCATGTCATTTAATTGCGAAGCTAATTTAACACTTCTTGCTCACAAAAAAAAATTCATGAATGCCAACGCGAATGATGAATTTTTACGCATATTTAATGCTAACAAGCGAAGAAATTTACAACTGTTTTAAACTATAAAAATAAATTGCGATTAATACTTGTTCTTTTTATTTATAATGATCTTCAAAAATTTTAACGGTTACCGAGAGCCAATGCCCATATACTTTAAATTATTGGCCCTATCTTGCCCCTCCCCCCCGCTAAAAATCGCTAGCTACGGGCCTGGGCGTATCCAATCATTGGATACGCCTCCCTTACTTGGGTAAAACTTCTAATGCCTTAGCTCGCAAACTACGTAGATACAATTACAAAGTTGGTTTTTGCCCTCTTACTACTATCGGACATCTCATAAAATTGAAGGACAAGGTCCCAACAGAGAAGAAATCAGATGTTTATAGGCTTGTGAAGAATGTGAAGCATTGTATATCGACTAGACGGGTAAAACATTTAAAACTCGACTTGGGGAACATCGGACAGCTTTTAATAACAATGAACCAGAAGACTCTGCGATGGCTAAGCATTGTTTCAACCAGCATCACAATTTCAAAACTGTTTCGGGCAAACTTCTACCCGTCATCTCTAAAAGTAGTTCGTTAAATCGCTTTGAAGAAATTGAAACCATACGTGCTAGCAAAGTTTCCGGATGCCACTTTTTCCAATTCACTTTTACAATACTATTATGAGTTCTCGCCCGCTAATCTCTTGATTCCTTGACTCATCCTTTCTCCTCCTCTCTCCATCTTTCTTTTTATTGAGTTATTTTTTAGCTTACGTTTAAAATGTTTTCTTTTATTGCCTGATGATGGTCGTCCTCGTCACAATCAAAACATGTACATAGCAATATTTTTACCCTCGACAATATTACAGATTTTGTTTCATTCAACTTTTTCTGTTTTTGAAAAAATTTTCCATCTTGTATTGACATGTTTCATGTCTTTGCTCCCGGTTATACTATACCCCAAAATCATACTTCGCGAACCCCCCTCCCCCCCAGATTTTAGGGACTTGGAAAATTTTTGAGAAATTTTGTGATTCTGATACCCTAGACCAAAATTAGAATTTCCGCCCCCCCCCCGATTTTAGGGACTTAGGAATATGTGAGAAAAAAATGAAGGAATATGTGGGAAATATGAAAAATGAAGAAATATATGGGAAATGTGAAGAAATATAAGGAAAATATGAAGGAATATGTAGAACAAACTTATATTATGCAAATTATACGTATGCAAATATTAATCAGTAGTCATGAAAATTACGTATTCATAAATTTGCGAGTACACCCCTCCTCCACCCACCTGATGACGTCACATTCGAAATTAATTCCATTAGTTAGATGTGTACAAAATACTAGCAGTTCGGCCTTTTCTCATTAGAGTAAGGGAATGTATTTAGTGGCAAAG
>ENA-UOVY01000733-UOVY01000733.1-plant-metagenome-genome-assembly--contig:-NODE-733-length-11505-cov-673.018515_pt1 | contig 11505 bp, 10 predicted proteins | sample MGYA00249840_ERZ761561 | MGnify/ENA primary metagenome ERZ761561 (study PRJEB28882, sample SAMN05720143) | plant metagenome | isolation source: Guanajuato, Mexico | place: Mexico:Guanajuato, Mexico... | reverse complement strand
TATTTACAAGTGTTGACGAATTTTTTGGACTGTGATCTGTGATCTGTGCAGGAGGGCAGCACAGCATGGACTGTGCTGATAGCCAAAATGCTGCAGTTCACAGTCCGTGGACTGAGCATGCACAGTCCACAGTTAACATCTCTATTGACGAAGAGAACAACAGTTGTCATGCCCACTCATGTAAATCAGACAAGTGCTCGGTCTCTGCTGACTTGGCGTCCTGTGTGATGATTTCGCATCCAAATCTCGTTCGAAAGTGAGCTCGAAACGCCGTTATTCCGTATGGCTTGAGCGATCTGGTCCAAGCTCGTTCCAGCAGCCGTCTCGCTGGTTTTCTTCTCGTCCCTCTTCGCCCGCTCCGCTCTGCCCCTCGTTTTGACGTGCGCGTTGTGGTAGAGGTTGCAGAAGAGGAGGAGGAAGATCAGGTTGAAGGTGAAGCCGATAATCGCTAATGTGGGCGGATGCTCGCAGCATGAGAGTGCTTGGAACGCGAAGTGGACCATAGAGACAACAAACAGCCCCATCTCAGCTTCAGTGAGGTGGCGCTTCCACCAGAGGTACTTCTTTGCGCTCTCGAAGGTGGCCAGGAAGTAGTAGCCGTACATGATTGTGTGGACGCCGACATTGAGGAAGGGGAAGAGGATTGAGCTTCCGCCTGGCGCAATCTTGAAGTAAACCCAAACGCAAACCGCGATGAATCCATGATGGAAGACGTGCAAGTTTGATGCTTGATTGTACTTTTTGCGTAAGATGAAGAAAACTGTGTCGAGGAGTTCGACCAGTTTTGTTGCAAAGTAAAGGAAGGCCAAGTTGACGAGCTCGTTGTCCTCGCGCGTTGTGCCCACTTGCTTGCAACCAAAGTAGTTGAGTCCAAATTTTGTTAGCGCCGCAACTCGATGGAAGGTGTACAGGTTGACTAAGGTCATTAAGATGTTGTAGATCCTAATCGTCCACTTCAGCTCAAACGGCTCCCTCGACTTCATCCATTTGGGTCCAAGAACGCGGACAAAGTAGAGATATGCGCTCACTATCAGTATAATAGGAATCGGGCCGCCGGACATGAGCGGATAGTTTGTGTGCACTCGCTGGTCGCCAATTTCGCGCCAGAATCCGTCCAACAGGTAAACTACTTGCTCCATTTCCTTTGCTCTATCTACTAGCCGTCAGCTATAAACTGACCGCTATTAGTTGTCGATGGCTGAATTGATCTGAGATGCCCGGTGCAGTTCTGCAAGGAGCAACAATGTCTTGATTAATCGACACTTGTTTGGCCTTCTTCAGGACATTTCTTCCCTTCACACATTCTCTTCCGGTCGACTGTTATCCGCAAGACTCATTGAGAGGGTCAAAGTTTGATTGTAATCGCAGAAATTAAGATCGAGCTCTCCTTCGATAAGCAAGTGTGGTTTCAATCTTCGACTTGTTATGGCAGCAACAACTTGGGCTACTTTGAGGCCTCTTTGTGTGAACTATTCTATTGAGCACAAAAGTAACAAAGAGAGCGACCAAAATGTCGTCAACACTAAGACATAGAATGAATTGCTGCGTCCATGCTTCCTTGGCCTTATAAAGTCTTCGATCTCGGTTCAGTAGACGCAATTTTTCTGAAAGACCTACCGCGATTTCGGAAACCTTCCATGATCTTAGCAGCCACTTTGCCAGACGAGGCCAGCGATACCAGTTTTTCAGTCCAAGTAGCATGTCGTGACTGATTGTTGCTCTTCGGGGCTCGAAGCTCACTTTTAGATGGAGAGATATTCGTTTCATTACAATCGGGCCGCAAAGTGTCGAGACTCTGTCCCCTAAATGTGCCCCACTCTCGGTCGCTGGCGAGCAATCCAAAGGGGCAAAGCTCGCTCGCATGGAGGTCCAGTTTTTGTTGGTTTCACTCAGGTTGCTGATTACCAACACCATCAACTCACGAGCTACGAGACCCGCGGATGCTTCCGACTGCAGGCCTTTTTTATCCTGCAAGGTGCAAAGAGTTTCGATCATGGACTGGCATGTCTCAGCGCTAAGCTCGCATGTGAGCTCATCATTGTGCAGCTCGTTTGCTGCCGAGTGGTAAAGGCGTTGCAACTTGCGATTCAGGCGAGCAGGTAATGCTCGCCTGAATCGCGAGTGGATCTTGACTGAAATCCAACTCCCGGCAAGCAGTGCTCGTCTTCGCTGCACCTGTTGCTTGCGAACTCGCTTTCTCTGCTTCTGCTTCCGCTGCTGATACTCGTCGTTTACGATTTGAAAGTCACCAGACTTCTTGTCGTCGCCAACTTCCTTGGTTGCCGAGCATGGCGGCACCCATATTCCAGCAAACAAGTAGGATCACAGTGTAGTATCCATGCTAATCGAACCGGGAGCATCGATTGGATCGAGAGGCTCTCACAACTCATTGCCGCTGCTTGGTTCCGCTCAAGCCTCTGGATTGTGAGCTTGAGCTTCCAGTAGGATGACGCTGGAGCCAGATTTTACCTCTCCGCTTGATGCCCATGTTATCGCCTCGAGGCCGAGAGTGCGAGGGCGCCGGCCTCTATCTTAGGGTCATCTGGTGCAGATATCGAAAGCTGAGGATACGAACACCATGAGCGGAGGACATTTTTTGAGGCTCTCTCAGATATGGAATGCTGCATGGACAACTGAGAGCGGAATGGTTGGTAGCAGAAACTAGGAGAAGCGTTGTGAGCAATTCAGCCCTTAATTTTATAACACGAACATATTTACAAGGGTCGACCATCGGCGACAAAAAAGCACGGTCGCCATTCTTGGCCGTACAAATCAGACTGGACGACTCTAGCTGAGATCTACGTACAGATGCTCGATCCTCGCTGATTTTGCGCCAGGTATGATGACTTTGCCGCGGCTGCTCTGTTGCCCCGTCTGCTCTGGTCCACCGTCGACCCCGACGCCTTTTCGCTCCCCTTCGCTTGCTCGGCTCTGCTCTTGGCCTTGACGTATGCATGGTAGTAGAAGTCACAGAAGAGAACGAAGAAGATAAAGTTGAAAGTGAAGCCGATGATTGCAAGCGCGGGCGGATACTCGCAACTCGAGAGCCCTTGAAAGGAGAAGTGGACCATCGAGAGGACGAACTGGATTATTTGAGCCTCAGTGAGGTGGCGCTTCCACCAGAGGTACTTCTTTGCGCTCTCGAAGGTGGCCAGGAAGTAGTAGCCGTACATGATTGTGTGGACGCCGACATTGAGGAAGGGGAAGAGGATTGAGCTTCCGCCTGGCGCAATCTTGAAGTAAACCCAAACGCAAACCGCGATGAATCCATGATGGAAGACGTGCAAGTTTGATGCTTGATTGTACTTTTTGCGTAAGATGAAGAAAACTGTGTCGAGGAGTTCGACCAGTTTTGTTGCAAAGTAAAGGAAGGCCAAGTTGACGAGCTCGTTGTCCTCGCGCGTTGTGCCCACTTGCTTGCAACCAAAGTAGTTGAGTCCAAATTTTGTTAGCGCCGCAACTCGATGGAAGGTGTACAGGTTGACTAAGGTCATTAAGATGTTGTAGATCCTAATCGTCCACTTCAGCTCAAACGGCTCCCTCGACTTCATCCATTTGGGTCCAAGAACGCGGACAAAGTAGAGATATGCGCTCACTATCAGTATAATAGGAATCGGGCCGCCGGACATGAGCGGATAGTTTGTGTGCACTCGCTGGTCGCCAATTTCGCGCCAGAATCCGTCCAACAGGTAAACTACTTGCTCCATTTCCTTTGCTCTATCTTCAGCCTTCAATGTTAAGTTTGTTGTTTTCAGCCCTCGAGTTGGCTTCCTTGTGCCGAAGAGGAGATCGATCTTCGCTCGGAAAAGAGTGGCCGCACTCAAGCCTTTTATCCTCACCTCTTCACCTAGATGGCTTGGCGCTTATTTTGCTGCTCATCTCGATTCTGGCAAAAACTTGAGCTTCATCTCAGTCTGGAGCGCGCTATTAGTTCCTGTTGACAGTTAACTTGTTGACTGTTTTAAATGGATGGGAATACGCGAATCAACGCAGCACTGGGGGGTCGAAATTTAGCGTGAATCCAGGAGCAGACGTGTCTGGTCTTTTTGGGTCCAAATTTCGCCTTCAAATTTGAGAGGCACGAAGTTTGGCAAGTTGGAGCGAAGCTGGTGGCGAGATCCAAGCGATCTGAGTGAGAAAGCATCCGAGGCTGAAGCTCGAGCTTTGGATGGAAGTGAAACGAGAGGCTCGCATTGGCTGGCCGGAGGGTTTGCGCGGAGAAAGTAGAGCCGAGAGGGCTCAATGTTTGGCCGCGTTCGCCCTCGAGCCGTTGCCCGCTTGTGGCCATAATAGCTTGGCCGCTTTGCGATGATCAAGTTCAACGAGATAAGCATAGCTGATGATCATGGAGAGAGAGCAAGAGCGGCCAAAGCGTGCATTTTGCACAATCATTATCTCCGCCCGGCCGGCCCGCAGCCAGGTGAGCTGGCCGGATCAACCTTTCATCTGGTCAACGCTTGGCGTCCAATGGTCAGGCGAGCGCGCGGACTGGCCGGCTGGCCCAAAGATGGCCAGCGCCGCCGAGCGCTGGCCAAGGTTGATGTGTCTGGCAGCGGACGGGCGACGGTGCGAGAGGGCCGGTGGCGTTTCGCTTAGTTTAGGGCAGCAACAAACTCGCTTGCCGGATGCGTGCGGGCGGAAAGACGCGCGGGTTGGCCAGGCGAGCAAGTGGAGGACCGACAACCTGTTGTTTTCTTCCTGCTCGCCGGCTTCAGCTCAAACTCGGCCACCGTTGGAAGTGAAAGTAGCCGGCAACTTAATGAACCAGCTATAACTTTCTCGCCAGCTCTGGCTCGTTGGCGTTGCCGTTGCATATAGCCATTACGCGCATGAGAGCAAGCGCGCCAGTCTCGCCGCCCTTCCCAGCCTGAACTCTCTCGCTATCTCCGCCGGCCACTCCGCTCACCTGGCCACCTGTGCCAACGTTCAACAGGCCGTCCATCTATAATTTAGTCCAATTCAGGGCTAGTCTCTGGGCGACGCGCAACTCAAGTTTAGGGGCAGAATTCGTGATGAGTTTCATTCAAATCAGGCGAAAGATGGACAGGCCGAGGGGGCAAAGTGGCGCCAAGGGCGAGTTCAAAAGCTCGAGGTTGGCTTTCCGTCGCTCGCGCGTCCGACGAGTTTAGATCGCGGCGGCCAGTTCGTCAGCCGGGCAGAGCCAGGGGAGAGTTGAGAGCGCGAGGGACGGGAGGTCCTCCTTCAGCAAGGCTAAAATAGCGACTGGCCATCGTGTGGCTCCATGGGACCAATCAAAGAGGTGTCCTCTTACGAGCGCTTCCCTGGTGAACCACAAGCAAGAGCTGACAACACAGTGGACTACTTGCATCTGGATGGGAAAGTCCACATGCGCTTGTGCAGCATGGCCGACGATTGATGGGCTCGAAGGAGTCGGATGGGCTTCGTGTCAACAAGGGATGAACATGGACGGCAACAGTGTGGAAAAGTAGTTGACGAGTTTATTGGTTGAGCAAATTTCTTTCAGTCAGCGAGATCAAGTTTTTGGAAATGCAACAAACACTTGGCACTTGAGCATTGGGTCCATTCAAATTAGCATATGGCTCATCTGTCTATCACATCGACTCCGCGCCCAGCTTCAAGTGGTCGAGGGTCGTTGACCCGCAGCGGAGTTGCCGCAAGAGGGACAGCAGTGGTTAGTTTGTCAGCTTGGACACGTTTTGATTGGCGCTCTCCAGGTATATGACCTGCTGGTGTGGGCAGTCGCTGTTTGAGCTCGCGAAGCTGGTCACCATTTGGTGGTTGGTGTGCAATTGGTCGGCAAAGGAGTCAACACTTTGCACCAGAGTGTGCGGAGACTCTTGGCTCACGGGCGACAGCTCCATCAGCATCACCAGATTGCCCTGGCCGTTGGCACTGTCGCCCATTTGCGGCTCCTGGTAGTGGGCAACCTTTTGTTGGGCCGCCCGATGGCTTAGGCTAAACTGCTCGGCCGTCTGCGCCCCGTAGGCCTGCTTCTTTCTGTTGGCCAACTGTTGCGAGGGACAGTTGTGGGCGTGGAGTTGGTTCAGGGAGAAGCTGGCGCTGTTTGTTTCGCCAGTTGGCGGCGACTCGTGCCCTGAATCGGCTGTATTGCCCGAATTGCTGCCCCCAGAATCACTACCCTTGCCCTGCGCAACCAGCGCGCTCGAGCTCGGCGCCTCCATTGACCTTGTCTGCTGCTGCTGTTTGTCTCGAAACATTTGCTCGCAAAGCTCCTCCTCGGCGTCCCTACTTTCAACGAGCGATGGCGATACGATGACTCGCCGACATGACCTGAGCTCCGTGTTTGCGCTCGAGCTCAATGGCGACCTGTCCACTGGATAGAGACAAGACTCGCCAGCCTGTCTCGCGCTCAGATCAAAGGCAACTCGCTGTCTAGTTCGAGCCTGAACTCCATTTTGGCCGCTCGAATGGTCGTGGGCGCATTCTGAGGAGGAGAAGCTGCTGTTGCAATGGGGGCCACTGTTTGTTTCCTGCAACATTGGACGCTGACTCTTGAAGGCCGACTCCTGGTGCTGAATGTAGATTCCCTGCTGCTCTAGTTGGGCCAGGTTCGTTATGAGTATGGGCTGGGCTTGTCGTTGTCCATGATCAATGCACGACGACGAGGACAACCTTCTATCGACACTTCCAGATTGCAGCTGGTTGGCCGCTCGCATTTGGAAGGAGCCACCATCGGCCAGGTAGATGGGCTGCTGCATCTGGCGCCGGTCTAGGCTGCCGAGCATGTGATGGTGCTGGTGCTGGTGCTGGTAGTGGTCCTGCTGCAACGGGTAGAGTCTGGCCAGTTCTGTTGCATCAAACTGGGCCAAGTTCATCGCCTCAAACAGAGAGCCATCGTTCTCGATGGAGTAAATCGTGTCCCTTTTGTCCGCTTCAGCTGGCTCAGACGCTTTCGCGTCGCCCTTCAACAGCATTGAGGCTGCCCGCTGGCCAGACGGCGAAGCCCGCAAACGATCCAAGTTGTCCGCTTGAAACTCGAAATACTCGTCGGGCGTTTGCACGTACTGTTTGGCTCGTTCGCCTGAGGATCCTTTCGAGTCTTCGCTCGATTGGCTCTCGTTTGTTTTGAGCAACTGGCTCTCGGTTGTTGCATTTTGAGGGGCCGATTTGCGCGCTCCAATCAGGTGAACAAATAGGTTGCTCGCCCAGAGAATAAGCAGGGCAAGTGCGGCGAGTGTTGTGATTGCGGCCGGAATTATAAGTAGAGGCTTCTGCTTTACATAGCCAACTGCAAGATCCTTGTAAACTCCCAATTGTTGCACCCTGTCCGTCAGATTGAACGCGCCACTCTTGCCAGCCAACCGGCTTACAATTGACTCAAAGCGGCCGCCTTCAAGTAGACTGGCCGCCTCCTCGGTTTGATCTCGCGGTTGCTGGTCGTTAGTGTTGCTTGTTGATTGTTGCTGCTCGGCTAGGCTCGTCTCCGAGCTGAAGGCCGAGTTTTGGCGCTCGACACGATCATCGTGTCGCCGGTCATTGGAATTGCGCGTTCCGCCAGCAACCAGATTTGCGGCCAGCATGGCCGATCTCGAGAAGGGCTCCTCGCGTAAGGTTTCGCCCTTCACAACGAGCCAATCGCGCGTTTTGTTTGCAAGATTTTGGCCAAACAAGAGGAGCTTGTATTTGCTCTGTGATTCTAAATTTGGAACAGAGAAAGTGAAGGAATCGGCCAATCGTATGGAGGCATCCTCGATGGGACGGCCGGCTGTGGCTGTTGTTGATGTTGATGGGCCAAGTCTTAGTGGCTGAAATGTGGCCTCGCTCGATCGGCCATCCAAGGCCGAGCTATGGTCGCCATTGGGAGTTGATTCGAGGAAACGATTGGCGGCGTCGCTGTTATTGTTGCCATTTATTTGCCTCGTCATCACATAGTAGACGCTCCTTGGATTTGAACTAAACAGTCCGTTCTCCTCCACAATGGACTTGATGTTTGCAAGCTGCTGGCTTGAGCCGACGACAACATAAGCAATCAGCTCGTAATTGTTTTGGCCCGACGAGACAGAGTTTTGGGGCCCAATTTCGTCCCTCTGCTCGTCGCTTGTTTTGCTAAGCTTGTAAAGTTCAGCTAGGATCCAATTTGGGGGAAAGACAAGTCTGAGTGTTGGATTCAATTGGAGGGAGTTGGTTTGGTCATTTTGGTTGTGCGACTGATGCCTTATTGCCTCCAAGTCCAACCAGCCGCTCAGTCCCGAGGCAGAGCTCGTTGTTGATCTGGATTCCTGTTTTGTTTCCTGATTATTGATCAGCTCAAACTCTTCGCTTTTTAAATGCTCGTTTCGTTGGCAAGCAATTTGCAAGCTGGTTGAGCTCGAGTTTGCCAACGAGCAAGTATGACGAAGACTGGGACTCTTGGCCTTTGTTACCTGAAACAGGCACGGCCTCTGCTGGAGTCCAATCTCGTTCTTGGCCTTGCACTTCAAAAGTCCAAATCCGTTCTCATTCTTGATCCTCAGCTTTAGTCTGGAGCTTTTGAGCACGAAAATGGGGCGAGCGAAAATGGTTAGCCTTCAAGTTGTTTCCATCGATTGTTGCGAGCAAACTGAAACAAGAGGGCGCAAACTCACCTGGACTCGTCCACTTGCTCGTCCAAGCCGGCGTCTCTGCTCAGCCAGTTGGTCAGGTTTCGCTCGCTTGGGGCTAGAAACCAGGAGAAATGGACAGATTGGGATGGGTTTGCGAGAACGCCGCAATCGAGAGCCACTGTTTGGCCCACAGTTGCTTCAAATACCAGACTGTTCGCGTTTTAGTTACATTTGGGGCAAATTCAGCGAGTTAGTCTCACCGCCTCCTGCTGTTGTTGCTTTTAGAAATTCAAATGGAACTTACATGTCGTCAGTGGAACAGACTGGCGCATGACGGATCATCAACTCCATCGGCCTGCTCGAGTTTGATCCATACTGGTTGCTCGCCTCGCAAGTGTAGGCGCCCGACTGGAGGCGCGACACCTTTCTCAGCACAAGCGATTGGTTGTTCATGACAATCATGTTCGAGTTCAACTGCAGTGGCCGGCCATTCAAGCGCCAGAGTATTGGCTTGAGCGGGCGCGGATTTGCGTCCATGATGCAGGTTAGATAGATGTCGTTGCCCTCCTGCAACTGCAGCTGTCCCGCTAGCTCGGCTCCGTCCGCTTGGCCGTCGGAGGACTCTGGCTGCGAGTGGCCGCCTCGCAATTGGCTGCCAGCCGGCGAGCCGAGCCCGCCGATCGGCTGCTCGAGCCTGATGCTGAGCTGGGGCGGATCTATCGGCGGTTGCGTTGGCGGCCATTTGCATGTTGCCGCGGCCAGGGGGGGGGGGCGGTTTGCGCGCGAGGCGAGTAAGTGGCGGTTAGAGGGTGAATCATCTCGGGTGTTTGATTAATGACTTTAAAGTGAGCAAACCTGGCGCGCGAAAGTGTCGCCCGCAAGTTTAAAGTTGCTCGGCAGCGCGCGAGCTAGGCGGCCTCATATCGAGCACATCAAGTTGGACAGGCTTGCGGTCTAGTGAGTTCAAGTTACTCTCCAAAGCCATCGATCAAAATCACCATAACTAACTGAGCGCCGCCTAAACTAGCTCAAGCCTCCCTCGCGCGACCAATCCAAGCGCTAGATTGCCTCAGATTAAACGCGCCCGGCCTCGTCTATCTCGAGATTGGCCGCGCCAGCAAGGTGAGGGCGAGGCTGGAGGCAAAGGTAGAGGTTTGGGCGGGAATTAAGCCACTTACAGTGAACATCCAACTTTATAGTCTGGTGGAGGGCGGCGGACGAGTGCGCGATGCGAGGATTTTCGGCGACGCAGCTTAGGCTTTGCTGGTTGAAGGTTCGCTGGAGGCTCAGCGTGAGCCGCGACGAGGTTTGCTGCTGATCAACTGGGGCCAGGTTTGGGCGAGAGAGGTCAGAGGTTGTTGGTTTTGGTTGGGCGGCCGAGAGGAGGTTTGGTTGGCGCGAGCACTCACTGTTCATGGGGGGCTCGTGGCGAATGCCCAGGAAGAGCCAGTGGATTGTTGCCTGCGGCCGCGAGCCATGGGTGACGCACTCGAAGGTGGCCGCTTGGCCAACAACAAGCGGCTCCTGGACTAGCTGTCGCAGCGAAACCTCTTGCGGTTTAACTGGTGAATCATCGGGTTCAATGTTAGTCTTTCGGGCGTGTTTGCGGAATAATTGAATTAGCTAAGCAGAGTGATACCCACGATTCAGGTCGAGCGTTATGGATGTTTGCATTGGACTTGTGAGATTGTTGTTGCTTGCTTGACAGGTAAAAATGGATAACAGATGGTTTTTGCTGAGGGACGGAATTTTTAACTCATTGGTTGTTCCTGTTTGCAGAGTGTTTGAAAGGAGCCCCTCTAGCGGGTTAGTTTGTTATAAGTTGAGGACTTGCGAGCAAAGGTGAGAGCTAAGGTAAACTAACCCTCCTTGTTAACGTGCTGATAGGTGTCGTCGATCACATTGTAGTCGCGGCGCCAGCTTATTCGAGGCCGAGGCTTCCCGCCGGTGGCCAAACAAACGAGGGTTAGCTCGCTGCCCTCGTTGAAGGGCCCAATGAGTCCCTCGAGCTTTTGCTGAGGCTTTTGCGGCGTAACAATGCGCACCTCATCGGGCAGAACGACAACCCTGAGCGAGATGATCGTGTTCACCGTGCGGCCGCGCTTGAAGTCAACCCTGCACCTGTAATCGCCTTCGTCCTCCTGTTTGACTGGCTCCAGCTGCAGTTGGGCCGGTTTGCTTTTCATGTTGAAAATTGTGCGACCTAAAGGATGAAGATAACACAAAAGTTAATACAAAGGCGCAAAATCTGCCACCTCCAACGCTTGTAGCTGGCACTCACTCGCATAGGCTTCATCAAGGGTTACTTTTGCCTTATCCAACGTGCTCGCTGCCGCCGAGTTTATAATTTTCGAGATAGATTTTCAGGGGAGAAGTTTTGGAGTTAGTTTTGGCTGTCAGTGGGGAACCAGTTGGCCTGCTGATCGAGTCGCATCCGGCGTCGCATCTGTTCGGCTCGTTATGCGAGCGCCCACTAAGCGGCCCATTCAATTTCAGGCACTCTCACTTGCGCGCAACATCTGCCGCCTCTTGGACCAACTTGGCCGCCAAACTTTGGCTCCAAATTTTGTGGCAAATTGGGGCAAAATTCAAAACTGAACGAGCAAATTCGGGGCAAATGTGATGATAACTTACCTTTGCGGGCGTCAATGGTGTAAATGGGCGCCAAAGAGTCGTCCTTGTACCACAAAATAAGCGCCACCGAATCGTCCGGGCTAGCGGGACTAATATCACAGGCAAGACTCACTTTGCCGTTAATCACTGCCGAGTTCAACATGGAGGCTGCAGTTCGTTTGTCCGATTGTATTTCGGTGCGTCGTACAAGTGCACGATTCCGGATTGGCGCCAGTTTCAATTTGTCCAAGCGCAGTCGGCGTCGAGGGGGCAGAGATGTGATTGATTAGCGTCTTGTTGTTATTGCTGCCACTGCTGCAGCTGCTGCCGAAGATGTCGATAGTCTCTCTCTCTCTCTCTCTCTCTC
>ENA-UOVY01000732-UOVY01000732.1-plant-metagenome-genome-assembly--contig:-NODE-732-length-11541-cov-4.752220_pt1 | contig 11541 bp, 9 predicted proteins | sample MGYA00249840_ERZ761561 | MGnify/ENA primary metagenome ERZ761561 (study PRJEB28882, sample SAMN05720143) | plant metagenome | isolation source: Guanajuato, Mexico | place: Mexico:Guanajuato, Mexico... | reverse complement strand
TAATACCTTGGTTTTACCTGAGCCAGCACCTGCTACCACAATGGAGGGGCCTTCGGTATGGATAACTGCTTTTTTTTGCATCTGATTAAGTCCAGAAAGATAGGGTGCTTCTGTAGCTGGTTGCGTTGTGATGACCATTTTACTTTTATATTGGATGCAATCTAAGCAAGTCTGCTTTTGTGGGTTAAACCTTTCATTAGGGATTCCGTTTGTGAGTTGGTAAATTGGGTAGCCCAATTTAATAAATAGTTAGATAAAGGCAAAAAAAGAGGTTACGTATACCATCTTAATTGGGCCTATCTTTTTAAAATAGATCAAAAGTGCTATATTTAATTATTTCCGAAATCATTAAACCTTTTTGCCAATCTTATTTTATAGGAATTTATTAGTATGCGCTATATAATAGGGATGCGCAAGGCCCTTATTTCGATTGGTCGATCTAGTTTAGTGGTTTTTTTAGCGCTAGGTATTGGTTGTACCGGTAAAAATTGTGTACGCAAACATGCCAAAGGTAAAGTACCACTAAATCCCCAAACACTATTGACGTCAAACGCTTCATTAAGGGAAAGCGATGCCATTTCGGCAGCCTATAAACTAAAAAAGACCGATAGAGAAACGTTGTATGGCTTAAATAATCTTAATTCCTATCCAAACAAAGTAAAGAAATTGAAACGAGTCGCTAAAGTAGAAGAGAGCAAACAAGCTATTGTATTATTGCATGGCCTGCATAGGGTCTCTTATGATTTTGCTACTATGCAGGCAGTTTTAAAAGAAAAATTTCCACATGCTAGTATACTGGCTTCAACAAGTCTAAATAAAGATCCTAATAAAAAAGGGGCACTAAATTCTTTTGACTCCCCTACTACCTCACTTTGCATAAAAGACCAAGCTAAATCAGTATATGAAGAAATAAAAAATATGCTTCCTGGTAAGCATATTGTAATTGTCGGCCATAGTCAAGGCGGGTTGCGAGGATTTGTCCTGGTTAAAGAATATCGCTGTCGTTTAAAGCAAGAAGGTATCGATATGAATCATTTAATTACTATAGGCACACCATGGAAAGGCGCTCCTGTAATGGGTCACATAAAAAATATCAAACAGTTTCAGAAAGAATTTAAAAAAATAGAACCTATTTTAGATAAAATACAAAAAAATTATGGTAAGGATGTAATCAGATATTTTTTTAAGTTTAGGCCTGAATTAGCCCAAAAATGGCCTAATTTGTATAGTATAGCAGTCACCTACTTTATGAATAAAATATGTCCGGGCGCCGCCGTATTAGAACCAGGGAGTGATTTTATACGTGATTATATTGCTCCAGGTCTCCAAAAAGTTAATATTCCTATTACCGCTATTGCAGGTGTTTTAACTGATTTTTCTAATCTTTTTGATCCATTTTCATCTTCTATTAGCGCTGAGGCATTGCATAAACTGAATGCTACGTATGCACGTTTGATTAGTGGTAATGAAAAATCTGAGCATGATATGTTGCTTCCTGTTGATACACAACATGCAGAAGGATTTACTAAATCAAATTTTAAATGTATAACAGTATATGGTGCCTGTCATGGTAATAAAGTAGGTCGTACAGTAAAAGAAGGTATTTCAGAGCTCAATAATAGAGAGGTTATACAAAAAGTAGTAGAGTCTATAGAAGCTACTTTTTACGAGAACAAAGAAGAGGTATTGGAAAATCCAGAACTATGTTCTCCTGCTGCTTAGCTAGGTATAGAACAAAAGAGATCATTTAAAAAATAAAAGCTTGGATAGTGTAAAAATTAAAAAGTCTATCGTTTCCTTGGATGAGATCGTGGATCGTCCCATCTTGCGTCAAATCGCAGAGATTGCTGATGCCCTTTCATTAGAAACCTATGTAGTGGGAGGATTTGTACGCGATTTGTTTTTAGGTCGTGTTGCTAAAGATATTGATATTGTCTGCGTAGGAGATAGTATGGTACTCGCACAAGCTGTAGCACAACACAAAGGTGTTCCAGTTACGTTTTTTAAACGTTTTGGTATTGCTGTGTTGCAATGGGATGGGTGGGCATTAGAGTTTATAAGCGCCAGAAAAGAATCCTATGTGCTGACCTCTCGTCATCCAACTGTATCAACAGGCACACTCGCTGATGATCAAATGCGTCGAGACTTTACCATTAATGCAATGGCCGTCTCTTTAAACAGGGGAGATTATGGACGATTGATGGATCCATTTAATGGTCAGAGCGATTTGATGGATGGTTTGATTAAAACCCCTTGTAATCCCTACCAAACTTTTTCAGATGACCCATTGCGGATCATGCGTGCTATACGCTTCTCGACTCAGCTTCATTTTACCATAGTACCAGAAACATGGTTGGCTATAACAACTGTTCGGGATCGATTGGCTATTGTATCTCAGGAGCGTATCTCAGAAGAGCTTCATAAAATAATCATGACCGATCGGCCTTCTTATGGGTTTAAACTTTTATTTGATGCAAATTTATTGTCTGTTGTATTACCAGAATTATACAACCTTGCAGGAAAAGAACAAATTGGATGTCATTCTCATAAAGACAATTTTTCCCATACCCTAGAAGTTTTAGACAATGTAGCCCACTATTCTAGTAAATTGTGGCTTCGTTGGGCAGCTGTGTTGCATGATATCGCTAAACCATTGACAAAAAGATTTGATCCCATACATGGTTTTTCTTTTCATGGCCATGAAGAACATGGTGCCAGAATGTTGCCTAAGATTTTTAAAAGAATGCGGTTCCCTATCACTAAAGAAGTATTGGGCTATGTACAAAAATTGGTTAGGTTGCATTTGCGTCCTATAGCCTTGGCCAATGAGGTCACAGATGGAGCGATACGGCGTCTTTTGTATGAAGTGGGCGATGATTTAGAAGATTTATTTTTGTTGTGTAAAGCTGATATAACTTCTAAAAACGAGGCTAAAGTGCAGCAATATTTGGCCAACTTTGATAGGGTACAACATCGGGTCTGGGCAGTAGAAGCGCGTGATAAAATTAGAAATTTTCAACCTGTTATTACGGGTCAAATCATTATCCAAACATTTGGATTAAAACCATCTCCTCAGGTAGGCCTTATTAAGAAGGCAGTTAAGGAGGCTATATTAGAAGGTATAATTAAAAATCAATATCAAGAAGCATTTGATTATATGTTAATGGTTGGTAAAGGGTATGGGCTATTCCAAGCGATTTGATTGTATCATATGAGTGGCGCAAAAATTGTATAGTAGCCCGAAAAGTTAAAACAAAAAATATTTTATATAATTTTTAGACGTCATGGAGACCAGAGAACCTTATATATGTATCCTACCTTAAGTAAAAACAAAGCTGCATTTATTCGTCAGTTGGCCTTTAAAAAGCATCGTCTAGCGCAGGCTGCTTTTGTCTTAGAAGGCAAAAAGGGTACGGAGGCTTTGCTTGCTTCTGATTATACCATAAAATGTATCGTAGGTACCTCTTTTTTTTTTCTTAAAAATAAAAATATTGTTGAAACGTTTCCTAGTACCATAGAAGTATTTAAGGCGCCGAAAGAGTCCCTTTCTAGGTTGGGCTCTTTGGTTCATAACCATGAAGTACTAGCTGTGGCGGCTATACCAAAGCCTACTGAACCCCATTTATCGGGTCTAACTCTTGCATTGGATGGTATACAAGATCCTGGAAATTTAGGGACGATTATCCGTATAGCAGATTGGTATGGTATACGAACCATACTCTGTGCGCAAACAACTGTGGAGCTATATAACCCAAAGGTACTCCAAGCCAGCATGGGTTCTTTTCTAAAGGTGGACCTACATTATGTAGATTTGCCAGACTACTTAAAAAGTCTAAACCTGCCTATTGTAGGGGCTATGCTGGAGGGCAAACCGGTACGCGATTTTGCTTTTCCAGACCATGGAATATTAGTGATTGGGAACGAGTCCCATGGGATTCAGCCTGCTATACAAGCAGTGCTTACAGATAGTGTTTTTATTCCTAGGTATGGCACAGCCAATTCTTTGAATGCATCTATAGCCACAGCTGTTTTATGCGACCATTGGAAGGCAACTCTATGCTAAGATAGCTAACCACCATATACGAAAAACCACAACTTATTTATTTCTTTTTATAAAAGAATAAATAGCCTTTTTTAGATTCGCTTATAGCCTCTGACTCGTTCATTGAAGTTATGGAAGTATCGTTTGCTTGGTACCATTTTCCATTGCGTTTTATGTAGGCCATGTAGTGGCCGCTATTTGTACTTCCTTCGTGTACAATAAATCCATGTAAATCAAAATGAATAATTTCGTTTAAATTAGGGTCTGGCTTAATCGTAAGCTCAAACGTTCCATGAACTGGTGTTTGGATTTTAGTGTTTTCGGTTGTAAACCGCTTTAATTGTACATACAATACAGAAGGTATCTTCCTTTTATCGATCACTTGTTGCTGAATGTAATGTTTTAAATTAGGCGATTCTGGGTTTTGAAAGCTTAGATTCTTTTCATTTTTTTCTAAAAAAGAAGATTTAGACCCTTGGTGACAAAGACAGGGATCTGAACGCCTTACTACAGGGCGATTATTTATTAATTCTTCTCTACTTAATTCAATCATCTCACTCAAGGAACGTTGAGTAGTTCCTTCCTTATCTATATCTACAAATAATTGGTGCTCGCAGCCGTTACAAGAGTTAGTCTGCTGACGCAAACGAAAAACTTGCTTATTGTTTTCTCTTTCTTCAGTTCTAAAAAGCAATCGATTACTACAGACAATAGGATCAAGATTTAGCTCTTTTTCTAGATTAAGAATAAATTCATGAGGATCTTGTTCCCCACCTGATGTTGCCATATCTTTCGCATTTTTTGGTAAAGACTTCACAAATTCATCTATATCACTACGCGTTAATGGCTGGTCACCATTATTTATTTGTGTGACGATCTTTCCTAAGCCACTATTGCTCGGTACCTTATCTTTATACAATGCTGCAATAATCTGCAAGGCTGCATTCATATAGCAAGTATTCCCGATATTAGGAAGACCAGCAAAATCAGTGGGAGGAGGAGAGGAGGAACTGGACCGACTTGAGGAAGTACTGCCACTAGAAAAATTTGAGGGAGCACTGCTGACAGAAGAGGTTGAACCACTGTTGTCACTTGCATAACCTGAAGAGGCACTAGATTCTGAATCAGCGTTATCTATAGGAGTAGTAGAAGTAGGCTTAGTCTTAGCGGTGCGGTTACAACTATCGCAACTAGTTCCTGTTATAGGGGTAGCAATGATTACAAGCAACCAGATGAGTTGATGGGATATATATTTTTTAGCCATATTATAAGGATTTATCTTCTAAACTTACTTTAATTAAACTAAAATAGCTACATTAAGAATGTGCAGCAACCAAGCCCAGGTTATATACTATATATGGTGAATAGGATCTTGAAAAAATTATGATTTTTAAAATTTAAATAGTGGAAATTTGCAATAAAAGAAATGAGCATGTATGCTGTATTTTTATTTGTTGAGCTAAAAAGTGTGATTCCGCTGGGACTCGAACCCAGGACCCTCTCCTTAAAAGGGAGATGCTCTACCAGCTGAGCTACGAAATCCTTACTAACACCAACCATTGTAAATTTATCTATTTTTTAGCGAAAATAAAAATAAATAAAATATATATAGTGGCGTGAAAAATTAGGACAGCTTTTATTTAATTTTGTTTCCTTACCTGCGAAAGAGCTATTTAACAAGGTACATGACCTGGTGTACGTGGAAATGGAATCACATCACGTATGTTTTCCATGCCCGTTATAAACAATATCAACCGGTCAAACCCTAAACCAAATCCGCTATGGGGTACGGTACCAAAACGTCTGGTATCCAGATACCAGTTTAAATCTTGAATAGAAGTACGTTCCATTGCTTTTGCTAAATAATCTATACGCTCTTCTCTTTGGGATCCTCCAATAATTTCTCCTATAGTAGGGAAAAGCACATCCATAGCTGCTACTGTTTTGCCATCATCATTTTGTCGCATGTAAAATGCTTTGATATCTTTTGGATAATCGGTTACTACTAGAGGTCTTTTAAAGTAATGTTCTACCAAATAACGTTCATGTTCTGATTGAAGGTCCATACCCCAACCCGTAACAGGATAGAGAAACTTACCCTGCTTATTGGATTCAGCTTCCTTTAAAATGGCAATGGCTTCTGTATAGGTAATACGAGCGAAAGGCTCTGCCAATACGAATCGCAACCGTTCTAACAGGGGTTGCTCAGCTAGACCTTGTTCATTTCTATAGTTAAGGAAACGTTGGTTCAAAAAATCCAGTTCTGTAGGACATTGTTTTAGGACATAGTCTAATAAGAATTTTAACAATGCTTCTGCAAGGGCAATAGTATCTTCCAGGTTATTAAAAGCCACCTCTGGTTCAACCATCCAAAATTCTGCTAAATGTCTGGTTGTATTAGAATTTTCTGCCCTAAAAGTAGGCCCAAAAGTATAGACTGCTCCTAGTCCCATAGCAGCTGCTTCTGCAGCAAGTTGTCCAGAGACGGTTAAATTAGTAGGCTGATTAAAAAAATCTTCTTTAAAATCAATATTACCATCTAAGTTTTTAGGTAAGTGGGCAATATTCAGGCTGGTTACGCGAAATAATTCTCCTGCACCTTCTGCATCCGCTGCAGTAATAATAGGTGTGTGAAGGTAAAAGAAACCATGCTCGTTAAAAAAATGGTGAATCGCATAACTAACGGCATGTCTAATGCGAAACACTGCACTAAAAGTATTGGTGCGAAAACGAAGATGTGGCCATGTGCGTAGAAATTCTAACGAATGGGCTTTGGGTTGTAAGGGGTAGTTTGGAGCATTACCTAATAGGGTCAGTTCGCAACCATGTAATTCCACCAATTGATTGCTGCCTTTTGAAGCCACTAGATTGCCAGATACTACAATACTAGCACCTGTAATCAATTGGTTCAGCACTGTCTTGGGAAGTGCAGATGGTGCCATAACTACCTGTAGGTTTTGTTGGCAAGAACCATCATTTATCGTAAGAAATATAACTTGCTTATTGATACGCTTGGTGCGAATCCAACCTTTTGCTTCAATGGTGCTACCAACTGTGCCAAATTGTAAAAGTTCTTTAATTTTGCGATACAATGTTATGCTCTGTTATCAGTATAAGAATAGTATAGAACGATTCATATTTTCTTGGTGTACACCTATACAATAGGCCCATTAAGATCTAATCTATAAATAGTTTTTATTTAATCCAACTGAATGCTAAGATGCAGAAGTTACAATTAGAACAACGGTTAACCCAGAGATTATCCGGGCAACAAATTCAATTTATTAAGTTATTGCAAGTACCTACTATAGCACTTAACGACTACATCTCAAGAGAAGTCGTGACGAATCCTTTATTAGATGAGGTAAAAGAGGTAGAAAGTGAAGAACCATCTTGCCTATCAGAACAGCTTGCTCAGGATTTTTCTGATTATCGTTCAATTGGTTTAAATAAAAAAAATTACAAAACAGAGGGTCACCCCACCCGTGACCTTTGGACGCCAGCTATTGTTTCACTACAAGAAAAATTAAGACAACAACTTCATTTACTCCATTTAACTAAGATAGGATATATAATAGGCGAACATCTCATTGGTAGTTTAGATCAAGATGGCTACCTTTCATGTGATTTGGAAACAGTTTTGCAAGATCTTCATGTAATGCATTATTTAGAACTTTCTCTAGAAGAAGTTGAAGAAGTATTAACCGCTATTCAGCATTTAGATCCACCTGGTATTGCAGCTAGAAATCTACAAGAGTGTTTATTAATTCAACTGAAAGGGCAAAATCAGAAAGATCCGCTTATTCAGTTGTCACAGCGTGTAGTAAGTAGTTGTTTTGAAGCTTTTACGAAGAAACACTATGGCGTAATAGTTAAAAAATTAGGACTTACTGACACAAATCTTTTAAAAAAAGCACTGGCACATATTGCCCGGCTTAATCCCAGGCCAGGCCAAGATAATAATGGAATAGGGTGTACCAATGATTATCTTACCCCAGATTTTATAATTTTATACAATCAAGGGAAGCTTAGCGTTGAACTGCTTCACTATCCTGTTTATAAACCACGTTTTAATAAAAGATATCTTAACATACTGGAAACGTATGAAAAAAAAGAGAAAAAAGATTTAGAAAGTCAGGAGATGATTGCTTTTTTAAGAAAAAATCTAGAGCATGCCAAATGGTTTATGGAAGCGCTGAGTCAGCGGAGTCAAACACTTTTAAAAACTATGAAAGCCATTTTGCAACTCCAATATGCTTTCTTTTCAGAAGAGGAAGAAACGGATAAATTAAAGCCAATGGTTTTGCAACATGTAGCCGATAAAGTTGGTATGGATGCTTCTACTGTTTCAAGAATTGTCAACCAAAAGTCAGTACAAGGTAGGTTTGGTATATATCCTTTAAAGTTTTTTTTCTCTGAAGCCATCAATAGATCTAGTGGAGAGGATATTAGCAATAAGGTTGTTAAAAACAGAATTTTAGAATTAATTAATAGTGAGCATAAACAAAATCCTTATTCGGATGAACGTATTGTAGCGTTATTGGCAGCTGAGGGATATAATGTAGCACGTCGTACCGTAACCAAGTACAGAAAGCAATTGCATCTACCAGTTGCTAGGTTACGAAAGATATTCATATAATCTATGTGATATATAGTAGATCGATAAACTGTCCGATTTTTCCGTCCATTATATAATTACCTGATTACAAATATATTTAATATTTTTTTTCTTATATTTCATGGTTGCCACTTAGTGGTTTATATATTTCCCAGACCTTATATATGGGAAAGAAAATGGATATCGATTAATTAACTGTAAAATATATTAATACCAAAGATTAATTTTATGAAAAAAATAAACTATTGTATATGCATATGCATCGGCCTGTTAACCTTAAACGGTTTTTCTTCTTGCGTAACCACAAAGCAAGAAATGGTTAAAGATATTAGAGAGCGAGGTTGTACGCTAGGTAATCTAAAAAGAAGTTACAATAGGCATCCTAAAAAATTTATTGCTGGAGCGGTGGTCGGTACGGCTGTAATTTTGGGAGCTAGTACAATGGCCATACCTAGTCTTTTAGATAGTGCGTCCGTATCCAATACAAATGGATTACATAATAGCCGTGCTATGGTAACAACGTTAAGTCCTTTTAATGCATCAAATACAAATTTTTCTAATGCAGCTGATTATTATACTAGAAGCTGTATAGGTGCAACATTTGCCTACAGTGGATACCCCTCATCGAGTACACCATTGTTCAGCCAAGATTTTTTTGATGCAATTTTAAACTCGGATATAGAACTTGTAGAACATTTATTAAAAAATGGTGCAAAGGTTAATCAAAGAAATAAAGACGGATGGACTGCACTGTACCTTGCAGCAAGAGAACGTAATATAGAAATAGTTAAAGTATTACTAAAAGATAAAAATATTGATGTTAATGCAACACATGCCGATAAATATACCGTATTGCATTGGGGCGCATTGATAAACGACCTAGAATTAGTTACATTGTTATTAACAGATGAAAGGCTTAAAGTCAATGAAAAAGATATATATGGATATACCCCACTTCATACGGCAATAAATGAAAAGAATGTATTAGTAGCTGAAGCTCTACTAAAGGCTGAAGATATAGATATCTATGCAAAAACTAAATGTAACGAAACAGTTCTTGATATAGCTAAAAGATATAGATGTTCGGAATGCATTAACGCTATAAAAAAAGCTATATGCATTAACGCTATAAAAAAAGCTATATAATATTTTTCCTCTTACTAAAGTGTGAGTTTTCAACAGAAATGCTATAAAAGATATAAAATTATATAGTGGATTATATGGGATTTTGGGTAAGTTATTAAACTTATCCAAAATCCCATATGATAACGCAATGGATAATAAAATTTGTAAGATTCATCCACGTAAGACTTGGAGTTTATGAAACGTTAGGCGCTATAAGCAAGGCAGCTAGGCGTTGTGGTATTTCCCAGCTCAACTATTTGTCGTTGGTTAAAAAAGTATAAAATTAGAAAGTCTAGCAGGATTATAGGATAAGACACAAAGACTTAATAAGTTTCGTAAACTAAAACTAACTTTTGTAAAAAAGTATAAGTTTGGTCCTAAGTGTATAAGGATTAAGCTCTTAAGAAATAAAATGATATCAAAGGAAAAATTTAAAGCATTAGAACGAAAAACAGCTATTCAACCAGAGGTTAGCCAAATGTACTGGTATGTCATAAAAGCATATTTTACCATGGCCTAACACTTATCTAAAATGGAAAAGAAAATGTCTCACTTCTCTTGAAATATCACAGTTAATCAAAATCATTTACAGGCTTAAAAAACAATTTTAAACCATATATTTTAAATAAATAATGTTCTTTTTAAGTGAACTAGAGAGAAACAGTTTCCCTTTAACAGTAGTTATTATAATTTTTATATTTTCTTTGCCATGGATCTATGGTTATTTCAAATCATATTTATCATCAAAAATAAATAATAGACCCCATTCTGGAAAATATTGTTACGGCAAAACACCGATGCAAACTTGGGAGGATAGTAAAAAATTAGTACTTGAAAAAAATAATCAAATCGCTTATATTAAAAACATGACTGACACACTAGACTTAAACGACAACTGTAAACTATAATTTCAGCCTGTCTATAAGATTAAATCTTGACTTCTACAACGCGAGAGAGCTTTATATTATCAGCTAATAGGATAAAATGATTCATATTTTAATGGATGGTCAAACAAAGTCATTTCCCCAAGGGATTACTGGCTTAGCCATTGCGGAGCAACTTGACGCAACCGCTGATGTCTTAGCGGTTCAGGTCAATGGGGTTATCTATGACCTTACGCGCCCTATTGAGGTAGATGCTACCCTCCATTTCCTTAGATGGGAAGATGAAGCAGGCAAGCAGCTCTTTTGGCACTCTTCTGCCCACCTTTTGGCTGCAGCACTGTCTATATGTTATCCAGGTGTTACTTTTGGCATAGGTCCTCCTATTGCAGAAGGATTCTATTATGATGTCGATTTAGGGCCTCATCCTACAAATACCTTAGATCTAGCAGCCATAGAAAAAGAGATGATGAGACTGGCCCAGCGCAAAGATCCATTTGTGCGTCGAGTCGTTTCCAAACAAGAAGCTATTGCCTTTTTTACTAAAAAAAAAGATCCTTATAAGTTAGAGTTATTAAAAGGACTGGAAGAAGGTACCATTACCTTTTATCAGCAAGGTGATTTTATTGATTTATGTAAGGGTGCCCATTTGCCCCATACTGGGTGGATAAAAGCAGTTAAAATTTTAAATGTTTCAGCTGCTTATTGGCGGGGGGATGCAAAAAACAAACAGCTCACCCGTATCTATGGCATCACCTTTCCAACTAAAAAAGAACTCACTGATTTTTTACATAGGCGAGAAGAAGCCCAAAAAAGAAGCCATCTAAAAATTGGAAAAGCACTTGGTCTCTTTACCTTTTCTGAAAAAGTAGGAC
>ENA-UOVY01000730-UOVY01000730.1-plant-metagenome-genome-assembly--contig:-NODE-730-length-11556-cov-5.336753_pt1 | contig 11556 bp, 9 predicted proteins | sample MGYA00249840_ERZ761561 | MGnify/ENA primary metagenome ERZ761561 (study PRJEB28882, sample SAMN05720143) | plant metagenome | isolation source: Guanajuato, Mexico | place: Mexico:Guanajuato, Mexico... | reverse complement strand
TCATTGAAACCATTATCGATCAGCTTAAAAATATTAGCCAGATAGAACATTCCAGACATAGAAGTATACCTAATTTTATGGTCAATTTGATAGCTGGAATTACAGCTTATGGACTAAAAGAGAAAAAACCGGCTATATCCAATATATATACAACTGGTTTACAATAACTCTAATCCAAAATTGACGTTAATATACTAAGTCTGTAACCAGGATAACTTAGCATAAGTCGTACTAGGACAAGACTCGGCCATTTTGGTTAATCCAATATTGATACCATCCGATAAAATTGCCGTCAGTAGCAAGGTTTTATCCTTAGCAACATCTCGGTTTTTCAGGTGAGTGAAATGCTTGGTAAATCCAATCCAATCATCCACCTCCCTCAATAATTCTGTAATTTTAACATGTGGGAGTAGAGTTGATACTTGGTCTATCAATGCTTATGCATTATCGGGTAGAGTCGAATCAAGAGGTGTGATCTTTAGGCCTGAATCAGTAATAATAGCATTAGGTAATTTATTGGGTTCGGCTAGGATAATGGATAAAACCTTGGATTTAAGCGTTTTTATGCTTCTTCCATTACTATAAAAGGAATAGAAAATACTAGAATCATTCAAAAAGGACAAATAATCCGATCTAAAAAACAGGCATCTACTTTTGAGAACTTCTCTAAATTTATGGCCGCATAATATGCAAAATTCAAGACAAAGGAGAAGACTACGAAAAATTAAATATATACGCGACAGAACCCTTGAACTTTTTAATGACTAATCCAGAATTGACATTAAAAAATAAATCATTATACGTTTTACTATCTTTTCAGATATCATTCCCTAAAACTTCTAAAGAATTATTTGTAGATTGCAGCGTTTTTACTTCCTAATTTGTATATCAAGCTATTAAACAATAGGCACAGGGGTATAAAGCTTTTTTATACGTTTAGGAAGCGTTTTATATGCTAAATTTTAATAGTTTCATGCAACTTAACTTTGCTAAGTACCAAGCTGCCGGAAATGATTTTATCATCATTGATAATTTTCAAGATCAACATTATACATATAGTCCTGTTCTAACCAAGCAACTCTGTCATCGCCAATTTGGTATTGGTGCAGATGGTATTATTTCTATTGAAAAAAAGGCAGGTTATGATTTTGCGCTACTGCACTACAATGCAGATGGCAGTCAAGGTCGTGGGCTCTGTGGCAATGGCAGTCGGTCAGCCCTTCACTACGCACAAGTGCTAGGCATTATAGATCAAAAAGCCTATTTTAATGCTATAGATGGTGCACACATAGGTTGTATACATAATGAACTGGTTGACTTAACCTTACAAGATGTAAACTCGATTCAGCCACTAGCTAGCGGTTATTTTTTAAACAATGGGACGCGCCATTATGTAGAAATGGTGGATTCGATTGATCTAATTCATATGGAAGTAGTTGGTTTCCCAAAACGGAATATGTATCCGTTTGAGAAAGAGGGTATTAATATCAATTTTGCGCAATTGATTGCACCAGATGCGATACAAATTCGAACATGTGAATGTGGATTAGACGCAGAACCATTGTCATGTGGTACAGGCGCTGTTGCTAGTGCATTGGTGGCCAGTTCCTATTATGGCTTAAATAGCCCTGTAAAAGTAAGCACGAAAGGTGGTAAACTGCAAGTAACCTTTACACGCCTACCAGATGGTCGTTTTATCGATATTCATTTGGTTGGACCTGTTTATCAATCTTTTTATGGAATAGTTCATCCGGCTAGTCTACTACCTATTGTTGCATATAATCCACTATAGTTATCTCATATTTATTTGATCCCATAAATACAATGATTCATTTTCAAAAATTTACTTTGTCCAATGGCTTACAAGTTATTGTCCATGAAGATGCAACTACCCATATTGCCGTAATGAATCTCATGTATGATGTAGGATCTCGAGATGAACATCCTTTAAAAACAGGTTTTGCCCATTTATTTGAACATCTAATGTTCGGTGGATCTTCTAACATTCCTGTCTATGATACCCCCTTACAGCAAGTAGGCGGTGACAACAATGCATACACAACCACAGATGTAACCAATTATTATTGCGCCCTACCTGCTGTTAACTTAGAAACAGCTTTTTGGCTTGAGTCTGACCGAATGCTTGGACTCGCATTTAACGAAAAATCACTCGAGGTACAACGAAAAGTAGTAGTAGAAGAGTTTAAAGAGCGTTATCTAAACCAACCCTATGGTGATGCATGGCACCATTTAACCAACATGGCCTATACAACACATCCCTACAAATGGCCCACTATTGGCCAATCATTAAGCCACATAGAAAATGCCACTATGGAGGATGTTAAAGCCTTTTTTTACAAATTTTATAGACCCAATAATGCTATTTTAGTAGTTGCAGGAAAAGTGACCCAACAACAAGTAGCAGATTTATGCAAAAAGTGGTTTGAGCCCATTCCTCCTGGCCCTCCTTATCATAGGTTGTTGCCCCAAGAACCAGCTCAACTACAATCTAGACGCAAGATAGTGCAGGGTGATGTTCCCTTTCCTGTTTTGTATAAAGCCTATCATATGCCAGCAAAAGGTATGGCTGGTTACTATGCAGCAACAGTATTATGTAATCTACTTAGTGAAGGGAAGTCTGCTTTACTATATGAAAATCTAGTAGAAAAACAGCCCCTTTACACCAGAATAAATGGCTATATGACTGAATCATTAGACCCTGGTCTATTCGTCATTAGCGGAAGCTTGGTGCCAAAAGTTCCATTCGAAGAAGCAGAAAGTGCTTTAGTATCCCTATTGAATCAAATCAAAACTATTCCCCTTGTTGCATTAGAAAAAGCAAAAAATCAGATAGAGGCACAACTTATTTTTGGTCAAGTAAATCTAGTAGATCGCGCACAGGAATTAGCCATAGCTACCTTACAAGGTGATACCAATCTAGTAAACAACTATATTGATTATATTCAACAAGTTGATTTAGAAACCATTCAAGCAATTGCTGAAACGATTTTACAAGAGCAAAATTGTACTACGCTCCACTACCAAACCATGACCCAATGCTAAAATAATATGTTTCAGAATCTTAGTTCCAATCTAGAAAAGGCGATTAAGTCCTTAAAAGGACAAGGTCGTATTACAGAAATAAACATTGCTGCTACTATAAAAGAAATCCGTAGAAGCTTGGTTCAAGCAGATGTACATTACAAAGTAGCCAAGCAAGTTACAGATGCTATTAAGCAAAAAGCAATTGGAACCAATGTGCTTACATCTGTTTCACCAGGTCAGCTCTTTACAAAACTGGTCCAAGATGCTTTAACAGATTTAATGGGAGGTATACATACTGAAGTGCGTCTTACTGGCCATCCAGCTGTTATACTTGTAGCCGGACTGCAAGGAGCCGGGAAAACAACTTTGGTAGGTAAGTTGGGATATTACTACCAAAAAAAAAATAAAAGCCCTCTCTTAGTGGCTTGCGACCTCTATAGACCGGCAGCAGTTGACCAACTTAAAACATTAGGTGCACAACTTAATATAAGCGTTTATACAGAGCCATTAGCACAAAAACCCTATACAGTTGCCCAAAATGCTATTAAAGAAGCCAAAAGTAAAGCACTTGATCTGGTGATTGTAGATACCGCGGGTCGTTTGACTACTGATGAAGAAATGATGCAAGAGATCTCTATGCTTAAAGAATGCTTAAACCCTTCTGAAACACTTTTTGTAGTAGACGCTATGGCCGGTCAAGACGCTGTTACCACTGCACAAGTTTTTAATGAAAAGCTTAATTTTGATGGAGTAGTACTCACCAAATTAGATGGAGATGCCCGTGGAGGTGCTGCACTATCTATTCGTAGTGTTGTCCATAAACCTATTAAGTTTATCAGTACAGGTGAAAAAATGCAAGATTTAGATCTTTTTCATCCAGATCGTATGGCCAGTCGTATTCTAGGCATGGGTGATGTGATCTCCTTTGTAGAACGTGCAGAAGCAGTGTATAATGAAACACAACAGCGTAGTTTGCAGCAAAAGATAAAAACCAATCAGTTTAATTTAGAAGATTTAGATAAACAAATTCAAAAAATTGAAAAAATAGGAAGCATCAAAGAAATGGTTGCCATGCTACCTGGTCTAGGAAAAGCGGTTCCAGCTCTACCTTTAGAGGATGACCTATTTAAAAATTGCAAGGTAATCATCGGCTCTATGACTGTGCAAGAAAGAAGGAATCCCCATATTATTGATCAAAGTCGTCGTGAACGTATTGCACGTGGTAGCGGAAAAACAATCCAAGAGGTTAATCAATTGCTTAAACAGTTTGATATGATCTGTAAAATGATGAAAAAAGTACATACAAAAGGATCCAATTTATTGGGTAGCTTGCCATCCTTATTTAAAAAGAGAGGACCATCATAAAGTTTATTTTTTTATCTTTTTTTTGCAAGAACTAGTCCATACATTAATGGATATACACCTAGTTTAAATTTGCCAATGAACGACTTTATAACTAAATTTATGCTAGTTAGGCTGAGTTTAAATTTATTGCAATAATATTATGAAGTTAACCAACCAAAATAAAGAAAACAAAGAAGATATTTTGAAGACTTTTACCTTCGATAACTCAGGCAAAAGCGATCTTTTTAGAACGTTTGGATTTAAAAAATCTGAACAAGATAGTGGTTCTTCAGAATCACAGATTGCACTATTTACATATAGAATTAAACACTTAACAGATCATCTAAGTGTTAAGAAGAAAGATCATGCTGCAAAGTTAGGTCTTTTGAAGTTAGTAGGTAAGCGAAAAAGATTATTAGCCTATCTTAAAAAAGAAGACTTAAGTCGCTATAGAGCTATTATTAACAGTCTTGGCTTAAGAAAATAGCTGTTTTTCTACTATTTTCAGATATATTTAGATATAGTATTTGCTTTTTTTTAAACTGCTCCTATTTACATTTTGACTGATAAAATTCTGTAGGAAAAGTTTTGTGATATATTTTTCCTGCGTTCTAATCCATTTGATGCTGTTGTATACCATCACTCTATTGTACCCATATGCTCAGAAAATTAATTTCAAAAACAATCAAGTTGCCAGATAATCGGGTGATTACTATAGAGACGGGCAAATTAGCCATGCAATCCAATGGCTCTGTTGTGATCCGAATGGGTAATGCGTTGATTTTAGCTACAGTGGTAGCTAAGGCAGCTGCAGAAGGAGAAACCTATAATTTTTTACCCCTTTCTGTAGATTATCAGGAAAAATTTGCTGCTTCTGGTAAAATACCTGGAGGTTTTCTAAAACGAGAAGGTAGGCTAGGAGATCATGAAATTTTAATTGCTAGGTTGGTCGATCGTGCCATTCGTCCTCTTTTCCCAAAGAAAATTAATAATGAAATTCAGGTAAATATATCTTTAATATCTGCTGATGAAACCATTTTACCAGATGCACTTGCTGCTTTAGCAGCTTCTTCTGCCTTATCTGTTTCTTCTATTCCATTCAATGGGCCTATTTCAGAGGTACGTGTGGCCCGTATAGATGGTATTTTTTTAATCAATCCGCCACCTAGTTTACTTGCAAAAGCGGATATGAACCTTATGGTCGCCGCTACTGATGATAGTATACTGATGGTAGAGGGAGAAATGGATGAAGTAGAAGAAGCAGATATGATAGCGGCCATGCGTTTCGCTCATGATGCCATTAAGCTACATTGTCAAGTCCAGCGGGAGCTTATGGATGCTGTTGGTATTGAAAAAAAGACAGATATAGCTAGCGATTTGCCTACTACTCTAGTTTGTGACCCTGTTTTACGTGAAGCCATTTATGCTGATATGTATGCTGTTGCCAAACAGCATATTCCTTCCAAAGCTTTGCGTAAAGAAGCTTTTATGGTGGTAGCACATCGTTACAGTTCCGCACTGATGCAGGACCAAAATGGTCAGGAAATATCTGTTGCCCAGCAAAAAGATTTTCTACTTGAACTCCAAAATCAGGCTATTCGAGCACTTATTTTAAATGAAAGCATACGTTTAGATGGTCGCCAATTGGATCAGATTAGATCGATCGAATCTGAAATAGATTACTTGCCATCTGCACATGGTTCTGCCCTTTTTACAAGAGGTGAAACACAATCCCTAACTACCGTTACGCTTGGCAGCAAGTTCGATGAGCAAATCATTGACAGAGCTATGGAAGATGGCTATAATCGTTTTATGCTTCATTATAATTTTCCTGGCTTTTCTACTGGAGAAGTTAAGCCGAATAGAGGGCCGTCTCGTCGAGAAATAGGCCATGGGAATCTAGCCATGCGTGCATTAAAAGCCGTTTTACCACCTGACAATGAAAACTTGTATACCATACGTGTGGTATCAGACATTCTTGAATCAAATGGCTCTTCTTCTATGGCCACCGTTTGTGCTGGTTCATTGGCTCTAATGGATGCAGGGATTCCTATTAAAGCAGCTGTTTCAGGGATTGCCATGGGCATGATTACAGATCCTGCTACAGGACGTTTTGCTGTTTTATCTGATATTCTAGGAGATGAAGATAGCGTTGGTGATATGGATTTTAAGGTGGCCGGTACCCAACAGGGGATTACGGCATGTCAAATGGATATAAAAGTTGCTGGTATTTCATATGAAATGCTAGAGAAAGCGCTCCATCAGGCTAAAGAAGGTAGGTTGCATATCCTCCAAAAAATGGAAGAAACTATCGCCGTACCTCGTCCAAATAGCAAACCACATGCTCCTAAAATTGTTACTATAGAAGTTGAAAAAGACATGATTGGTGCCATCATTGGACCAGGGGGCAAGGTTATACAAGAAATTCAGAAAGAAACCTATACCAATATAGATATTGTTGAAAAAGGCTATAAGGGAATGGTTACTATATTTGCTGCAAACCAAGAAATGTTGCAAAAAGCGGTTGGTAAAATAAAGACAATTACCGCTAAGCCCTCTATTGGTGAAGTATATATAGGTAAAGTTAAATCTGTCCTAAACTACGGTGCATTTGTAGAATTTATGCCTGGGAAAGATGGGTTTTTACATGTTTCAGAAGTTCGCTTGGAGCGCATTGAAAATTTAGAAAAGGTATTAGAAATCGGAGAAGAGCTACAGGTAAAACTTATTGGTGTAGATCCTAAAACAGGTAAATATAGATTGTCGCGTAAGGTGTTACTCTCTCCTGATGCGATAGCGGCTGGTGGGTAGTAGATGGCATGAATATAATTGTACATGTATTGAATTTAGTAAACTATGAGACAACTAAAGATAAGTAAGCAAATTACAAATCGTGAAAGCCAGTCCTTAGATAAATATCTTCAGGAAATTGGTAGGGTGCCATTGCTTAGTGCTGATGAAGAAGTTGAGCTTTCCAAGAAAATTAGAATGGGAGATAGGGCAGCTTTTGAAAGACTGACTAAAGCCAATCTTCGATTTGTAGTTTCTGTGGCTAAGCAGTATCAAAATCAAGGATTATCTTTGAGTGATTTGATTAATGAAGGTAATCTTGGCTTAATTAAATCTGCTCAGCGTTTTGATGAAAAAAGAGGCTTTAAGTTTATCTCTTATGCCGTTTGGTGGATTAGGCAATCTATATTGCAAGCGCTAGCTGAACAGGCTAGAATTGTACGTTTGCCATTGAATCGGATTAGCTCACTTAGTAAAATTTCTAGAACTTTTTCTCGCTTGGAGCAAAAGTATGAAAGGGAACCAACGGTTGAGGAATTGGCTGAGTTTTTAGAAATTGATCCAGAAGAAGTCCGTAGTGCTTTAAAAGTTGCAGGACGCCATATTTCTGTAGATGCTCCCTTTTTACAGGGAGAAGAAAACAGCTTATTAGATGTATTGGAAAGTGATGTAGAAAAAAAACCAGATAGTGAATTAATCAATGATTCTTTGTGTAAAGAAATCCAACGTTCATTGGCTGTACTTACGCCTAGAGAACGTGATGTACTTTGCTATTATTTTGGTCTAAACAATACAGAAATACTGACCCTAGAAGAAATAGGCGCTCGATTTGGCCTAACCCGAGAGCGTGTACGTCAAGTAAAAGAAAAAGGTATTAAAAAGCTAAAGGCTGCAGTTAGTAGTGAAACGCTCAAGTGCTACCTAGGATGATGGAGTAAATATTGTTTAATCTATATCATATATACACAACAAATGTCTCCTATACAACTGGTTATTATTGGAGGCGGTCCAGCGGGTTATACAGCTGCTATCTATGCTGCTCGAGCGGGCTTACATCCGGTTCTATATCAAGGCCCTAATCCAGGTGGTCAATTAACGATCACAGGAGAGGTAGAGAATTATCCTGGCTATAGAAATGGTATAACTGGTCCTGCTATGATGGAAGATTTTCAAGCCCAAGCAGAACGATTTGGCACTGTAGTTAAAACGGGTACCATTTCCCAAGTAGATTTTGCTACCTATCCCCGCCGTTTAATACTAGATAGCGGTGCAACTGTGTTAGCTCAATCTGTTATTATTGCTGCGGGTGCATCTGCAAAATGGATGGGTTTGCCTGCAGAAAAGCGGCTATATGGAAAAGGTGTATCTGCCTGTGCCATTTGTGATGGGTTCTTTTTTAAGGGTAAAACGGTTGTAGTAGTCGGTGGAGGGGATACCGCTGCAGAAGAATCCCTCTATTTGGCAAATCTTTGCCAGCAAGTACATTTATTAGTGCGTAAAGGCCAAATGCGTGCTAGTAAAATTATGCAGGAGCGTCTTTTTAAAAGACCAAATATTCAAGTTTTATTTCATACAGAGGTTAAAGATATAATAGGCCAAGAATCTATAGAAGCAGTAGAAACTGTGCACACCCTATCTAGGGCCACTACCCTTATAGAAGCTACTGGTTTATTTGTTGCAATAGGCCATCAACCCAATACTTTGCCCTTTGTACCTTATATAGAGGTAGATCAACAAGGTTACATTCAAACAAAACCAGGTACTACGCAAACCAATATTCCTGGTGTTTTTGCGGCTGGAGATATTCAAGACCCTTATTATAGACAAGCGATTACAGCTGCTGGAACGGGTTGTATGGCTGCACTAGACGCCGAACGTTTTCTAAAAGAAACAAGTGACGCTCTTTTAAAAGAAATCAATTAATGTTCCTTTCAAAAAACACTTACTTACAGTCATTATTTTGGTTGTCCCTTAGTATACTTGCAAGCTGTTTGAATGATTTGGTAACCAAATTACTAATTACAGATTTGCCTGCTTGCCAAATTTGTTTCTTTCGTTTTATATTGGGTAGTTTGGTGCTAGTACCTATTATCTACTATAAGGGAAAGTACGCTTTCAAGACACAACGTTTGCGCTTACATATTTTGCGTGGTCTATTTTTATCGATTGGTATGGGGCTATATGCCTATAGCCTAACCAAAATGACCATAAGTAGTGCAACGGTAATAGGGTTTACCCATCCTATTTTTGTGCTTATCTTAGCAAGAATCTTTCTTAAAGAAGTAGTGGCTTGGCCCATATGGATGGCTACCTTATGCACATCTGTCGGGATGGCCTTAATATTGCGCCCTATTACCTATAATAGTACTGCTTTATCGTGCATCCTTGCAACTGTTGTTTTTGCCTCCTTAGACATTATAAATAAAAAATACATTGCATATGAGCCTATCCTTTCTATGCTTTTTTTCTCTAATTTGATAGCCTCTTGTTGTATGTTACCAGTAGCTTGCTACTATTGGAAAGTACCTACCTTATTTGAACTATGTTTTTTAACTATACTAGGTATAGGTAGTAATTTAATTCTTTATTTTTTATTAAAAGCTTTTCAGCAGTCAAAAGTAGCTTCCTTGGCACCTATGAAGTATACAGAATGGGTCCTTTCTATCTTATTGGGCTATCTTTTTTTTCAAGAGTGGCCCACCTTAAGTGCTTTCTTAGGAGCAGCTATTATTGTTTCTTCTACTTGTTTTATCCTATACTACCAAAATCGCTAATCAAACGTCCCTAGTCTTCCAAAAAGGTTATTTAAAATTTGTATTGATAATCAAACTATATATTCATTTTTTATAGACTATTTGATCATTCATTTTATGTGATAAAAAATACTAGAGGCAATAGTATATTCAAGCAGCACCACAGTTATCTTTTCTTTAGCATATTTTTTATATTTTTTGTATATTAATTACGTTGGCTATCTTGTTATAGCCATCCTATTACATGACATAACACAAACAGATATATAAAAAGTAGAAGCATGCCCAAAGCCTTGTGAATGCTTTTTAAATATTTTCTAAGGTGTATCGATTTATGTGCCTTATATAGCAAAGTGTTAGAAATAGCACTTTGCTATTTTAAACCATAAATAACCTAATGCAGCATTAAGGTGCATAATTTTATTAAAAAGTAATACAATATTACTGAAAATAAAGATAAAAATAAGTACATATTGTTTATTTTTTTACCATTGCCTTACATAGTTATGATCATGCAGCATATTTTACCACAAAAGGTTATCATATGCTATTTATCTGTTATCATTTGTATAACAGCTATAGCCACTAGGTGTAAACGACACCCTTCTAATCTAATAAATATCAATATAACAGAACCCATAGCTATACAGTCTGAAAAAGTAACAACAGGTGAAACTACATCTAATGCGTTTTCATCTGTTAACGGTGTTGCAGATTCACTTGGCCAAGAAAAAGATAATAAAAAAGAAAAAGATAATAAAAAGGAAGAGGATAATAAAAAGGAAGAGGATAATAAAAAGGAAGAGGAAGAGGAAGAGGATAATAAAAAGGAAGAGGATAATAAAAAGGAAGAGGAAGAAGATAAAGAGTTCGAAGAATTAAAACAAGCGATAGAGAAGGAAAAAAATATTTTAGAACAAAAAATAAGCAGAGGAGAGCACAATGTAAATATTCCTGATCAATACTGGAATCGGAGAATGTCTCCACATAAAACTCAAGGTTCCCCTTCTGAGTATAGTCGACAGCCTCCTTATAACCTTTCCTCAACTAATTGTAATCCTTATCTGTCTCCTCCTTCATATGATAGTCTTCGGTTTGATCATCACCCAACTGTTGTTAATTCACTTCATCATAGATATTTTAAAGGTATATCCAATGATATTGATTTAAGATTGGCATTACGGAGTGATTTAAAAGACCAGCTTGAGTACGTCATATTTTGTTTAGACCGACTTGAAAGTCTAAAACAAAAAAGAATGTTCTTGTTAAGAACAAATGAACTATTCTTTGAGATTATTAAGGAGAACCTACAAGAATCAGAAACTAATAAAAGGCTTTTAGAGGGAACAAAGAATGCAATATCTAGAGATGAGGGCTTTCTCCTTAATAAAGATGGAATAATTAACATTATTGCTATAAGCATTAAAATACAAAAAAGAGAGATAAAATGGTTCGAAGAAATCATTCAAGAAATCCAAAAAAAATGATCCAAATCTACCTCAAGTCCCATTTAATAATAGTACTAATTTATATCCAGATTTAACGAGTCTGTCTTTATAACCATACGCGTCAAGTTAAGAATATAGTCCTGATATTAAATGATTTTAAGTAGGATAAAAATATT
>ENA-UOVY01000729-UOVY01000729.1-plant-metagenome-genome-assembly--contig:-NODE-729-length-11619-cov-612.040989_pt1 | contig 11619 bp, 8 predicted proteins | sample MGYA00249840_ERZ761561 | MGnify/ENA primary metagenome ERZ761561 (study PRJEB28882, sample SAMN05720143) | plant metagenome | isolation source: Guanajuato, Mexico | place: Mexico:Guanajuato, Mexico... | reverse complement strand
AGAGTCGGCGGCGGCCGGAGCCACTGCATCGGTTTCGCTTTTGCTCTTGCTTGCTGCCGCCACCATTGTTGGCGCCGCTTGCGAGCTTTGGCCAGATTGGTGGGTCTCGGACGGACTTGCTGAGTAGATTCCAATTTCCCACCTAGAGAGAGAGAGTTGACATGTTTGATTGGGGCCAAATTGTTTTTCGTGCCTCAGTTAGTTTTTGTTCTGGCGCAAACATGTGTCAGGCAACCATGTGGATCAAACAAATAGGGCTAATAAATCAAATTTGGTCCCACCAAGACCAATACTAACCATACGCGCGGATTTGGATGCGCTTTAGCCTGGCAATCGATGACAATGTTTTGGCCTGAAACGCACTCCACATCCTTGGGGGCCTTGATCCATTTTGGAGCCACTGAGCGTTTGGGTTTGGCAAACTCAATGATTAGCGAGGAGGGCAGAACATCAATCTGGCCGAGTGCTTTGGCTCGCCTTTCTCTCAAAAGCGGCCTCAATCAATTAAACTCGATCAGTTATTGCAGGGCCACCATTGGCCGCTCAGAGATGGACGCATCTGCTCGAGGCGAACATCTTGAAACTATTCCAGTAAGGAGCCTTGTTGCCAACACTCGATCCACAAGAGAAGGATTCCAGTTTGCTGCAAGTTGGAACAAACTTTCCAGCTCAGAGGCGGCCCAACTTACCATTGACCAGCATTTTAGCCGTGTAATTGACGCTTGCAGCTTTATTTGTGGCCCTAAAGGCGGGTTTGGCGTCCGAGTGGCCAAGTTGGAGTGGCCGCGACAAGAGGAGGCAAAGGCAAAGGCAGAGGCAAAGAGAGGGAGGCAATATAAGATTAGGGTTTTGGTTTGTGGAAGTGGACACTAAGTGATTAATGTGGCAGCAATCTGGATTGACGTCGCCGCCCGAGCTGGCACACAATTGGACCAGATCGATTTGTTGCCGCAATCTAATATGACATCGCACTGAGTCTCCGCTTGGCTCCTCAAGGGTTGGCCAGAGAGGTCCAAGCTAAGCAAACATATTGCGTCGCATTTACAGCAAGCGCGCTCGAGCTAGATGCCAGCTCGAGCCAATGGGAGGATTTGCGCCACATGCCCATGTAGCTCGCCGCCTCTAATGGCTTCTAATTGGCCATTGCGGTTGGTCTACTTACAAGCAAGAGTAGTTTCCGTTATCTTTGAAATCGACATGGCTGAAATAAAGCGTCGACGTGAATTCATTGCTCGCCTCAACCCTGATTCTCGCCTGCCGTTGCTGCTGCTGCTGTCGTTGGCCCCATGCTGTCTCGTCCGACTCCTCGGTGCCCTGAATGTATTGCTCGATTGGCTGGCCATCCTTGAGCCAGCTGAGCCTGATAGGCGAGTCGCCCTCAATGACGGAGCAGGTGAGGAAGTTGCGCATTCCCTCGCGAAGAGAGTCCGCCGAGCTGAAGGGCGAGATGACGGGCGGAACGAGAACTGTCAGATGAAACTCGTTTGAGCTTGCAATGCGCAACTTGGCGCGAGGGCCGCCCGCAGTCTCCTGTTGGGTGTGCGCCAGAGCCTGGCACTTGTAGAGGCCTTGATCGGACCTGGAAACCTCGAGGATGGTGAGCGTCCCATTCGAGTGGACCTGGTGGCGCCTGCTCTGCGGATACTTGACCCAACCTAGTGTGTCCCTCTTCTTGCGCGGCGGCTGCTGCTGTTGCTGCTGCTGCTGTCGCGGCTGCTGCTGGTAGTCCGTTTGCAGGTCGCTGTAGTCGGCCGGCGGACCCAAAGAGTCAAGCGCCACCGCAAGCTCCTCGTAGGCCAACGCCGGCGGCCCCAAACCCGACGACGGGTAGTCTGGCAGCGGGTCAGGGTAGTCCTCTGGACCGGAGGGCGTCATTGCGCTCGCCTGCGACAGCCACTCGTCCTTGTCGGGGTCATCGTTGTCCAGCTTGCTCGGCCCCTCAAGCAGGCCGCCAGCCTTCCAAGCTTGCAGATCGGACGGCGGCCGCCGCTTCTCTCTCAGCAGGCTTGACGAGCGAGCCTGGCGACCATAGTTTTGCTCGTCCATCTCGCCCATGAGTCGCATCTCTCGCTCGCTTGCCAAGCTCGAGGTGTCCGCTTGCCTTGAAGGCGCTGCGGCCGCTGCCGTTGCGGGTTTGTAGAGCCACTCTATGGATGCAACGGGGAATCCACTGTAAGGGCACTGGATTTGCAATTGGCCTTGGCCGTGCAAGACACTCATGTTGTTCAACTGGCGCGCTATAACTGGCCAACCACGAACGTCAACGCGGCTCTCGTGTTCAACCGTGTGGAAGCCGTTGTTTGCGAGGCATTTGTAGAATCCCCCATCGGTGAGTCGAACGGAGCTTGAGTTTACGAAGGAATGGACATGATTGTCTTGGCTAACATAGTCGCCGATTCTCAATTTTGAATTTGCCGCCTGACTCTCATCTGACAACGACGACGAGTCCTGGGCAAGCTGGTGCTCGTTCAGCTGTTGGCCATCTAGGAACCAGGTTATTTGGGGCAAAGTGAAGCCGGTTGCCTCGCACTTTATCGAGAGTTTGTCGCCAACCTCGAGCACTTGATAGCTGGGTTTGCTCTCTAGTCTGGGCACATCCTCAACAACTTGCAAGTTGAAGCTCGTCTGCTGACAGGCCCAAGTTTGGGGCTTGAGCTCTGTTTGCTGGGACTTGCAGGCAAAGAGCGTGTAGAGGCCAGCATCTTGCATTCTGAGCTGGTTGAACTCAACCTGAACCACCATGAGCTGCTCGAGCTGCACCCTCGGACACTCCCTTGGCTCTTGGTGGCCGCTTGAGCTTGGCTCCAGCTGCAATCCAAGCTGGTCTCCGTTGAACCGGAGAAAGGCCTCCAGTTTGGGCCAGTCGATTGTTTGGGGCGAAGCGTCGGCTAGAAAATCGTCGACCAGATTGGTTGGCTGGCGAAGCCGTCTGCTCAGGCCAAGCACAGTTTGGATTGTTTGCGATTCCTGCAAGTTGGCGGCCAAGCGGCCAAGCATGTGCTCGTTTACGTGCGGCGACAGCATAAACCTATCGGCACCAAAATTTACTGGCGGCTCAGAGCCAAGCTGACTGCCGTCGGCCAGCTTGGCCAGACTTCCATTGTGAGCCAAGTAGAGGCTCTGTGTCAGGGGACTTGGCCGGCCCACGAGTTGCCTGGCAAGCTCGTTGTCGCTTGTTATCACTTGTTGGCTGAAGTGGCCGCGCGCAGAGTTGACCGCCAGCGGCGAGCCATTGCGCGTCCAGTGAAGTTTCAATCTGGGAAACGGGGCCCTTTGGTCGCCTTGCTCGCCAACAAGCCGGTGGCCCACAATCACAAGGTTCAGTTTGACGCTAGTCCCTTCAACGGCTGCTAGCTCTGGCGAGTCAGCTTGGCGCTGCTGCTGCTGCTGCTGCTGCTTTTGCTGGCGACTTGGAGCGAGCTGATCCGCGAGTTTGGCCAGCTGAGGACACTTTGAGTGTGGAGGACGGATGAGCATAGAGTTGCTGGCGCCGAATGGGTAGGCGGTTGAGAGATCCGCGTCGACTGGCCGCCAGAGGGCCAGCGCGCCCCTCGCCGAGACGAGCGCCATTTGGATGGCCGCGTCCGCCTCCTGTGAGCCCATTGCACCTGTTAGTTGGAGGCAGGGTGTGCATGGAAGTAGAGGAAGGGAGTCAATGATCTTGTTCGAGCCAGCGAGCGAGGATCGGGTCCGGCGAGCTGAGGGCCGATTTTGTTCCCTTGCGGCTGCGGCCAGCGGAGTCGGTGGCCAACAATCAGGAAGGCGTAACAACAAAACGATGGCCAAAATGGTGGCACGAGCCGCAGAGGAACACGCATTAGAATTGCCGGGGGACTTTAACGTGCCGCCATGCGATGGCAACGTTTGCGCCCGCAAGATTCCCTCCAAATCGCCAGGGAGATGGGCAGGCGCTCATGTTGGGCGCCGGCCACAATGGGACACAATGGGCGCCGGCTGCGGCGATAATTGTTTGGCTAAGGCAGAAAGGCAGCGCAACATGGCCTTGTGTTCGGCACTGACTTTGGCTCTGGTCGCCCACTGAACTTTGAACTTGCGCACAATGGAGACAAAATATCAGGTGTCGCTATGTAATTTCATCGTCAAAAGCTGGACACGGGCCAATCTCGTATCATTGGGCGCAATTTGCGCCACTGTGGCCGCCGCCGCCGCTTCCACTTCCATTTCCACTACAACCACTTCCACTGTTACACTGGCCGCCTGCCCGCCGGCTGATCCGCTCGGACAGAACCAATTTGGGGCCCCAAATCCCGCGGCCGGCACGATCTGGTTCGGGGCGGCGGAGCGAGTGGAGTGGGCGCGCGCGCTCAATTGAATGTGAGATTATTTCATTAGGCGGCCTGGCCGGCCAGACTAGCGCAAACTTGGCCGGATATCCATCACGCGAGCCGCCGACAAGAGGCCAGGTGCGCGGGCAAGCCTCCTGTCAGAGGGCTTAGCTTGGCTTTGGGCAAAGAGTCTCAAGTGCGAGCGAGAGGAGGAGGAGGAGGAGCTGCTGCTGCTGCTTGTCCACTTGCGGCCGACAAACTCGCTGCCACTTTTATGGCGTCCGCTCGCTTCACTTGGGGCGGGCGCAAATCTAATCAGACTTGAGTTTGTCATCTCGGCTTGGCCTCATTTTTGGCCACTAGCGAGCGAGGCTCGTCTGAGCAAAACACTCCCCTCGCTTGGCTTTAAAGGGGCTAGCAAGATATTTTGGTCAAACTGCAATTGAATTGGAGAAGAATCCAATTTTGTTTCCTGCCAAAGTGGCGCCCAAATGTAAAGTTGCCACCAGCTAGACTGACCGGCGAGCCAAATCTAATTCTTGGACCCCTTTTTGGCCTCCAAATAGGTGAGAGTGGCTTGGAGGGGGGGAAAGGAGGCAAAATCAATTTACTCCGGCCGAGCCGAATGGATGACACAAAAGTTTGCGGCGCCCACGCCGACCACGCCCACCCGCTCAATTCCCGTCCGCCTGCTTGGCCAGCCGGTCGCCGGGAAGCAGAAGGAGAGGGAGGAGCAGAGGCGGAGGCTGGAGCTGGCAGGCCCAAAAGGTGAGCGGAACTGGCGGCGAGCAGTGGCACTCGGGGCGCCCTTGCTGCGGCCGCCTACCTATGGTGCTGATGCAAGCAAAGATTGTCCCTATTGATTTACATTATGTTTGTGTTTACACAAATTGTTGTCGCAGGGGCCGTGTTTTGGCCGCTCGGAGGGAGAACGGAGCCAGTGGCTGCGGCTACGGGGCGAGCAGAGGCTCTGGCCGGCCGCTAGCCGCCGCCGCAAGTTTGCCGGCCGAGCCAGCAGCCGGAGCCAACAACAAAGGGAGTCGGGCCGGCGGCAAGTGTTGGTGACGGGTGAAAAATATCCATTGCTCGGCTCCTCTCTGCGGCGCCGCCGCCGCTCTCCTTCGGCCCCATTCAGCGCGTTGGAAGTCGAGAAGCGGGATCGGGTTTTGCGTAGCCGCCGCCGCATGCGGCCACTTTGTTGTCGCAAAGCGCAATGGGCGCCGCCTTGGACTCTGGGCCGGCCGAGCCACTTCCGCCGGCCTCGCTCTGGCCGGCGCCTAATTGGTTTGCGGCGGCGGCCGTTAATCTTGTCGCCAGATAGAGCGGCGGCCGGCTTTGCGCGGCGCCTCGCAGCTGGCGGAAGGCGAATCCTGTCCAAATCAATTAATGCTCGGCCAACTTAATTGTTGGTTCCAAGTTTAAATGAGAAAATTATTCAACTGTGATCGCTGGCCGGCCTCCCCAAAATGCTGTTGCTTCCTCCTTGGCCGGGTTGGGGCGCTTATCTGGCGATTACAAACCATTAATTGGGCCAGCGAGGCCAAGGGGCGGCGTTTGCTTGATTGGCTTTGGAGCCTGGGCGCGTCTTATCGGCTGCAAACTGGCCCAGGGTTCCGCTCGCTCGGCTGGGCCAGGCCGACATCTGGCGCGGACGTCGGGCGGCCAACCTGTTTGCGCGCGCGCGCGCGCCGCACACACAGGCGGCCAGAGCGGCGGCGAGTCGCGAACGTCGCTAGGCGCCCTGATCGCAAATTGATTCAAGCGGCGCTGCTCACCTAGCGGCGCAAAGTTGCCCAAACTCACGCAGCGCGCCTTTCCGGGGGCAGGCGAGCGTTCCGTCAGCTGGAATGGACTTTGCTGGCCGGTTTTAGCCGAAGAGTAACTCTTGGCGACGTTGCCTGTCAGCGGCGGCGGCGGCGGCGGCGGCGGCGGCGGCCACTTTTGAGTTCAAAAAGTGGACACACTCAAAAATTGAATCATCCAGCGAGCGCAGCACTCGCGAGCAAGCGAGCTCTCCTTTTCCATCCTCTCCACTTCTGGCCCCTCCTCCGCCCGCTCCATCATCATTCAAATTAAGTGCTCGCGCGCTCTATAGGGACCGAGCGGTCGGCTCGCAACGAGTTGATAAGTTTGCGCTGGCCGCCAGAATCGGGCCGGCCGCCAAACCTCCGGCCAAAGTTCGACTCTTGCGCCAGTTGGCCGCTCGGCGGGCCAGCCGATGCGGCGGAAGCGGCTAAACGAGCGCAAGCCATCGGAGCGCGAATGTGATCCTTGCGCTGCCGCTTGTCTTCGCTCTCCCCTCTCCATGAATCATCGTCGCTCAGCGAGAGGCGGACGGCTCGGACGGCGGCCGAGCGCAAATCCGAATCTGTGCGCCGGCCACAACAACAATCGCGCGCGCACAATTTGAATGCAAAGCAAGCCAATTGAATGCAGCTCCACCGAGCGGCCCGCTTGGCCCGCAAACTCGCACTGGCCAAACCTGCCTCCAATGCTTGGGCTCACTTTTGAATGGGCCAAACGAGGCTCGCCTTTGTTCGCGCGCCGCCAGCGCCGCCAACCGGAAGCGCCACCGGTACAGCCGCCGGCTCTCGTTCGTGCTTTTGGCCACTGTTGCTGGTGGGGCGGCGCCCTTGCTGGCGCTGGCTGGCCGGCAGCGCGAGCTGGCTTAGGTGTTCGGGTTTTGTTGGTGCTCGGCTCGCGTGGAGCGTCATAGCGGCTCCATTGGGCCGATATGAGATTCAATTTGGCCATTCGGCGCAACTCCAATGGGCTGACAAATCGCAATCAATTGATTTATTTGTGCTCAGGGCGGCGCAGAGTCAAGTTGGCCGGCAGGCGCCGCGCTTTGGGGGCCGCCAATGCAATCAATTGGAGCAGGCGAGGCCAATCTGGAGGCGCCCATCGCGCGCCTCGCCTCGCCTCGCCTTGCCCGGTGTGGCGCTCTTAGGCGGCCAAGGCGGGCGGCCCGTTCTTGGCTTCAGCGGGCCCGTCATCGCGGGCGGGCAAACCGGCCGCTCATAATCGAGCCGCACAGCTCAATCGCGGAAGCGTACGCTTTTCGGGCCCACCGAGCGAAAGCGTTTCAAATGAGCGCTCAAATGATTCGCATTGATGCAACCAAGGCGCAAACTCCGCCTGTGCTCGGCTGGCCGGCCGCTCACACTGCGCGCCTGTGTGTGTGTGTTGCGAGCGCCGAGTCGCGAAAGTCGCTATGCTCGCCGCCCCGAGCGCCTCTAATTAAATTGCGCCCAAGCCGCAAAGAATCCACACTATGCGCGCAGAGTGCGGATTAGTTGTAAACGAGCAGGTAAGTGATTTGTACTTGAGTTGCTTGCTGAGGCCGGCCGGCCGACGCTTAGCGCTAGTTTGCGCCGAATCGGCGCTCCTTTTGCGGCTTTTGAAGCGCAAGCTGATGGTAACAAAGTGAACCACCGCTGCCACGGCTCCACGGATAATGATCGCCGGCGCCAGTTGTTGTTGCTGCCAGTTGGCGTCGGTGCTTCCGTTGGCTGAACTGGAGCCAACGGAAGCCCCTGGAAGCGGCTCGTCCGCGATTGTTGGCCGAGCCCGAGAGTTGGCCAATGCGCCGTGAATGCTTAATGATCATGCCAAGTGGCGTTCGCGCAGGAAGCCGCGCACTTGGCCGCCGGAAGGGAGCGGCCAGCGGCGGGCGCGACGCGCCAGTTGGCCGGCGCAAATGAACGCTATCGAATATCAGGCCGCCCCTCGGTTCCGGTTGCCACTCTGGCGGCGGCAATTTGACACCTAATAACAAAACGATGATAGATAATTTAGTGGGCGCGCAAATGGAGCGCTCCGCTCCGCTCTGCTCGCTAAAGGCGCGCGGCCGGCCCACCTGGCAGGTGGCTCCTCTCTTGGCTGCCAATTTGGCGCCTTTCGCGCTCCACTGGGGGCTGGGGGGGGCCGTCAATGTCGGCCTTGCGCTGGATCGGCTGTCACTTCCAGTCGGACAGTCGGCGAGTCCAGGCGGCGCAAGTGGCGCTAAACTCCAACTCAAATCCCAAGCCTAAAAACCTGCAACACCCAAGCCGGGGCGGCCAAGATTCGGCCCGTCCCACCTGACAACAAAGGGCAGCAGATTAAAAGGACAAAAGTGTATTGCAACTGCCACACACTTGTTATATATTAACAAAACCGAGCGCCCAAAAGCCTGGCCGGCGGTCGTCGGGATCAGCCAAAAACCAGCTCGCCGGCTCTGCTCGCTTTGAGGACAGGAAGCGCGACAGCTGGCTCGGCGGCGAGCCCATCGAGCCGCAGACTCTGGCGCCGGTCAACCTGGCGCCGCCAATTGAGGCGCAGGCGGCCACCGCAGCCGGGCCGGCCGCAGGAAACAAACCGGGCGCCAAAAGGACTCGAGGCGGCCGCTTTGTGGGCCTCGTCGGTTGGTTTGGTCTGTTTGGCGCCGATGGGACAATGCGAGGCCGCTGACAACTTTTGGCCCGGCCGGCTGAGTGGGCGAAGCGGCTGGCGGCCTGCGCTTATGGGCAGCGGCGGCTTTGTTTCTGGGCCTCGTGCGCGCGCTCTTGGGCCGGCGGATGGGCAAACAGGCGCCTGTTTGCCCAACGCAGAGAGCCGCCGCCAGTGCTTCCAGTGGCGGCGGCCGCCTGAGCGACGGGCGGACAAAACAAACAAAGTCAATTTCCTGCCTTCATGTTCCATTGGAGCGAGCTAGCGAGCGAGTGCTCCACCATAAAGTGGCGCCCCTTTGTTCTTTCGCTGGTGGCAACGGAAATTGAATTAGCAAAATTTAAATTGAACCCGCGTTGCCAGCTCGTCGCTCCGAAGGCGCTTGAAAGGCTAGACAAGAGGAGCAGCAGCGGCGGCAGCAACAATGGACGCCACTCGCGCGCTGATTTTGGAACAATTTTAATGAAAATATATATAGTTCATTAGACGTTTCCTCGCGCGACCTATTCAAATGAGGATTGATTGACTTTTGGTCGGCGCGCTTTGGTTTGGGTTTGGGTTGTTTGGCAAAGGCAAATGGGGCCGTCTTGCCGGCCGATGGGCTGGGCAGCGCAAGTTTGCTCGAGACTTTGGGGTGTTAATGGCGAAAGCAAGGGGTTGCAGGCGGCCGAGATGGGCGGCAAGCGGACGGCCGCGCCAGGCAGCTAATGAGCGCCCTCTGCTTGGCACTTAATGAGGCGCCCGCGGTGCCCGGCTTGCAATATGACACTTGACTCCAATTGCGAGCCAGCCAGGCGGCGACTTCCGCTCTGAGGGGCGGCGGCCCGCAAACAAAGCCAGGCGGGCGCCAAATGGAAATGCAAATTTGCGCGCCCCTCCGCCAGCCCGATCCAGCGGGCGCGATAAGCGGCCCGCCCGAGCAACAGCCAGCGGGCCCCAAATAATTGGCTCACTTGTCGCCCCCGCGGCCGGCCGGCCCACTTCTGGCCGCCAGACTTGCGCTTGGCTTCCATCTCGGCCGATTTGGCGCCGGCCGAGATCTGCTCGGCGGCCCGCAATCAATTACAGCGCAAGCGCCTGCGAGGGCCCCAATTTGCGGTTGCCGGCGAGCGGACGGCTGAATCTGTGCGCTCGCCGCCAATTTCCGGCCGACCCTCGCGCTTTGCATTGGGCCGAATGGGAGCGAGCGAGGGCCGCAAGTTCATTAGCCGCCGCGGGCGCAGGTAGACGCCGCCCGAAACAGAGCCGGCGCGATAATTCAATTGTTGGCCGCCGCCGCCGCCGCCGCCGCCGCCGCTGCCAGGGGGCCCATCGATCAGCGGCCGCGCCGATCCGGCGCCTGATGGATGGGAGCGCTTCCGCCTCTCCGCCCGCGACACTTAACCGCAATCGAGTGGCACACGCTAATCAGGGGAATTGCGCCAACCCGAATACCCTTTTCGCCCGTCCCCGGATTCCCGCCTTCCCCCTGCCCTCGCCCCTGTCCTCTGTCCTCTGCCTGCAACCCGCCGCCCGCCGCCCGCGGGCCGCCCATCCATCAGGCGGCGGGGAAGCGGACAAGCGTTATCAATTAGGCGTAATGATGGCCGCTCGCCTGGCCCCGCCGACGGCGCCGGTTAAATATCGATTCTCGGCCATTTGTATGCCCGACATGCGGCAAACGGAGGCCCATTGGCGCTCGCCGTGTTTGTCAATTGTCGCGCCCCAAAGGAGGCAACGGGGCTTGTAAACAGGCGGCTCCATTCAGGCGCCTCAATGGCCACTTGCGCGGTTTTCCGCCAGGCCGTCGCTCGTGCGCCAGGCCAACCGGTCGGCCAGCCTGCAAGCCAGTCAGCCAGCTAGCCAAAAGCTCGCACAGACCCGCTGGCCGAGTGGAGATCTCACAAGGCTCTTATCTCCAATTAACACAATCCACTCGGTGCGGCCGGCCAAGATGTTGCGCCGGCCGCTCCAGTTGGCCGCGGCTCTGCAGTTTAACTGCAGATTTGGGCCGCGAGATAAGCGGGACCGCTTTGGCGCCCATTAAACTGGCCAGTGGGCGGCCAGTTACCTCTCGGCCACTTGGGTGCGCGCTTGCAGCGAGCCGAGCGGGGCGAGCGCTGCCCAATGCCGCCCTGAGAGAGAGAGAGAGTTAGCGCGCCCATCAATCATTACGAGCTGTTGGCGGCCAAGTCTACACGCGCTCGCCTGTCGCTCATAACATTCAATTTTGCGCCCAATGAGCTACAAGCCGCCCATTGCCACCACCTCGACTTCTTGCCAACTCGCCCAATCTAAACGACGGCCACTCGAGCCCTCCGACTGCAACCGGCTCGGACCGGCCGCTTGGTGGGCTTGACTTGGAGCGAGGGGCTTGCACACAATCGGTGTCAGGTGTCATTTGTCGCTCGTGTTTGCGACTCCTTGCTTTGGAGGCGGCGCGTTCGGGTTTTGCGAGCAGCGAGGCCGCTGATACCTGCTGGGCGCGAGCATGGAGCGGCCAAACTGGCTCCACGCTTACGCCCAACCAGATTGATTTGTGCGCTCGAGAGCAATTCCAAGCTGGCGGCCGGCGCTGCCAGGGGCGCAATTAGGTCCTAATGTGGCCGCTGCCATACATCAGCCGGCTCTTAGTGGGCAGCCAGAGCGCAAACTGGGGCCGGAAGCATTAATTGCCGCCCCAACCCCGTTTGGCGCCTCGAGCCGAGCGCCGGGCCCTCAGGTGGCCGCCAAGAGCTCGAGCGCTGCTTGTTTACACTGGAAACCGGCGAGCGAGCCAATGATGCAAATAAGTGCACAACAAAAGTGGCGCGCTCAACTCCCGCCAAAATTGATTGATTCCCAGTCGGCCAAGCAGGCTGCCCGAGTGGCTGGCTGGCTGGCTGGATGGATGGATGGAGGGATGGAGGGATGGAGGGATGGA